>Ga0209257_1000907_pt1 | contig 41463 bp, 32 predicted proteins | sample AraplaCvi_mCL_r2_FD_184277 | JGI IMG/M metagenome (GOLD analysis project Ga0209257, IMG submission 184277) | Arabidopsis root microbial communities from North Carolina, USA - plate scrape MF_Cvi_mCL_r2 (SPAdes) (version 2) | ecosystem: Host-associated > Plants > Roots > Endosphere | place: USA...
GACCCACAACATGGGCCAGGCGGCCCGCCTCTCGGACCACACCGGGTTCATGTACCTGGGCAAGCTGGTCGAGTTCGGCGAGACCGAGCAGCTCTTCACCAACCCGGTCACCGCCCGGGCCCGCGACTACATCACCGGCCGGTTCGGCTAGGAGGCCCCTGTGGACCACACCTTGAGAGCGGTCGACGTCGACCTCGACACCCTGTCGCATGCGGTGGCCGCCATGGGCGACCTGGCCGTGGCCCAGGTGCGGGCGGCGGTGGACGTCTTCGTCCGCCACGACCTGCCGGCGGCGGAGAAGGTCGTCCGCGCCGACAACGCGGTCGACATCCAGGACATCGAGATCGAGAAGAACGCGGTGCGGTTCATCGCCCTGCGCCAGCCCATGGCCGACGACCTGCGGCGGCCGATCGCGGCCATGAAGATCGCCATGCAGCTCGAACGCTGCGGCGACCTGGCCAAGAACATTGGCAAGCGCGTGCCGCGCCTGGAGGCCGCGCCCGCCGAGGCGCATGCCGCCAGCATCGCCGAACTGGGCCGGATGGCCGCCGAGCGGCTGGCGGCGGTGATCAACGCCTACCGCAACGACGACGCCCAGGGCGCCTACAACGTCTGGCTCAAGGACACCGACATCGACGAGCGGCACGAGGGCGTGGTCCGCGAGATCGTCGCCGGCATGGCGGTCGAGCCGGAAGCGGTGGGCGACTCGATCCACCTGCTGTTCATCGCCAAGAACCTCGAGCGGATCGGCGACCACGCCACCAACATCGCCGAACTTGTGCACTACCAGATCACCGGGACCGACCTGGCCAACCGGCCGAAGCTCTAGGGTTGCGCTGCCGCCCCGACGCCGCCGAACATGGCGGCGTCGAGGGGTGAGGGCAGGGCGTGACATCTGAAATCGTACGACTGGCGGACCGCCGGGCCTTTCTGCAGCGGTCGGCGGCGCTGGGCGGTCTGGGCCTGCTGGGCGGCTGCGCGACGACCGGGCAAGCGGCGTCGCCGGGGTTCAGCAGCCCGCCGCCTCTGGCGCCGATCAAGGCCCGCGCCGACAGGATCATGAACATCACCGTCTGCCTGCGCCCGTTCCGGGCCGCGGGGCCGCGGATCGAAGCCGAGACGGTGGGCGACAAGCTGGTGGTCCACAACTACGGCCACGGGGGCAGCGGCTGGTCGCTGTCGTGGGGCTCGGGCCTCAATGCGCTGAAGATCGCCCTGGCCGGTGGCGAGAGGGACATCGCCGTCATCGGTTGCGGCGCGCTCGGGCTCACGGTGGCGACCCTGGCCCAGCGGGCCGGTTGCCGCGTCACGATTTATGCCAAGGACCGGATGCCCGAGGTCCGCTCGGCCCGGGCCACCGGGGTCTGGTCGCCTGACAGTCGCATCGCCCTGCTCGGCGCCGCCGGCCCCGGCTTCGCCGTCCAGTGGGAGGAGATGGCCCGACGCTCATTCCGCATCCACCTCCAGTACCTGGGGCTGGCCGACCGGCCGGTGGAATGGATCGACCAGTACCGGCTCTCTGACTCGCCGCCGGGCCCGCCGCAGCCCGAGCCGATGGATTTCGCCCACTACCTGCCGCGCGTCCGCGACCTGACGCCGCCGTCGGAAGAGGTCCCCGCCGGCCGCCATCCGTTCCCCGTGCCGCATGTCCGGCGCGGTTTCACGCCGATGTTCAACATCACCGCCTACGGCCGGATGCTCACGAACGACTTCCTGCTGAACGGCGGCCGGATCGAGATGGTCGAATTCCACACGCCCGCCGAGCTTTCCGCCCTGAAGCAGAAGGTGGTGATCAACTGCACCGGCTATGGCGCCCGCGCGCTGTGGAAGGACGAGAGCATCGTGCCGGTCCGCGGTCAGATCGCCTGGCTGATCCCGCAGGCCGAGGTGACCTACGGGCTCTACTATCACGGGATCAGCACGCTTTCGCGGCCCGACGGGATGGTGGTGCAGAACACCGGACCGGATGAGTCCTACGGCTATAACGACGCCAACGAGGCGCCGGACCGGGCCGAGGCCGAGGCCGCGATCGCCACCATCGCCCCGCTGTTCGCGCCCCGGCGGGCGAAGGCGGGCTAACCGGCGTCGAACTGCGCCGTCCAGCGCAGGCCGTCCGGGGCGTAGTCTGTGCTTACGACCGGCCGGGCGCCCCGGCTCAGGCCCTGCTGCAGCAGGCGCGTGCCGAATCCGCGCCGGGTCGGCGGGCTCACGGTCGGCCCGCCGGTTTCGCGCCACGCCAGCTCCACCCGGCCTTCCGCCACGCGCCGCCAGCGGATCTCCACGGCCCCGTGGTCCGCGGACAGCGCGCCGTACTTCGTGGCGTTGGTGGCCAGTTCATGCAGGCACAGCGCCAGGTCGACGATCAGGGCCGGGCGCAGCAGCATGTCCTCGCCCTCGACCGAGATGCGTGGGCTGCCCTCCTTGACGAAGGGTTCGATGGCGCGCGCCACCAGGGCCGGCATGGTCACCTCGCGCCAGGCCGTCTCGCTCAGCACGTTGTGCGCGCGGCCCAGCGCCACGAGCCGGTCGGTGAAGGCGGCGCGGAACGCCGCGTCCTCGGCGCTGCCCGAGAAGGTCTGGCTGGCCAGCGACTGCACGATGGACAGGGTGTTCTTGACCCGGTGCTGCAGCTCCAGCACCAGCAGCCGCTCCTGCTGCCGCCCGTCCTCCACCGCCCGGAACGCGGTCGCGACCAAGTGCGACAGCCATACGATCAGGCCGCCCGAGATCAGGAAGGCGATCATCCCGGTCCAGGCGGTGAACGGCAGCGGCCAGTGGCGCGTCGCTTCGACGAAGAACACCGACCCCGCCACCATGGAGCCCAGCAGGGCGGCCACGCCGGCCCGCAGGCTGCCCAGCAACGTGGCCAGCAATACGAACGGGAAGAAGGTGATGTAGGGGATGCCGGTCGGGATCCAGATCGCGATCAGGAGCCGGATCAGGGCCGCGAGGCCGACGCACGTCAGGGCGATCGCCAGTTGCGGCGCGAGACGCGTGGGCTGGCCCGCGATGCATCGCCTGATCAGCTCGTCCAACGTTGCGCCTATTTTCCCCCGTGATCCGATCTTCCCACACGCTGGAATAGGGGTACAGGGCGCATGCACGCGACGCGACGTCGCGCCTGGCCCTGCCGTTCCGTTGCGGTAGAATTCCGGTGCTGCGGCGGGCTACGACGGCCCATCGGCGCGCCGGCTATCGGCCCCAGTCTGGACGGTGGGTCAAAGCGTCGTCGCAAGAGCGCTTTCCCGCCGCAGCAGCCCACGGTCCCTCCCCAGACGAGGAGGGTGATATTTACTGCTGTTGCTGCTGCATCTGGTGAAGCCGTTGCTGGTGCTGGTAGGCGGCGCTGCCGGTGGCTCTCCGGCCGGCCGGCACGTTGCGGGCCGTCGCCCCCGAGACCCGTAGGAACTCCGGGTCGCTGAGCGCGGCGCGGGCCTTGCGCACCGACACACCGACCGCGAGCTGGCTCTCGGCCTCGCCCTTGTACACCCCGCGCGAGGGCGGCACGTCGGAGTAGTCGCGGCCGACGGCGCAGGCCACGTGCCGCTCGGTGGCGACGGTGTTGTTGGTGGGATCGAAGCCGATCCAGCGCAGGCTGGGCAGCAGCACCTCGACCCAGGCGTGGGTGGCGTCCGGGTCCGAGCGGTCGCCGTGCTTGCGGTCGGTGAACAGGTAGCCGGAGACGTAGCGGGCCGGGATCCCCCACAGCCGGCAGATGGTGATCATCACGTGGGCGAAGTCCTGGCAGACGCCCTTGCGCGCCTTCAGCACGTCGTCGATCGGGCTGTCGGCGCGGGTGACGCCGGCCTCGTAGCCGAACGAGTCGTAGATCAGCCTGTTGAGCTCCCGCACCGCCGTCAGCGGATCGCGGGCCCGCAGGGCGTCGATCTCATGCTCGGCCATGTAGGCGTGCAGGGCGTCGGTCTCGCAGGCGAAGCCGTGCGGCCGCAGGAAGTCGAAGTTCTCGCCGCGCAGGAACTCGGAACGCATGCGGTCCCACTCGCCGCGGTCCAGCTGGTCGGGCAGGGGCGGGGCGGGCTGGGTCTCCACGGCGGAGCGCGCGGTGATGGTCAGCTTCTCGTGCGGCTGGGGCACGTCGAAGTGGTAGACGGCGTTGCCGAAGCTGTCCGGGTAGGAGAACACCTGCGCCGCCGGGTCCAGGTCCAGGTCGAAGCTCACCAGCCGCTGGCGGGCGCTCTTCTGCGGCTGCATCCACACTTCCATGACGCTCTCCCGAACCAGGGAGGCGTAGCGGTACTGGGTGACGTGGCGGATCTCGAGCAGCACGGTCTCAGTCCTTACGCAGGCAGGCGGTCTTCGAGGGGATAGGCGACGAAGGTGTCGTAGAGGCTGCCGTGGATGGCGGCGCATTCGTCCAGGACGGTCTTCAGGAAGGCGCTGGGGCCCTGGGCCTCGATCTCGCCCATGTCGGCGTACTGCATCCGGGCGCGCAGCCGGCCGGCCAGCCGGTCGGGACCCACGCTGCCCGCCATGCCGGCGTGACGGATGATGGCCGACAGGTGCGCCTCGATCTCCTGGGTGCAGAAGCGGATCGACCGCGGGAAATCCTCGTCCAGCATCAGGAACTGCAGGATCAGCCGGGGCTGCATGTCGGCGGTGTGGGCGCGCAGGTAGGGCTCCAGCGCGCAGCCCATGCGCAGGACGCTGGTCAGCGCGAAGTGGTCGCCGATCGGCCGGCGGCGGCGACCCTCCCCGAACACCACCTCCAGCAGGGACCCGATGAGCTGGGCCCGCTCCAGGTAGACGCCCAGCAGCAGGAAGCTCCAGCCCTCGCCATGGCTCATGGTGGCGTCGCCGGCGCCCTTGAACAGGTGCAGGTCGGCGATGGTGTCGTGCAGGAAGAGCTGCGAGCCGTCCTCGAACGACTTGATCGCCTCGGGATCGCTCATGCGCAGGTAGATGAGGTTCAGCCGCTCCCAGGTCTCGGTGGTGATCTGGTCGCGCACCTGCCGGGCGTTCTCCCGCGCCCGCGAGATCGACGACAGGATCGAGCCGTCGTCGTCCTTGTCCAACGCCAGCGCCAGGGCGGCGTCATAGGGGTTCTTGGCCTTGGCCACGTCGGGGTCGCCGACGGCGGCCAGGGCGATCCGCGCCACCTGGGCGGCGGCCTCGGAGCGGTCCAGCGTGGCGTTCAGCATCACGTCGGAGAGCCTGCACATGTGCTCGGCGCGCTCCACGTAGCGGCCGATCCAGTAGAGGCTGTCAGCCACGCGGGCGAGCATCATTTGGGGTCACCCTTGCTCTCGGAAAGCACCCAGGTGTCCTTCGACCCGCCGCCCTGGCTGGAGTTCACCACCAGCGACCCCTTGCGCAGGGCCACGCGGGTCAGGGCGCCGGGCGTGACGACGATCTTCTCGCCCGAGAGGATGAACGGCCGCAGGTCCACGTGCCGCGCCTCGACCGCGTGGTCGATCAGGCAGGGGGCCGTGGAAAGCTGGATGGTCGGCTGGGCGATGTAGTTGCCGGGATCGGCCCGCAGGGCGTCGGCGAAGGCGTCCTGCTGGGCCTTGGTCGAATGCGGCCCCACCAGCATGCCATAGCCGCCCGAGGCGCCCACGGCCTTGACCACCAGCTTGTCCAGGTTGGCCAGCACATGGCTGAGCTGGGCCGGCTCGCGGCAGAGGTAGGTCTCGATGTTGGGCAGGATGGCGTCCTCGCCCAGGTAGTATTTGATGATCTCCGGAACGTAGGCGTAGACCGCCTTGTCGTCGGCTACGCCCGTGCCGGGCGCGTTGCAGATCACCACATTGCCCGCCCGGTAGGCGTTGAACAGGCCGGCCGCCCCCAGCGAGGAGTCCCGACGGAAGGTGAGGGGGTCGATGAAGTCGTCGTCGACCCGGCGGTAGATCACGTCGATCCGGCGCAGGCCCGTGGTGGTGCGCATGTAGACCATGTTGTCGTGCACCACGAGGTCGCGGCCCTCGACCAGCGGCACGCCCATCAGCCGGGCCAGGTAGGCGTGCTCGTAGTAGGCCGAGTTGTAGACCCCGGGCGTGAGCACCACGACCTGCGGGTTGCCGCGCCAGTCGGCGGCCATGCTCTTCAGGGTGGTCAGCAGCAGGTCGGGATAGCGATCGATCGGGCGGACGCCGGCGCTGCGGAAGGTGCCCGGGAAGACGCGCCGCGACGCCTCGCGGTTGGCCAGCATGTACGAGACGCCGGACGGGACGCGCAGGTTGTCCTCCAGCACCGCGAACTCGCCGTCCGGCTGGCGGATCAGGTCGGAGCCGCAGACGTTGGCGTAGGCCTTGTGGGGCACATAGAGGTTGTGCATCTCCCGGCGATAGGACGGGGCCTGCAGCACCAGCTCGCGCGGCACCACGCCGTCCATCAGGATCTGCTGTTCCGAATAGATGTCGGCCAGGAACATGTTCAGCGCCTGCAGGCGCTGGGTCAGCCCGGCCTCGATCCGGGCCCACTCCGGCCCCGGGATGATGCGGGGCAGGATGTCGGTCGGGATGATCCGCTCGGTCGAGCTCTCGGCGCCGTAGACGGTGAAGGTGATGCCCTGGAGCAGGAAAAACCGCTCCTGGGTCCGCTGGCGCTCGGCCAGCTCGTCCGGGGTCAGGGTGGAGAGGCGGGCGTCCAGGGCGGCGTAGTGGGGCCGGACCTGGCCTTCCGGCGTCAGCATCTCGTCGTACGGGCCCACGGGGCCTGCAATATCCGGCGCCGGTTCGTCCCGCCTGACGCTCACGATGGAATCCACGCCTTCCCGCCATTCAGCATGTTGAATCTGTAGGACGCTTACGGCGCTGCCGGAAGCCGCAGACGGAAATTCGTGGCGCTGGGCCTGCTGAGCGTGCAGGCGCCCAGGAATTAGGCGCCGCTCGGTGGCCGGCTGCGGATGACACAACGAGGACGCGCGGCTACACCCAGCGCTTGGGGGGCCGAGCGAGGATTCGGGCTTGGGTCGACTGCTGTACGCCGTCGCCGCCTCGGCGGCCCTGTGCGCGCCCGGCGTGGCTGCGGCGGCGGAACCGAAGGCGGTCGTCCAGGGCGACATGGACGCCGAGCTGCGCACGACGATCCAGCGGGTGATCGGCGACACGGACCGCCCCATCGAGAACCGCTTCGAGGCCCGCCGCCGCGCCCGCGCCGCCGCCGAGGACGCCATCGCCGTCCTGCGCTCCGAGGGCTACTACGCCTATCAGGTAGAACCCGAGGTCAGTGAGGCCGAGCCGCCCCGCCCGCTGGTGAAGATCACGCCGGGACCACGGTTCACCCTGGGCGGCATGGGCATCACCTGGCAGGGCGCGCCGCCCGCGTCCGACGTCGAGGCTGCTGCGCGGGAGGCGCTGGCGCTGCACCCGGGCCTGCCCGGACGCGCCAGCGACGTCATCGCCGCCGAAGGCCGCGTGGTGGCGACGGTGCAGAAGCGGGGCTACGCCGACGCCGCGGCCGAACCGCGCGAGGTGATTGTGGACCACGCCGACCACACCGTGCGGCCCACCTACAAGATCGCCGCCGGCGCCCTGGTGCGGCTGGATGGGCTGGACATCGCGCAGGCGGGGCGAACCAACCCCGCCTGGCTGCGCAACCTGGCGCCCTGGAAATCCGGCGAAACCTACGACCCCGACGACGTGGCCGAGCTGGAACGGCGGCTGCTGGACACCAGCGTCTACGACTCCGTCACCGTCGCCCTGGCCCCGGCCGAGAAGGCGACGAACGACGGCCTGCGTCCGGTGGTGGTCAGCCTGTCGGAGCGCAAGCCGCGGACCATCGAGGCCGGCGCCAGCTACGCCACCACCGACGGGATCGGGGTGAACGTCCGCTGGACCCACTACAACCGCCTGCGCCGCGCCGACACCATGGCCCTCTACGGCCAGCTCTCGGACCGCGACAGCCGCGTGGGTGTCGACCTGTCGCTGCCGCACTGGCTCCGGCCCGCCCAGACCCTCAAGACCGGCGTCGCGGCTTACCGGGTGCGCACGGACGCCTACGACGAGACCGGCTTCGGCGTGAACGCCGACGTCACCCGCCGCTACGGCAAGACCTCGTACGTCACCGCCGGCCTGTCGGCGGACTATGGCCAGACCAAGGAGCTCAGCACAGGCTCCGGCTCCGGAACGCTGACCACGCTCGGCCGCGACCTGATCACCCTGCAGGCTCTGGGCGACGTGCTGCTCGATCGGTCCAACGACCCCTTGAACCCCACCCATGGCTGGCGCCTGAGCGCGCGGCTGGAGCCGACCCTGATCCTGGGGGACACCAACCTGCCGTACCTCCGGGTCGTGACCCAGGGGACCTACTACCTGCCGCTGGACAAACAGGCGCGCACGGTGCTGGCGGCGCGCCTGCGCCTGGGCCGCATCCTGAACGGCACGGTCGACCAGATCCCAGCCTCGCAGCGGTTCTACGCCGGCGGCGGCGGCTCGGTGCGAGGCTTCCCCTACCAGGCCGTGGGACCGCGTCTCGACGACGACACGCCCCGGGGCGGCGTCTTCCTGTTCGAGTCCTCGTTCGAGGTCCGCCGCGACCTGACGCCGAAGTGGGGCATGGCCGCCTTCGTGGACGCCGGCGCCGTGGGCTCCAGCGGTCCGATCGACTTCCAGGACCTGGCGGTCGGGGTCGGCCTGGGGGTGCGCTATAATCTGGGCTTCGCACCGATCCGGGTCGACGTCGCCACGCCGGTCGCCCGCCGGAAGGGCGAGCAGCCGATCCAGGTCTACGTCAGCATCGGGCAGAGCTTTTGAGCACGCCTGACGATATTCCGCCCGAAGGCGACATCGAGGTCCCCGAGGTCCTCAAGCGTTCGGCCCTGCCCAAGGCGATCACGGCCGTCGCCGTGACCATCCTGCTGCTGCTGGTCGGCGCGCTCGCGGTCACCCGCTATGGCGTGCTGCTGCCGCAGGTGCGCCTGCTGATCGAGGCGCGCACCGACGGCCTGAAGCTGGGGCGTATCGGGCGGCTGAAGATCGAGGGCCTGTCCGGAGACATCTGGCGCGACGCCCGGGCCCGCCGGCTGACCATCCGCGACGAGAAGGGTGTGTGGCTGGAAGCCAATAACGTCCATGTTTCCTGGCGTTATCTGGAACTCCTGAGGCGCCGCTTCGACGCCGACCTGATCGAGGCCGACAGCATCCGGCTGATCCGCCGGCCCACCCTGGCGCCCAAGGGCAAGGATCGCGGCCTGCCGGTGTCGTTCCACATCGACCGGGCGAAGACCCGCCTGATCCTCGATCCCGCGTTCAGCAACACCCGCGGCGTCTACGGCCTGGGCTTCCGGCTCGATGTCGAACGCAAGGGTGGGCGCAGCGGCAAGCTGGCGGCGCTGAGCGTCCTGCACCCTGGCGACCGGCTGGACCTGGACTTCGCCGTCGGCCAGGGCGGGCCGATGCGCATCGTCGCCGACGCCGTGGAGGCCAAGGGCGGGGCGCTGGCCGGCGCGGCGGGGCTGTCGCCGGAGCAGCCGTTCAAGCTCACGGTCCGCGCCGACGGCACGGTCTCGCAGGGGCGCTTCTCCGCCGTCGCGACCTCCGGGACGCTGACGCCGCTCTACGCCCGCGGCGCCTGGACGCCGCAGGGCGGGCAGGCGGGCGGGCGGCTGCTGCTGGTCGCCTCGAGCCTGACCGCGCCCCATGCCGAACGCTTCGGCCGCGACGTAGTCTTCGGGATCGCCGGCCGGAAGGCCCGCGAGGGGGCCTACGCCCTGAACGCCCGGCTCCGCTCCGACGCCATGATGCTGAATGCCTGGGGCGAGGGCGACCTGGGCAAGCGCACGCTGGGACCCAGGGGCGTCCAGCTGGACGCCCAGACCGCGTCGCTGTCGAAGCTGATCGGGCGCGGCCCGAAGCTGGGCGCCACGCGGGTGGCAGGCATCGTGACCGGCGACGCCACGGCCTGGAAGTTCGCGGGCGCGGCCAACGTCGCCGACGCGGCCCTGGGCGGCTACGGGCTGGCGCGCATCTCCGGCCCGGTGGAATTCGGCCGCACCAGGGCCGGGTTCGCGGTGAAGGCCCGGGCCACCGGCGCGGGCGGCCGGGGCGAGGGGTTCGCCGCGGCGCTGCTGGGCGGCGCGCCCGTCGCGACCCTGGAGGGCGAGCGGCTGAGCAACGGCCAACTGCTGCTGCGCCGGCTGGACGTGGTGGGCCGCGGCCTCAAGGTGCAGGCCAGCGGCGGGCGCAGCCTGCTGGGGGCGGTGAACTTCAAGGGCAGGGCCGACATCTCCAACCTGCAGGCCGCCCGCCTCGGCGCGAACGGCGCCGCCAGCCTCGAGCTCCAGGCGTCCCAGGCCCGTTCGGCGGCGCCCTGGACCTTCACCCTCGACGCGCGCGGCGACCGCTTCGCCGTGGGCCTGGCCGAGCTGGACCGCCTGCTGGGCGGCAAGCCCCGGCTGCAGGTCCAGGCCAACTGGGGCGCTGGGCGGCTGTCGGTGGCCAAGGCGGTGCTGGACGGCGCCTCGCTGGACGCCACGGCCGCGGGGGTCATGGAGGCCAACCGCACGCTGGCCTTCAAGGCCGACTGGACGGCCACGGGGCCGGTCCGCGCCGGCCCGATCGAGATCACCGGCCGGATCAAGGGGAATGGCGGCGTCACCGGCGCGCTCGCGGCCCCGCGCCTCGACCTAGTGGCCGATCTCGAACAGCTGGACCTGCCGCGCCTGCCGCTCAAGGACGCGAAGCTGGCGCTGACCTTCCAGCGCCAGGCGGACGGCTCGAACGGGACCATCGCGCTCACCGCCGCCAGCCAATACGGCCCGGCCAAAGGCCGCTCGGACTTCCGCTTCCCGCGGGGCGGCGTCGACCTGACCGAGCTGTCGGTGGACGCGGGCGGGATCAAGGCCGCCGGCTCGCTGTCGCTGCGCCAGAGCGCGCCCTCGGCCGCCGACCTGACGCTCGACATCGGCAGGGGCGCGCTGCTGGACGCGGGCCACATCGCCGGGACCGCGAAGATCACCGACGCCGCCGGCGGGCCGCACGCGGTGCTGGACCTGCGCGGCGACGGCGTCCGCGCCAGGGGCGCGACCATCACCGTCCGCAGCGCCCGGCTCAGCGCCGACGGCCCGCTCGCCCACCTGCCGTTCACCACCAGCGCGCGCGGCGCGTCCGGCCAGGGCGCCTGGGCGATCGACGGGCGGGGCGTGCTGAACGATGCGGACCCGGGCTACCAGCTGGCCTTCGACGGCAAGGGAACGCTGGGCGCCCGCGACCTGCACACCACCGAGACGGCGTCCTTCCGCTTCGGCGGGCCGGAGCAGAGCGCCCGCGTCCGCCTGGCCGGCTCGGACGGCGGCAAGCTGGACCTGGACGGGACCCTGCGCGGCGAGGCGGCGGATGTGCGGGCCAAGGTGGCCGGCATGGGACTCAACCTGTTCAACGCCGACTTCGACGGCCGCATCGACGCGACGCTCGCGGTGGAGGGCCAGGGCGAACGCCTGCAGGGGACGCTGGACGCTCAGCTCGAGGACGCCAGAGGCAAGGGCACGCCGGCGAACCAGGGCATGGACGGCACGCTGAAGGCGCGGCTGGCGGACTCCACGCTCACCCTGGACGTCGCCACGCTCAATGAGCAGGGCCTGCGGGCCAACGCCAACTTCGTGCTGCCGGCGGAAGCCTCGGCCAAGCCGTTCCGCGTCGCCATCGCCCGCCAGCGGCCGATGCGGGGCCGCTTCTTCGCGGAGGGCGAGGTGCGCCCGCTGTGGGAGCTGGTCATCGGCGGCGAGCGCGCCCTCGCCGGCTTCGTCCGCACCGAAGGGACCATCGGCGGCACCCTGGCCGACCCGAACGCCTCAGGTCAGGTCTCGGTGGAGCGCGGCCGGTTCGACGACGGCGGCACGGGTCTCTCGCTGCGCGACGTGACCCTGAAGGCGGCCTTCACCCAGGACGCCGTCAACGTCACCGAGGCGCGCGGCGTCGATGGCCGCGGCGGCCAGGTGAGTGGGCAGGGGCGGGTCAGCCTGCTGCGCGAGGGCGCCTCCAGCTTCCGCCTCGACCTCAAGGGCTTCCGCTTGATCGACAACGAGACGGCCACCGCCTCGGCCACCGGCCAGGCCACCATCAACCGGGGCGCGGACGGCAAGGTGAAGCTGACCGGCGACCTGGCCATCGACCGCGCGGATGTGGCGGCCGACCCGCCGATCCCCTCGGGCGTGGTCGCCATGGACGTCAAGGAGATCAACCGCCCGGACGACCTGCCGGCCGCGCTGCCGCCCGCCCTGAAGCGCGGCGACGGCTGGGCGCTGGACGTGAAGCTGCGGGCGCCGCGCCGCGTGTTCCTGCGCGGCCGCGGCCTGGACGTGGAGCTGTCGCTGGACGCCCATGTGGGCGGCACCACGACGCGCCCCGATCTGACGGGCACGGCCCGGGTGGTGCGCGGCGACTACGACTTCGCCGGCAAGCGCTTCGAGTTCGACGACCGCAGCGTGGTCTACCTCTCGACCCGCCCGGCCAACATCCGCCTGCAGCTCGACGCCGTGCGCGAGGACCCCTCGCTCACCGTGACCGTCCGGATTCGCGGCACGGCCGAGCGGCCGGAGATCACCCTGGTCTCCTCGCCCAGCCTGCCGAACGACGAGGTGCTGTCGAAGGTGCTGTTCGAACGCTCGGCCTCGCAGCTCTCGCCGGTGGAGGCTGCGCAACTCGCCTCCGCGCTCTCGGCCCTGGCGGGGGGCGGCGGCTTCGACGTGGTGGGCAACCTGCGCAACTTCGCCGGCCTGGACCGGCTGGCCTTCGGCGGCGGCGACCAGTCGGGGGTCACCGTCTCGGGCGGGAAGTACCTGACCGACGACGTCTATCTGGAGCTCACCGGCGGCGGCCGCGAAGGCCCCTCGGCCCAGGTGGAATGGCGCATCCGCAAGAACCTCTCGATCCTCTCGCGCCTGACCAGCCAGAGCGCCGGGCCCGGCACCGGCAACCGCGTCGCGGTGCGCTGGCGGAAGGACTACTGAGGAAGAAGCGAAGCCCAGCGTCTTCCCCCGCTCGGCGGGGAAACCATCCCCGAGGTCGAAGGCGAGGGTCAGGCCGCGGTCTGGCCGCCCCGCTGGGCGTAGGCCTGGGTGCCCCGGTTGAACACCTTGTCGTCGGGCAGGATCGCCTCGATCGGGATGTCCTTCTGACTTGCCAGGTAGGCATAGAGCGCCCCGAAGTCGGAGAGGGTCGAATCGAGCAGCGCCTGCAGCGACGGGATCACGAAATAGACCTGCTGGAAGTCGTCGATCCGGTAGGGCGTGCGCATGACCCGCGCCAGGTCGAAGCCCAGGCGGTTGGGCGAGGGATCGTCCAGGGCGAAGATCGACTCGGCGTGGCTGGAGACGATGCCTGCGCCATAGATCCGCAGGCCGGCCGGAGTCTCCAGCAGGCCGAATTCCACCGTGTACCAGTAAAGCCGCGCCAGATTGTGCAGCCGGCCCAGGTTCATGGCCCGCAGGCCGCCCCGGCCATAGGCCTGCATGTAGTCGGCGAAGGTGGGGTCGGTCAGCATCGGCACGTGGCCGAAGACGTCGTGGAAGACGTCGGGTTCCTGAAGGTAATCAAGCTGATCGGCGCGTCTTATGAACTGGCCGGCGGGGAATCTCCGGTTGGCCAGGTGCTCGAAGAACACCTCGTCCGGCACCAGGCCCGGCACCGCCACGACGGTCCAGCCGGTCAGCCGCTTCAGCTCCTCGTTGATCCGCGCGAAGTCGGGGATCCCGGTTCGGTGCAGGTCCAGCGAATCCAGACCCTTCAGGAACGGATCGCAGGCTCGGCCCGGCAGCAGGGCGCATTGCCGCTCGTAGAGTGTGACCCAGACGTCGTGCTCGGCCTGCGCATAGGCGTCCCAGCCCTGGTCGATCGTCCAGTCGGGACGGGCTCCGGGCGGCGGGGTGAGGCTGAGGGTCTCGGCGGCCATGATCGGAAGAATGACGCGCCTGCGTCGCAAGTTCCCGTCTTATTGCCCCCGCAAAAGGCCGTTCGCAGAAACAAATTTGCGTGCCGCCCAGCCTTCTCGCATAGATTGCACAGTTTGCTGGTTCGGCGTTTGTTTCGGGCGGGGGCTTGGATGCGTCTGAGGGTGGTTGGGCTGGCCGCGGCCGCCCTTTGCGTGGCTTCGCCGGCGTTGGCGGCGAATTGCCGCTACGACGAGCCGGACGCCGCCGGCCGGGTGGCGGCCTGCGAGAAGATCCTCGCCGCTCCGGGCGTCAGCGACGACGACGCGGCCCAGGCGCGGGTCGTCCTGGCCACCACCTATCAGGTCGCCGGCAAGCTCGACGCCGCGTTGGCCCAGGCCGAGATCGCCGTGAAACTGGCCCCCAAGGAGGCCACCGCCTTCGTCACCCGTGGCCACATCCTGGAGCTGATGAAGCGCACGGATGCGGCGGTGGCCGACTACGACACCGCCGTGGGCCTGAACCCGAAGCACGTCATGGCGCGCGTCAGCCGCGGCCTGGTCCGCTATGACCGGGGCGACTACGAGGGCGCCCGGCGGGACTACACCGTGGCGCTGGACGGCGCGCCGGAGGATCCGTCGATCTACATCGCCCGGGCCCGGGCGACGTACCCGTCGAGGGACTACGACGCAGCGCTGAGCGACATGCGCAGGGCCGAGCGGCTGGAGAAGCTCCAGCCCCAGGACCTGGGCTTCAAGGGCGCGCTGCTGCAGAGCCTGGTGCGCTTTCCCGAGGCGTTGGCGGCCTACAACGCGGTGCTCAAGGCCGAGCCGCGCAACGTCCCGATCCTGTCCGCCAAGGGCGGCGTGCTCTTCGGCATGGGCCTCAACGACGAGGGCGAGGCCGCATATCGGGCCGCCCAGCGCGCCGATCCTGACGACGAAACGGGATATCTCGGCCTGGCTGCGATCCAGCTGGACCAGGGCGCGCCCGAACGCGCCCAGGCGGCCTATGAGGCGCTCCTGAAACGCCAGCCGGGAAATGAGGCGGCGCGGCATGGGCTCGCCCAAAGCGCGCTGGCGCTGGGCAAGCCCGACGAGGCGATCTCCATCCTCGACGAACTCATTAAGGCCAACCCGAAGGCCGCTGTGCTCTATGTCGATCGCGGCCGTGGGTGGTTCGCGAAGGCGGATGAACCGCGCGCCTTGGCCGACTACGACAAGGCGCTGGTCCTGAACCCGGATTCCTTCGAGGGGCTCTATGCCCGCGGCGTGCTGCATGCCCGGGCCAAGCGGCCTGCGCCGGCGCTGAAGGATTTCGACGCCCTGCTCAAGCTGTACGAGTCCGACGCCGCGTCGTTGTGGTGGCGCTCACGCGTGAAGCAGAGTCTCGGGGACGCCGCCGGCGCAAAGGCCGACCATGACGCCGCCCAGAAGCTGGCGCCCGATCTCGTCGCGGAAATGGATAAGTCGCTGTCGACCTAGTGGCCGATGCCCGGCCGCAGGCGGTAGTGGCCCTCGTTGAAGGCGTCGAAGATCAGAGCGGCCTGCGGGTGGCCGACCGGCTGGCCCGTGTCGTCCAGCTCGAGGTTCTGCTCGGACACATAGGCGACGTAGGCGCTGTCGTCGTTCTCGGCCAGCAGATGGTAGAACGGCTGGTCCTTGTGCGGCCGGATGTGCTCCGGGATCGACAGCCAGTACTCTTCGGTGTTCGAGAAGATGGGGTCGACGTCGAAGATCACGCCCCGGAACGGATAGACCCGATGCCGGACGACCTGGCCGATCGTAAATTTGGCGAGTCGCGTGCTCATGGTCCCCGAATCTACACCGCCGTCCCTGACTGGAAGGTGAACGTAGCGTCGGAAAGCTGTCATTCAACCGTCGTGACCTTCCGGGCGCCTGCCCCGCTTGCTACAGTCGCCTCGAAATGAGGCGCGCACGGGGGGTGTGCGCCTGCGTAGGACGGAATGTTTGTCCATGAATGAGGCGCCGCGCGCGCCCGGGCCGCCGATTCGCGGTCGGGAAAGGTCCGTGGGCAGCGATGCGCCCTGTTACGCCGCCCTCGACCTGGGCACCAACAACTGCCGTCTGCTGATCGCCACGCCCACCGCCAGCGGCGGCTTCCGCGTGGTCGAGGCCTATTCCCGCATCGTGCGCCTGGGCGAGGGCCTCACGGCCAGCGGCCGGCTGTCGGACGCCGCGATGGAGCGCGCCATGGCCGCGCTCAAGGTGAGCGGCGAGAAGGTGCGCCGCCGCCGGGTAGTGAAATTCCGCGCCATCGCCACCCAGGCCTGCCGCGCCGCCCAGAACGGCCAGGCCTTCGTCAATCGCGTCGCCAACGAGACCGGCGTGAAGCTGCAGATCATCAGCCCGCAGGAGGAGGCCCGCCTGTCGGTCACCGGTTGCCTCAACCTGCTGGACGACCGCCACGAGGCGGCGCTGGTGGTGGATGTGGGCGGCGGGTCCACGGAACTGTCCTGGGTCGACCTCAAGGCCCCCCCGCAAGGCGGGACGCCGCCGGTGCGGGCCTGGCTCTCCATCCCCATCGGCGTCGTCACCCTGGCCGAGCGCTTCCCCGAGGGCGAGGCCGCCACCGAAGCCTGGTTTCGCCAAATGATCGACCATGTGAAGGCGCAGATCGCAGCTTTCCGCCGCGCCGACGCAATGAAGCCCCTGTTCGAGGCTGACCGCGCCCACCTGGTGGGCACCTCGGGGGCGATCACCAGCCTGGCGGGCATGCACCTGCGCCTGCCGCGCTATGACCGCAACCGCGTGGACGGGATCTGGATGACCCGCGGCGACTGCGAGGCGGCGGCCGGCGACCTGCTGGCCCTCAGCGCCGCCGAGCGCGCGGCCCAGCCCTGCATCGGCCCGGATCGCGCGGACCTGGTGTTGGCCGGCGCGGCGATCCTGCAGGCGGTGCAGGAGCAATGGCCCTGCAGCCGCGTCCGCGTGGCCGACCGCGGCCTGCGCGAAGGCATCCTGCTGTCGCTCATGTCGGAACGCGGCCAGCGTCGACGGCGCAAGCGTCGGCGCGGCCGAGGTGGTACGAAGGCGGTCGCATGACCGACGATCCCCCCCGCAAACGCATGGTGAAGCTGCCGACCGGCGGCCAGGAAGGCGGCCGCGGCAAGCCCGCGCGCCTGAAGACCGCCAAGCAGCGCACGCCCTCGCAACAGGCCTGGCTCGAGCGCCAGGTCAACGACCCGTTCTCCGCCAAGGCCCGCGCCCTGGGCTATCGCAGCCGCGCGGCGTTCAAGATCACCGAGATCGACGACCGCTTCCACTTCCTCAAGCCCGGCGCGCGGGTGGTGGACCTGGGTCTGGCCCCCGGCGGCTGGACGCAGATGGCCATCATGCGCGGCGTCACCAGCATCGTGGGCGTCGACCTGCTGCCGGTGGACCCGCTGCCGCCCGCCCAGATCCTGCAGATGGACTTCACCGATCCCGCCTGCGGCCCGAAGCTGATCGAGCTGCTGGGCGGGGCGCCCGACGTGGTCCTGTCCGACATGGCCCCGAACACCGTCGGCCACCGCGAGACCGACCACCTGCGCATCGTCGGCCTGATCGAGGCGGCCATCGACTTCGCCATCCAGGTTCTGAAGCCGGGCGGGACCTTCGTCGCCAAGTCCTTTCAGGGCGGCGGCTCGGACCAGCTCATCGCCGGCCTCAAGCGCCACTTCACCGAGGTGAAGAACGTGAAGCCGAAGGCGAGCCGCCAGGACTCGTCCGAGGTGTTCCTCGTGGCGACAGGGTTCAGAGGGCGGTAGGGGCGGCGAAGCCCGACCCCTAGCCCACCGCTGGCGTCTTCGCCCCCTCCGCCACCAGCCAATCGCGGAATCGGTCCAAGGCGCGGCTCTCCGCGCCCGGGGCGGTCAGCATGGCGAACGCGCTCTCTGAGCGGCGGAAGCCCAGCGGCGCCACCAACTGGCCCGCCTGGACCTCCTTCACGCACAGCGGCCACGACACCACGGCCGCGCCCAGGCCGGCCAGCGCGGCGTCCATGGCGAAGTGGACGTGGGCGAAGGGGCGCTCGTTCGAGGGTGGCAGCTCGACGCCCGCCAGCTCGGCGAAGATCGCCCAGGCCTCCGGGTGGGTGCTGGCGGCGAGGCGGGGGGCTCTCAGCACGTCGCCGCCGGTGCGCTCGGCCAGCTCGGGCGACATCACCGCGCCCAGGGCGTTGCGGATGAACGGCGTGCACAGCGGGTCCGAAAGGCGGCTAGTGGGCACAATCCGCACGACGGCCTGAGCGCCCCTGTGCGCGGTGGCGTGGGACGCCAGCTCCGAGAGGTGGAGCCGGACGTCGGGGTGCGCGGCCTGGAAGCCGGCCAGGCGGGGGATCAACCACTTCACCGACAGCGAGGCGTTCACCGCCACGTGCAGGTCCTCGCCGCCGACCCGCACACGCCGCACGGCGCCGGCGATCTGGTCGAAGGCCTCGGTCAGCGCCGGCAGCAGCTCGCGCCCCGCCGCGGTCAGCTCCAGCCGGTTCTTCGGCCCGGTGAACAGCCGCACGCCGAGCGCCGCCTCCAGCGCCTTCACCTGCCGGCTGACGGCGGAGTGCGTCACGTGCAGTTCCTCGGCGGCCAGCGTCACCCGGCCCGTCCGCGCCATCGCCTCGAACGCCCGCAGCGCATTGAGCGACGGCAGCGGCCCTGATGTGAGGTTTTGGAACATCGACGATCGAATAAGTCGATTTCCTCCAATCGGCAATCCGGGCACTAGCTGGCCATGGAAGCCCGCACCCCTCCCCATCGGCCCCAAGCCCTCGTCGTCGGCGGCTTCGGTCTGGGCCAGATCGCGGCCTTCGCCTCCAGCTTCTACCTGATGGGGGTGCTGGGCGACGCCATCGGCCGCGACCTCGGCCTCTCCCCCACCTTCGTCTTCTCCATGGTCTCGCTGTCGCTGGCCGTGCCCGCCCTGATCGCGCCCCGCGTGGCGAAGCGCATCGACCGTCACGGGGGCAAGCAGGTGCTGCTGGCCAGCCATGTGGCGCTGGCGGCCGGTCTCGTGCTGGTGGGGTTGGCCCAGGATGGCCTGGGCCTCGCCTTGGGCATGGCGGTGATCGGGCTCGGCCAGGCGCTGGGCCTGTCGCCGACGCCGTTCGCCATCCTGGTCTCGCTCTACGGTGAGGCCGCGCGGCGACCGATCACGGCCGTCGCGCTGATCGGTGGGTTGGGCTCGGTGGTCGGCTGGCCGCTGACCGGCTGGCTGGCCGAACAGGTCGGTTGGCGCGGGACCCACTTCGTGTGGGCGGCCGTGCAGATCCTGGTCTGCCTGCCGCTGTCCGCCTGGGTCTGCCCCAGGACGCCCGGCCATGCGCACCGCGCCGAGTTCCACGCCGACCATCCCCCCGTCCGGTGGGACCGCTCGATGGTGCAGCTCGCGGTGCTGTTCGCCTGCGCCTGGTTCGTCTCCACCTGCATGAGCGCCCACCTGCCGCGCCTGCTCGGGGTGTTCGGCCTTCCCATGCACGCCGCCACCGCCGCCGCCGGCCTGATGGGCATCGCCGCGGTCACCGTGCGCTTCCTGGAGTTCACGGTGCTGCGCAAGCTGCCGCCACTGGCTACCACCCGGCTCGCCACCCTGATGCACCCGACGGGCGCCGCAGCCCTGCTGACCTTCGGCGGCCCTGCCGGCGCCGTCATGGCCATGGGGCAGGGGGCGGGCAACGGGATGCTGGCCGTCGCCAAGGGCGTCCTGCCGCTCAGCCTCTATGGCCCGGCGAATTACGCCTACCGCTCCGCCCTCATCGGCCGCCCGGCGCTGTTCGCCCAGATCTTCGGCCCGGCGCTGTTCGCCCTGGCGCTGGAGCGCTCGGCGAGCCTCGCCATCCTCGGCACGTCCGCCCTCTGCCTGGTCATGTTCGCCATGACCTTCGGCCTCAGCCGATGCAGCCCACCCCTCCAGCAGCAGGTAATCGCATGAACGCCCCCTTCACGCCCCTTGCCCCGAGCGCCGCCGAGCCCCTATACGCGGACCGCAAAACGGAGAGTCTCATGGAGATCCGCGAAGGTCTCACCTTCGACGATGTTTTGCTCGAACCCGGTCCGTCGGATGTCATGCCGACGCAGGTGGACGTCTCCACCCGGTTCACGCGTGAAATCAGTCTGAATATCCCGCTCGTGTCCGCCGCCATGGACACGGTCACCGAGAGCCGCCTGGCCATCGCCATGGCCCAGTCGGGCGGCATCGGCGTCCTGCACCGGAACCTGACGGTCGAGGAACAGGCCGACCAGGTCCGCGAGGTGAAGCGCTACGAGAGCGGCATGGTCATCAACCCGCTGACCATCGGCCCCGACACGACCCTTGGCGAGGTGCGCCAGATCAAGGCGCGCCGGCACATCTCGGGCTTCCCGGTGGTGGACCACAACGGCCGGCTCTGCGGCATCCTCACCAACCGCGACATGCGGTTCGAGGCGCGCGATGACACCCCGGCCAAGGCGGTGATGACGCACGAGGGCCTGGTGACCGTCCGCGAGGGCGTCGGCCAGGACGAGGCCCGCGACCTGTTGCGCCGGCACAAGATCGAGCGGCTGATCGTGGTGGACGACGACTATCGCGCCGTCGGCCTGATCACCGTCAAGGACATGGAGAAGTCCCAGGCGCACCCGTTCGCCGCCAAGGACGCCCAGGGCCGCCTGCTGGTGGCGGCGGCGTCCACCGTCGGCGACGCGGGGTACGAGCGCTCCATGGCCCTGGTGGACGCCGGGGTGGACGTGGTGGTGATCGACACCGCCCACGGCCACAACGCCGAGGTGGCCAAGGCCGTGCAGCGGGTGAAGCGCGAGAGCAACCGCGTGCAGATCGTCGCCGGCAACATCGCCACCTACGACGCCGCCCGCGCCCTGATCGACGCCGGCGCCGACGCGGTGAAGGTGGGCATCGGCCCGGGCTCCATCTGCACGACCCGGATCGTGGCCGGCGTGGGCGTGCCCCAGCTGACCGCCATCGCCGATGCGGTGCGCGCCGCCGCGGGGTCCGACGTGCCGGTCGTGGCCGACGGCGGGATCAAATACTCCGGCGACCTCGCCAAGGCGCTCGCCATGGGCGCCTCGGTGGCGATGATGGGCTCGGTGTTCGCGGGCGTCGACGAGGCCCCGGGCGAGGTCTTCCTGTACCAGGGCCGCAGCTACAAATCGTACCGCGGCATGGGCTCGGTGGGCGCCATGGGGCAGGGGTCGGCCGATCGCTACTTCCAGAAGGACGTGAAGGACGCGCTCAAGCTGGTGCCGGAAGGCATCGAGGGCCAGGTTCCCTACAAGGGCCCGATCGCCCCGATCCTGCACCAGATGGTCGGCGGCCTGCGCGCCGCCATGGGCTATGTGGGCGCGCCGACCCTGCCGCTGTTCCGCGAGCGGGCGCGGTTCATCCGCATCACCAATGCGGGCCTGCGCGAGAGCCACGTCCACGACGTGATGATCACGCGCGAGGCCCCGAACTATCCGAGCGCCGGCTAGGGCCGGCCTCGGGCGACGGGAGACTGAGGGATGGGCAGCGAACTGGCGGTGGAGCTGAAGCTCCTCGGCGTGGCGGTCGTCGTGGGGCTGGTCCAGCTTCTCTGGGCGGCCGGCGCGGCGCGGGCGCACCAGGGCGACCTCAAGTGGGCGGTGGGACCGCGCGACACGCCGATGCCCGTGGGCGGCGTGGCGGCCCGGCTGGAGCGCGCTTTCTGGAACTTCGCCGAGACCTTCCCGTTCTTCGCCGCCGCCGTGCTGGCCTGCGCCGTGGCCGGCAAGCTCGGAACGCCGCTCACGATCTGGGGCGCCGGCCTTTATGTGGCCGCCCGCGCCCTCTATGCGCCGCTCTACGCGTCCGGGATCCCCACGGTCCGGACGCTGGTGTGGACCGTTTCCATAGTCGGGCTCGTCATGGTGCTCGTGGCCCTCTTCAGGTGACTTGATGCGAGACGGCGGACGCCTGACGGCGGCCATTGAGGTTCTGACCGAGATCGAGACGCGGCATAAGCCCGTCCGCCTCGCCATGAAGAACTGGGGTGAGGGCGCACGCTACGCGGGCTCGAAGGACCGCGCCTTCATCTCCGGCCTGGTGCTGGACGTGCTGCGCCGCCGCCGCTCGCTGGGCTGGCGGATGGGCGACGACAGCCTGCGCGCCGCTGTCCTCGGCACGCTGCACCTCCACTGGGACTGGCCGATCGAGCGGCTGGCCGACGCGGCGGGCGACGAGGTCCATGGCCACGGCCCGCTCACCGACGCCGAGCGGCAGGCCCTGGCCGCGCCGCGCGACCTGGCGGACGCGCCGGCCGCCGTGCGCGGCGACTATCCCGACTGGCTGGACGCTTCCTTCGCCCGCGTGTTCGGCGATCACCGAGCCGAAGAAGCCGCGGCCCTGGCCGAGCGGGCGCCGGTGGATCTGCGGGTCAACACGATCAAAACCGACCCCGTCCGCGCCCTGAAGGCGCTGACTACCTTCGACGCCCGCCCGCCCGGCCTCTTGCCCAACGCCCTGCGCGTCGCCGCGCCGGCCGCCGCCGATCGGAGCGGGGCGGTCGAGGCCATCCCGCAGTTCTCCAAGGGCTGGTTCGAGGTGCAGGACCTGGGCTCCCAGGTGGCCGCCTCGGCCGCGGGCGAGGTGAAGGGCAAACAGGTGCTGGACCTCTGCGCCGGTGGCGGGGGCAAGACGCTCGCGCTGGCCGCGGCAATGGGCAACACCGGCCAGATCTACGCCTACGACAGCGACGCGCGCCGGCTGACCGACACCATCCGCCGCGGCGACCGCGCCGGCGTCCGCAACCTGCAGGTCCGCACCCCGCTCAATCCCGAGCCGCTGAAGGACCTGGCGGCGAAGATGGACGTGGTGTTCATCGACGCGCCCTGCAGCGGCACCGGCTCGTGGCGCCGGCACCCCGACACCAAGTGGCGCCTGACCCCCGAGACCCTGGCCAAGCGCCAGGCCGACCAGGATCTCGTGCTGGACGACGGGGCCGGCTTCGTGAAGCCCGGCGGCCGGATGGTCTATGTCACCTGCTCGGTGCTGCCCGAGGAGGACGAGGACCGCGTGGCCGCCTTCCTGGGCCGCCACCCCGAGTTCGCCCGCCAGCCCGCCACGGCCGACGCCGAACTCACCAGGTTCCTCACCGCTGACGGCGACCTGCGCCTCACCCCCCGATCCTCCGGCACCGACGGCTTCTACGTCTCGGTCCTGGAGAAAGCCCGCTAACGGAGCCCCATGACCGACGCCGCGCCCCTTTCTCCTCAGGCCGCCCACGAAAAGGTCCTCATTGTCGATTTCGGCAGCCAGGTGACCCAGCTCATCGCGCGCCGGCTGCGGGAGGCGGGCGTCTATTGCGAGATCCATCCGTTCGACAAGGTCGAGCCGATGCTGGAAGCCTTCGGCCCCAAGGCGATCATCCTCTCGGGCGGCCCGGCCAGCGTGCATGAGGCCGAAAGCCCGTCGGCGCCGCAGAAGGTGTTCGAGCTGGGCGTGCCGGTCCTGGGGATCTGCTACGGCGAGATGACCATGTGCGCCCAGCTGGGCGGGGCGGTGGAGGGCGGCCACGACCGCGAGTTCGGCCGCGCCGAGATCAAGGTCCAGAGGGAGTCGCCGTTGCTGGAAGGCCTTGGCGATCTCGGCCACACCGAGACCGTCTGGATGAGCCACGGCGACAAGATCACCGCCATCCCGCAGGGCTTCGACGTCGTCGCCACCTCGGAGGGCAGCCCCTATGCCGTGATCGCCGACGAGGGCCGCCGCTTCTACGGCATCCAGTTCCACCCAGAGGTCGCCCACACCCCGCGCGGCGCCCTGATCCTGCGCAACTTCACCCACCGGATCGCCGGGCTGAAGGGGGACTGGACCATGGCCTCCTACCGCCAGGAGCAGGTGGCCAAGATCCGCGCCCAGGTCGGCGACGCCAAGGTGATCTGCGGCCTGTCGGGCGGCGTGGACTCCTCGGTGGCCGCGGTCCTGATCCACGAGGCCATCGGCGACCAGCTCACCTGTGTGTTCGTCGACACCGGCCTGCTGCGCAAGGACGAGGCGACCCAGGTCGTCACCCTGTTCCGGGATCACTACAACATCCCGCTCGTACACGTTGACGCGTCCGATCTTTTCCTGGGCGAGCTGGCGGGCGTCACCGATCCCGAGACCAAGCGCAAGACCATCGGCCGGCTGTTCATCGAGGTGTTCGACAAGGAGAGCGCCAAGATCGAGGGCGCGGCCTTCCTGGCGCAGGGCACGCTCTATCCGGACGTGATCGAGAGCGTCTCGGCCAGCGGCGGCCCCTCGGCCGTCATCAAGAGCCATCACAACGTCGGCGGCCTGCCGGATTACATGAAGCTGAAGCTGGTGGAGCCGCTGCGCGAGCTGTTCAAGGACGAGGTCCGCGCCCTGGGCGTCGAGCTGGGCCTGGCTCCGGCCTTCGTTGGCCGCCATCCGTTCCCGGGCCCGGGCCTGGCCATCCGCATCCCCGGCGAGATCACCCGCGAGAAGGTCGCCGTGCTGCAGCAGGCCGACGCCATCTATCTGGAGGAGATCCGCAAGGCGGGCCTCTACGACTCGATCTGGCAGGCCTTCGCCGTGCTGTTGCCGGTGAAGACCGTCGGCGTCATGGGCGACGCGCGCACCTACGAGGACGTGCTGGCGCTTCGCGCCGTGACGTCAACGGACGGCATGACGGCCGACTTCTTCGAGTTCCCGTGGGAGGTCCTGGGCCGGTGCGCCACCCGGATCATCAACGAGGTCAGAGGGGTCAACCGCGTCGTCTACGACGTGACCTCCAAGCCGCCCGGCACCATCGAGTGGGAATGATTCCATAGCCTTCAGAGGCTATCGGCGGCGATCAAGATATTATCTTAAGCCGCTGAAACAATAAGTGAAATATCTCAGACACTATCGCCTCCTATCGCCTGCCAGCGATAGGGGATGGCGGTAGCGTTGACGGTAGCAGCTTAGCTTGCCGGAGCGGCCTCACGCTCATACCGTCAAGGCGTTCGATGTGTCTGACGGTATTTCTGATCACATAAGTTGCGGAAATATCAGGGAAAAAGACGCTTCGAACACCCCAGAAAAGGGGTGACGGTAATCCCCTTCCGAGCGCCTGCAATGCTGACCGACACCGCCCTGCGGAACCTCCGCCCCAAGGAGAAGGCCTACAAGGTCGCCGACCGAGACGGGATGTACGTCCACATCGCGACGTCGGGGACCGTCACGTTCCGCTACGACTATCGCCTGCACGGACGGCGGGAGACCCTGACCATCGGGAAGTACGGGCCCGCGGGCATCTCGCTGGCTCGCGCTCGCGAGAAGTGCATCGACGCGCGCCGCGCCGTCTCGGACGGGCAGTCACCGGCCCGAGAGAAGCAACGCGAGAAACGGCGCTTGAAGGAGGCCAAGAGCTTCGGCCAGTTCGGCGAGCGCTGGTTCAGCGAGGCGCCGATGGCGGACAGCACTCGCGCGATGCGGCGGACCATCTACGAGCGCGACATGCTTCCGACGCTGCGCAACCGGCTGCTGACCGAGATCACGCCGGACGACCTCCGAGCGCTCTGCGGGAAGGTGAAGGCGCGCGGCGCGCCGGCCACGGCGGTTCTTGTCCGGGATATCCTCAAGCAGATCTACGGCTTCGCCATCCTGCATGGGGAGAAGGTCGCCAACCCGGCAGACGACGTCGGGCCCGCCTCCATCGCCACCTTTGTCGCCCGGGATCGCTCGCTCTCGCCGACCGAGATCCGGATCATGCTCAGGCAGCTGGAGCACGTCCCGACCCTGCCGACGATCCGCCTCGGCCTACGGCTGATCCTGCTGACTATGGTCCGAAAGAGCGAGCTGCAGGACGCGACGTGGGGGGAGGTCGACTTCGAGAACGCCGTCTGGACGATCCCGAAGGAGCGGATGAAGCGGTCCAAGGCTCACAACGTCTATCTCTGTGACCAGGCGCTCGACATCCTCATCGCGCTGAAGACCTGCGCCGGGAACTCGCGGTACCTGCTGCCGTCGCGTTACGACGCGGACGCGCCGATGTCCCGCGCGACCTTCAACCGGGTGACCACAGCGGTAACGGCTCGTGCGGCAAAGGAAGGTTTGCCACTTGAACCCTTCACGGTGCACGACCTGCGCCGAACGGGTTCGACGCTCCTGAATGAGCTGGGGTTCAACAGTGACTGGATTGAAAAGGCGCTGGCTCACGAGGACGGCCGCTCGTCTCGCGGCGTCTACAACAAGGCCCAGTACGAGCCGCAGCGCCGACACATGCTCCAGGAATGGGCCAATCTGATCGACGCGTGGGTGGACGGTCGCAAGTTGAAGCCGACCCTGCTTCCGCCGGCGATGGAGATCGGCCCGCTCGACCCTACGGTCTGACCGGCCGTGCGCGCCGCTGCCGGACGTCGGGGGCCGGCGCCCTCGTGACCTCGCCGGCGTCCGACGCCTGCTGGCGCGCCAGGAGCCAGTTCTCGACTTCCGCGAGATCCCAGGCGACGCAACGCGGGGTGAGGTTGAACCGGCGCGGAAATTCGCCGCGCTGCTCCATCTCATAGATCGTTGTATCGGCCAGCGGGACCATCTGGCGAAGCCGGCTCCTGCGGATGGATTGGCGGACGACAAAGCGAGCTGGTTCCGAGCGTTGGGCGTCCAAGTTCATCGCGTCATTCCGTGCGTCTGGCCTGAGCGACTCAGCATGTTGGGCCGTCGGCGCGAGGGGAAGGGCGTAGTCTCACTCCAGGGCGCAAGGCAGCGTCGAGCGGCGCATCCGGCTTGCGAGATGGCTCGGGGGAGCGGGTTCGGCTCCGCGCTTTCCAGGGAGAAGTTACGCCCTCCGCAGTCGAGGCCATTTTGCCTATCTCGGGCGAATGCCGAATGAACTTGTCGTCGCGTTGCCGCATCATTCGTCCGGGGCGACGGGCGAAAACTTTCCCACCTACGAAGTTCGAGGCCAGCGCGTCGCCCTGGACACCGACCTCGCACGCCTGTTCGGCGTCCAGACCTTCCGACTGAACGAGCAGCTTAAGCGCAATCTCGAACGCTTCAGCGGCTACGCCTTCCAGCTTACCGCTGACGAGTTCGCGGCTTTGACATCGCAGATTGCGATATCAAAGCCCCGACGTGGTGGCCGCCGCACGGCGCCCTGGGCTTTCACCGAGCATGGCGTGGTGATGGTCGCCACGATCCTGAACTCCGAGGCGGCGATCCATGCCATGCGGCTCGTCGTCGAGACCTTCGTCGCCGCGCGTCACGCCGGTCGAGCGCTGCCAGCGTCCAGTGGCCTGGGACCGCGCTTGCAGAGGACCTTGGAGCGGCTCCTCGACACGGTGGTCGATCACCGGGCGCAGTCGACGGTGCGAGAGGAAGCCCAGGAGCTGATCGCCCAATCCATCCAGCACTTGAGGGACCGGCTTGGCCGGCCAGGGCTCGAGAACGAAGAGATCGCGGCGCGCGCCGCCAAGCTGCTCGCGGAAGCGGAGCTCGCCAAGGCGTCCGCGGCGAAGAGCCAGGCCGAGGCAAGCGAGATCGAGTTGCGTCTGCTTGCGCGTCGACTTCGCTTGGTGATCGAGGCTGAACGGGCGTTTGCGGCGGGTCAGACCGACGCGTTCCTTGGTGTCCTCGAAGACCTCGGGCGCGCGAGCTGACGGGCCGGAGTCCAAACGAACTCGCTCGCCGAGCCACTGTCGGGAAATGGCAGGACCAAAGGCGGCACGCCCCGCCCGCTTGCGACGGCAGCGGCGTCCGGTGGCGGAGCGTTAGGCGTCAGGCCGCCCAGGCGAGACGCCGCCTATGCCGCTTCCCACGCCCGATTGAGCACCTGTGCGGCGATAGCGGCCTTGTCCTGGGGGAGGAACCGCCCGTAGTGCTGGGCGACGGTCTCGGGCGTGTCTTGGATCGCGTAGCTCGCCTGCTCGTAGGAGCCCGTTTGCTTGAGGATGTGGGTAGCCAGCACGTCGCGCACGCTGTGTGGGCCGTGCGGCAGCAGTCCCGGGATCGCCCCGCGGCCGGTGTAGGGATTGTAGATCCCGTAGCGCTGAATGATCCAGCGCCAGGCCTCATAGAAGGTGTTCTGGTCATAGGCGGCGTTCGAGCGGGCGGACTTCACCGTCTTGATGAAGAACGTTCCTGGGTCGGCGGCGGGGCCCAGCAGACGGGCCCGATAGGTCTCCACATACGCGTCGATCTCGCCGTAGAGGCCGCCGATGTCGGGCAGGACGAGCCGGAACGGGCGGCCGTTGAAGAACGACGAAGTGGCGTTCTTGAAGGCGCTCGCGGGCACGAACACTTCCCAGCCGCCGTCGCGGTCGCTCCAGCGCAACTCGCCGGCGCCCTGGTCGCGTAGCCGCCGCTCAGTCCGCGGCGCTTCGCCCCTCGGACAGACCAGCAGCTGGCGCAGGTTCTTCTGGCGGAAGCCGAGGTGGAGGCCGAGCCGGATCATCAAGAAGGCCCGCGAACTCTCGGCGGCGGCGAGCGGATAGCGGCGTGCACAGGGGCGCAGCGCGACGATCTCGTCGGCGATCTTGCGGTACTCGCCGACGGGACTGTCAGCCTCCAGGACGCCCAGGATCGGTTCGAAAGAGTCGTGGTGGACCTGGGCCACGCGGGCGATCTCCTTGGAGCGGGCCAGGGCGAAGCGGTGGAGTTCGGCGCAGGCCGCCGGCCAGTCGTTCCGGATCCGGGCGACCTCGTGCGCCGGGACGAGGCCGGGGATCGGTTCGAGGCGCTCGGCGAGGGCAGGGGTCTGGGTGATCCAGCCGGCCTCCGCCCCGGTGAGGGCGCCGCCGATGATCAGCATGTCGACTTCCCACGCGGTGTAGAAGCCCCGCCGCCGCTCGCGCCACCGGAGGTACCAGTCCCAGACGGTCGGCACGGTGAGCAGCGCAAAGGTTAACTGCTCGACCGGCACGCCGTGACCCTGGACTGGCCCGCAAGGTGGGGAGGCGAGGGCACCAAACATCAGCCCAAAGTGCTCGACCTTCTGAGAGGCAGTTCCGGGCCCCCAAGTGCCGCGACGGCGGTATCCCGCTGGGCTGAGGGTCGCGGTCTTGAAGGCCAGCAGGTCGGTCATCTCTCGGGCCAGCCGAGGCGGCGCGATGATCGTCCCGCCCGAGCCGCGCGGCCCGGCGCCGGAGGCCGGCGGCCGCACCCGTTGAAGGTCCGGGAAGCGCACGGCGAAGCGGTGCTTCATGGCGTTGGCCTGGTAGCGCCGATAGTCGGTCGCGCCGGTCACGACGACACGGCGGACCCATTCCAGGATCACCTCCTGCTCGGGTGCCCCGAGCCGATCGAAGTCGTCGGGGAGATGCCAGGCCAGGCGTCGGCGTTCCGCCGAGGTGATCCCCGGCATGGTCTGCCCCTTGGTCGCGCGGGCGGGGTGCGGGAGTCGTCGTCGGAAGTGGCCAGCCTCCAGGCTCCATCGCAGTTCGAGGAACGCCAGAATGGCCAGGCTCTCGGCGTTGACGGGCGCCTTGAGCCCGAGCCGCCAACTGCGGAGAGTCGAATATTCGATCGGGTAGCCGGCCGCGCACAGGTCGCGCCGGAGGTCCGCGGTTGTCTCGTGATGTCGTCGCATTTCCCGATCGAAGGCTCGGTGGAATTGCTCCCCAGGAGCCCTGGCGTCCTCGTTGGCCTCTGACCGGGGCGGGCGAGGTTCATCGGGTTCGAGGCGACGTGGCGCATTTTGCACAGGCCGAAGCGGCACGACGACGGGTGCGGTGGCCAGGGTAGCGGTGCGCGGCGGGACGACCGGGGCCTTCCGGAGCTCCCGGCGTAGCGCTTCAAGTCCGGGCCGCAGCACGTCGCGACCCCGGACGAGCGCCTCCGCATCGACACGGCTCGCGATCGCAATCGCGCGCCAGTCGAGGCCCTGTCCGCGGGTCGGCAGGCGTTCGTTTCGTTGAAGCACTTCGACCAGATGGTCGCGCAGGCGTTCGACGTCGCACGGCGCGAGAACCATTGGCCCGCGCAGTTTCACGAAGTCGGAGATCATCCGCGAAAACGCGGGGTTACGTCGTTCTCGTGCCAGGGTCCGCCGTCCTTTCTGCTGGTCTTCGCGCCATTTGGCGTGGGACCGGGCGAAGACGCAGTTCGTGCGGGTTCACCCGAACGTCGCGACCGCGAAAGCTGTGGACAGATTGACCTCAATCCACGGAACGAGAAGCCTGCTCCTGGCGCACAGGCGACCTGGGTCTCAAGCGCCCATCCACGGGATCGCCAGGGTCGCCAGGGCGGCTGCGATGACAAGCAGAGAGACGGCGACCATCCACTTCCAGGCGAACCGCTGGAGATCGGCGAGCTCTATCCCCAGTATGGCGCACTTGAGATAGACAGCCGCCACCAACGGGCTCAGGCCATGCACCGGCTGGCCCAGGAGGGAAGCGCGGCCAATGGCTTCCGGTGCGACCCCATAGGCTTGCGCGGTCTCCGCCAGAACCGGCACGACTCCGAAGTAGAAGGCGTCGTTCGATAGGAAGAAGGTGCCAGGAAGGCTGAGGAGGGCCGTGATCGGCGCCATGTAGGGGCCGAGGCCCGCCGGCAGGACGTCGACCAGGCCGTCAGCCATGGCCTTCAGCATGCCGGTGCCTTCCAGGACGCCTGTGAACGCGCCGGCCGCCAGGACCATCATGGCCACGTTGAGCACATTGGCGGCGTGGGCAAGGACCCGCGCCCGCTGGTCCTCGAGCCGCGGATAGTTAATCAGCAGCGCCAGAGCGAATCCGGCCATGAAGAGCACCGGCAGCGGCGCCAACCTGAGAACGACGGCCGTCATCAATGCGAGCGTCAGCACGAGGTTCACCGGAAACAGCCTCGGCCGGGCCGCCGCCGGATCACGCTGGAAGGCGCCCAACGCATCGTCGATGAGCGCCTCTGCTTCCGGCGCCGCGGGGCCGCCGACGGCGCCCAGCCGGCGGCGTTCGCCGCCGCCGAACCACCACGCCACGGCGAAGGTGCCGGCGAGACCCACGCCGATCGCCGGAAGCAGCGGCACGAAGAGGGTCGCCGGGTCCACCTTCAGGGCCGCCGCGACGCGCGCCGCCGGGCCGCCCCAGGGGCTGAGGTTCATCAGCGTCGTGCAGAGTCCGCCGATCACCGCGAAGATCAGAACGTTCATGCCCAGCCGACGGTAGATCGGCAGGAGGGCCGAGGCGGTGACCAGCAGCGTGGTGGTGCCGTCGCCATCCAACGCCACGATGCTGGCCAGCGCCGCGTGACCGAGAGTGACGCGCAGTGGGTCCGAGCCGACCCAGCCGACGATCCGGCGCACCAGCGGGTCGAACAGGCCGGCGTCGATCATCAGCCCGAAGTAGAGAATGGCGAACATCAGCATGATCGCCGTCGGCGCGACCTGCTGGATGCCCTGCAGGACGAAGCCGCCCGTCTGCCCGCCGAACCCTAGCGCGATGGCGAACGCCAGGGGCACGATGACCAGGCCGGCCACGGCCGACACCCGTTTGGTCATAATGAGGGTCATGAAGCTGACCACCATCGCAAAGCCGGTGAGCGCGAGCACCATGCTCGTCAGTCCGGAGCCACGAGCGCATCGAGCAGGCGCACGAAATACTGCCCGGCGTGGGAATCGGCGTCTGCGGCCGAGCCCTGAATGACCGGCCGCGGGAACGACACCTTGAGCACCCTCAGGGTCGGATCCGGGAAGAGCTTCACACTGTCCGCCGAGACGCCGTAGAGGCGCGCCACCGCCGCGGGCGTGAGGCCCGGCGCCCTGACCACCCGTGAGAAGGATGCGTCGTCGTCACAGAAGACGTCGATGGTCACCCAGAAGGGGCCAGCGGTCTTCGAGCGCACATATCGCGCCACATCCTCAAGCCGCGCCATCCTGGCCTCCTGGCTGCAGTTCAAGCCATTCCGTCCGGCAAAGCGCCAGGGGATCGTCGATGGCCACGACATGGTTGAGCTTGAATTCGTAGAACCGCCCCAGCTCGACCTCTGCCGGCGAGAAAGGGAAGGCGAAGCTCGGCATCGGGTCTTCCGGGTTGAGCGGAAAGTGCAGCAGCGTCGGATTGCAGAACTTGGCGATCTCGGTCGCCTCGGCCTGGGTCTTCGCCCTGACGAGCGTCATGAGCCCGACCTCGGAAGGAACCTGGTCGAGGCCAGGCGCGCCCGAGGGCTTCAGGGCATCGCGCCCATAGGCGCGGAACTGCAGGTCATAGTCGCCGGCGGCGTAGCCCAGCACGCCGGTGACGCCAGCGTGGAGGCGCGCCTTCAGCCCCTCCAGCCACGCGTCGAAGGCTTTGAGCACCTTCCGATCGGCGATCGCCGAGAACACCATCGTGCGGTAGCCCACGCCGCCCGACCCTTCGAGCTTCATCGTGTACGGGGTCGCCTCGAACCGCGAGCCCGTCACCCGCACCCGTCGTGCGTCGACCGCCGCGTACTCGGCGCCTTCGACATCGAGCTTCACGCCCGGCTCCTTCAGGGTGAAGGGGTCGGAGTTCTCGTAGAGCATGTGCGCGGAGACGGTGAACGGCGTGCAGCTGTTCTCGGCGTGGAGGGGCTCCACCTCGAAGCCATCGGCGTCGATGAACAGCATGACCCCGCCCTGACGGGTGTGGGTCGTGCAAAGACCGCCGCATTCCGAGATCTTCGCCGCGTGCCAGGCGGCCGCGGGCGGAAATCCACGCATCACGGGGACGGCGGCGATCACGGCCGTGTCGGTCGTCCGTCCCGCCAACACGATGTCGGCCCCTTCGCGGATCGCGGCGGCCAGCGGCTCGTACCCCATCAGGGCCACGATATGATCGCAGGCGGCGATCGTCTCGATCGTCAACTCGGCGGCGGGCGGCAGCGGCGTCACCGCGCCCGCCGCGAGGTGTTGGGCCAGACGGTCGGCGGACTGCTCCGAATAGATCAGGGCCACCTTCACGGTCAGGCCTTCCTCCCGCGCGATCTCCGCGCAGATGTCGGCCATCCAATCCACGCCGGAATCGGTCCCGCTCGTGCCGCATGACCCCACGATCAGCGGCACGCCGAGGGCGGCGCGACCCAGCATCAGCTGCCGCAGGTCTCGCTTGGTGGCCTTGCGGGTCATCTTGGAGATGCCGGCTCCGAGGTAGTGGGGTCCGGAGTCGGTGGAGCCTGCGTCCACCGCAAGGGCGTCCGGCCGCAGGCTTAGTCCGCGCTGAAAGGCGGCTTCGGGACATCCCGAACCCAGGGCCCCGGAGGGCACCAGGACGCGGCAGACGTCGGGTCGATCTATGGACATGGGACCTCGTCGGGCGGCGCGTCGCGCCGTCCCGCTCTCCTGCTAGAACTTGATGTTGAGGGTCAGGCCCGCCTGCCTGGGCGGTCCGTACTGCACGAAGTGACCGCCTGCGGTCTCGACTTGGTGGGTGCGGTATTCGACATCGGTGAGGTTGCGCAGCCACGCCTGCAGCGACAGATCCTCATTGAAGAAGAAGGTGGCGCTCGCGTCCCAGAGGGTCCGGGCCTTGCGGTATTCGATGGGGTCATTGGCGTTGTCGTCGAAGACCTCGCTCTCGTAGTTGGCGGAAACCTGGAACTTCAGCCAACCCCACTCGAATTCGTCCGTCGTGTAGGCCGCATCGAAGGTGACGGCGTGCTTCGGGGTCCGGCTCAGCCGGTTCCCCTTTAGGTCGAGCACGACCGGCGATCCATCGGCCAGGATGCGCGACGTCTGGGTGAACTTGTCGAAGGTGGCGTCCAGGTAGGTGTAGCTCGCGCTCAGGTCGAAGTTGCGGCTGGGCGCGAGGACGAGTTCAGCCTCCAACCCCTTGATCGTCGCGTCCCCGGTGTCCGTGACGATGCGGGAGCCGGCGGGGCCCTGGGTGGCGTCCGGAATCGATTGGATCGTCTGCAGGTCGCTGTACTCGGCATAGAACACCGACGCGTTGGCCCGCAGGCGGCGGCCCCACCAGTCGGATTTCAGTCCGACCTCGTAGTTGATCACGTGTTCGGGGGCGGTGGCGTTGCGGGCCGCCGCGGCGGTGGGCTGCTCCTGGAAGGCGCCGGACTTGAACCCGGTGGCCACGCTGGCGAAGACGAAGAGGTTTGCGTTCGGCCGATAGTCGGCGCCGACCCGCCAGGTCACCTCCTGCTCATCCGACACACCCGGATCGCCGCGAGTCGTGAAGTTGACCGTGGGCGCGTTGGGGCTGCCGACAAGGCGGGTGATCGCGTAGGTTTTCTTCTCGCTGGTCAGGCGCAGGCCGGCGAACACGGAGGCTTCGTCGGCGACCTTGTAGTTCGCCTCGCCGAAGGCCGCGAAGCTCTTCGTGGTGCTCTCGCCGATGAAGCGGTTCTCGCTGTTGTCCACGACCTCCGTCTCGGTCTCGCGGTCGCGGTAGACCTCGTCGCGCAGAAAGTAGAGGCCGGCGACCCACGATAGCGGTCCATCACTCGCGGAGGCGAGTCGCCACTCGGTGGAGTAGGAGTCGGCCTTCTCCTGCGCCAGGATCTGCAGGGCGCTGGCGGCCACCCCGGCGGCCGCGTTGCCGGCGGCGTTGGTCCCGTCGAGGTCCTCCGAGGAATCGTAGTCCAGGCCTCGCCACGATGCGATGACCGTGAGGTCGGCGAAGCCCAGGCGACCCGAGTTCAGCTCCAGCTTCACCCCGCCGGTGTCGCGGTCGATGAAGCCCGGTCGGTCAGGATTGGCTGTCCGCGGCTTGTCGATATCCTCGAAGCCGAACGGCTTGAGGTTGTAGCGCGAGCCGCCGGCCATGCGATCGCGAGTGGCGTCGGCGGTGAACAGCAGATGTGTGTCATCGGCAACGTCCAGCTGGACGTGGAGCCGTCCGCTCAAACGGTCATCGTCGTCGAGCGGGCCGCCGCCGTTGAGGTTCGTCCGGTAGCCGTCGTTCTTCCTGCCGCTCACCGTCGCGCGCACGGCGGCATTGTCCGCCAAAGGCACATTGAGCATCAGGCTGGCGTCTCGCTGCCCGTCCTCGCCGACGGTCAGCAGGCCGGCGCCTTCGAACTCGGTGACCGGTTTCGCGGTCACGAAGTTGATGGCTCCGCCCACGACATTCTTGCCCCATAGGGTCCCTTGCGGGCCCTTCAGGACCTCGACCCGCTCCATGTCGAAGATGTCGACCGCCAGCATCGGGCCGCGTCCGATGTAGACGCCATCGATGAAGGCCACCGACGAAGGGTCGGCTCCGGCCGACTGGTTGGACGATCCGATGCCGCGGAAGAACGGCCGGGGCGCAGCCCTTGGGAAGGCGTCGATGGTCACGCCCGGCGTGGCGTCGGCGAGTTTCTGGAAGTCGGTGATGCCGCGCTCCGCCAGCACCTCGCCCTCGAAGGCGGTGACGGTGACAGGGGTGCTCTGCAGGGACTCGGCGCGTTTCCGCGCGGTCACCACGATCTCTTCAATCGCGCCATCCTCGACCGCGGCCTGCGCCAAGGCGGGCGACGCCTCAGCAGCCACGGCCATCGCCGCGGACGCGCACAGGACTGACTTCAAGAGCCTGGGGTACATGGTGCCTCCTCCCGATCCGGCTCGGCCGGCTCATTGTCGTTCCCGACCTCTTGGGGCGGGAAATCAGGCCGGAGGTGTGCGCTGGGTGAAGGCGAAGGCCATGACGCCTACTTTACATTTGGCCATTTTTTGCGCCGGTGTCGAAAGCGACCAGCGGACGATCCATGGCCAGGGCCGAAATCACCACCGACGAGAACTGGATTGGGCAGCTGCCTGACGAGGTGCGGACCGCCATCGGCGAGCGCATGGTGCGTACCGCCCTGGCTCCGGGGGACCGGGTCAAAACGGCCGGGGATCCGCCCGTCGCTATCCATCAGGTGATCCGCGGCCACGTGAAGCTCACCGGGCTGTATCAGGACGGCCGCGAATCCCTGATCGCCATCTACGCCGCCGGCAACTGCTTCAGCGAGACCGCGATGGTCGCCAGCCGACCGTATCACCACAGCGCCGTCGCCTTGACCGAGAGCCTGGTGGGCTTCCTTGGCCGGGACGACTTCTGGCCCCTCTACCATCGCTTCCCGGCCATCCCCGACGCACTCTGCCGCAAGTTCGCCGGGACAATTGGCCGGCAACTGCAGGCGCGCGAGGCGCGCGCCACGCAGCGCCTCAGCGAGCAGATCGCTTCAATGTTCAAGACCCTCGCCGATCGCTGCGCGGAAGTCCGCGCAGCCAACAGCTGCGTCATCGCCGTGCCGATCACCCAGAACGAGATCGCCGACCACTTCGACGTCACCCGTCAAGCCGTGCATCGCGAGATCAGCGCGCTGAAGTCCTCCGGGATCATCGACAAGCAGGGCGGCCGCTGGATTGTGCGGGACCTGGCGCGGCTCGGGCGGTTGTAGGCGCGACACGTGGCTAGAGCCGCGTCCGCGACCACGCATGAGCACCACCATCGATGCGGTCACGACACGGAGGTTTCCCGCCATGCGGCGGCGGGCGGCATAGACGCCCTCAGGGCCTCGACACCCGAACGGCGCTACCGTGAAAGCTGTGGAGAGATCGCGACCCGCCAGCGGTCCTGCAGATCCGCTCGTGACGCGACGGCGACGACGGCCAGAAGGGCCGGCGGCCTTGAACCAGTCTTGCCACCATCCCCGTGGCAATACGACCGGCTCGTATCTGGAAATTGTACAATTGACTAATATTGATCTTGTGACCTATCTTCGGCGCGGGAAACGTTTTCCCCCCACCTCACGGGCCCGGCCGCTCGCTGACCCACTCCGCGATGCGGACGGGCCCGATCTTTCTTCGAACGGGGAGGCTTCCGTGGAGCCGAGCGGGCAGAGCGTCGACATTCTCGCGACGGCTGAACGCCTTCGTTCGGGGCGGGTCACGTCGTCAGGGCTCACCCGGCAATTCCTGGCGCGGATCGCGGAACGGGATGGCGCTTATGGCGCCTACCTCCATGTGAGCGCTGAGCACGCGCTCAGCCGCGCGGCCATCGCCGACAGCGAGCTGGCGCAAGGGCTCGACCGAGGACCACTCCACGGCATCCCTCTGGCGGTGAAGGATCTCTGCGACACCACCTTCGCGCCAACGACGGCGGGCACGACCATCTTCGCCGACCGGCGGCCGTCCGCCGACGCGACCGTCGTGTCGCGACTGCTGGACGCCGGCGCCGTCATCCTGGGCAAGCTCACGATGACGGAAGGCGCCTTCTCAAATCATCACCCCGGCATCCCGACGCCGCGCAATCCGTGGGGCAGCGACCTTTGGGTCGGTCCGTCGTCCACGGGGTCGGGCGTCGCTATCGCGGCCGGGCTCTGCCTGGGGGCCTTGGGATCGGATACCGGCGGGTCGATCCGTTTTCCTTCCGCCACCTGCGGCCTGACGGGGCTCAAGCCCACCTGGGGCCGGGTCAGCCGGCACGGAGTGTTCCCCCTGGCCGAAAGCCTCGATCACATCGGCCCCATGGGGCGCTCCGTTGCAGACTGCGCCGCCATCCTGCAGGCCATCGCGGGCCCGGACGCCGCCGACCCGACGTCTCTTCAGGCGGATGTGCCCGACTATTTGACCGGCTGGGACGCGCCGATCTCGGGTCTACGGATCGGCATCGATCGAAACTACGCCCTTGCCGGGGTTTGTGCAGAGGTCGTCTCCGCGCTCGAGGCGGCTCTGGACACCCTCGCAGGGCTCGGCGCCACGATCGTGGAGGTCGAGATCCCGGAGAGCGCGGACCTGGCCGCGAACTGGGTCACGCTGTGCGCCGTCGAGACCGCTGTCGTTCACGCGGCGACCTACCCCTCGCGTGCGTCCGAATACGGTCCCGATCTTGCCGGCATGATCGAGTTGGGACGCCGCGCGCGGCCCGCCGACGTCGCCGCGCTGAACGCACGCCGCCTTGCGTTCACCAATGGTCTGAGCGCCTTGCTGGCCGGCCTCGACGGCCTGCTGATCCCCACGCTGCCGTTCCCGATCCCCACAGTGGGCCGGATGCGGGGCGAGGAGGGCCCGGCGCCGGCCGCCGAGGAGATCTTGCGGTTCACGGCGCCCTTCGACTTCTCGGGCCACCCGACGCTTTGCCTCCCGAACGGCCTGGACCGCCACGGACTGCCCCTGAGCATGCAGTTCGTGGGTTCGAAGCTGAGCGAAGGCGTGCTCATCCACCTCGGCCACGCCTACCAGCAGGTGACCGACTGGCATCGCCTCGAGGCGGGCGAACGACACTGATCGAAGGGCGGCGGGGAGTTCCCGTCAGATGAGAGAGACCGCGCCATGCACATCGAACCGGGGGTAGTGAGTGCGATGAAGCTGCCGCTCAGCTACGCGGTGGCGACCCTGACGCTCGGCTTGGCCGCGACGCAGGCGGCCAAGGCTGTGCGATCGGACGGGGCAAGCGCCACGGCGGCGCGGAGTGTCGTGACCACCGGTCTGGTCTTGGGCTTTTTCCAGGTCCTCCCACACCACGCGGTCGGTGTCTCGGAGGTCCACCTTATCCTGGGGTCGACGCTCTTTTTGCTATTCGGGTCCGGTGCGGCGGCCTGCGGCCTGGCGCTCGGGCTGCTCCTCCAAGGCCTGGTGTTCGCGCCCCAGGACCTGCCGCAGTACGGCATGAACGTCACGACGCTGCTCGCACCGCTCATGGGAATAAGTCTGCTGGCCAAGCGGATCATCCCGAGGGACACGCGCTACGCAGACCTCACCTACGGCCAGGCCGTGAAGCTCTCGACGGCCTACCAGGGCGGCGTCGTCGCCTGGGTCTGCTTCTGGGTCGTCTATGGCCAGGGGTTCTCTGCCCACACCCTTGCCGCCATCGGCGCCTTCGGCCTCGCCTACTCGACGGTGATCCTGATCGAACCGCTGGTCGACCTGGCGGTGCTCGCGGCGGCCAAGGGGGTTGGCTCCGGACGACACGACGGCCGGAGCGGGCGCGTCAGGCTGATGTGCGACCGCGTCTGGCGACCGACGGCCTGAGATGCCTAGGCGTCCCTTCCATCATGCCCCGGAGACCGCGATTGCCGGCCTCTGACGCCCGCGGCCTGGCGCTGTCGACGGGCTCGGACCTTGCAGCCGAACACTACCGGCGCGGCGTCGATCTGCTCCTGGCTGCCTGGCCGGGGGCCGGGGAGGCGCTTGATCAGGCCATCGCCGCCGATCACGGCTTCGCGCTCGCCCACGCCGCCCGGGGCCGCCTGCATGCGGTGCGCAGCGAGCTGTCCCAGGCGCGCGCCTGCCTCGCGATGGCCACCGAACTCGTTTTGCTGAACGGGACGGCGCGGGAGCGGAGCCACGTCGAGATCCTGGCGCTCCTGGCCCATGGGGAGCCTGGCGAGGCGTTGCGGCAGATCCTGTCCCATCTCGATGATTGGCCCGCAGACGCCCTCACCCTGTCGCTGCCGCTCGGCGCTTTCGGGCTCTTTGCGTTCTCCGGCATGGCCGACCACGATCAGGCGCGGGTGGACCTGTGCAACCGGCACGCCCGAAGCTATGGGGCGCAGGACTGGTGGTTCCTGTCGGCGCGCGGCTGGGCGGAAGCCGAGAACGGTGATGTGGTGCTCGCGCGGGCCATGCTCCAGCGGGCGTTCGCACTGCGGCCCGAGAACGCCAATGCCGTCCACGGATGGGCGCACGCCCTCTACGAGGCCGGTGCGGCGGCGGAAGCCGACGCGCTGCTGACGCACTGGCTACCGGTCTATGACCGCAAGGGCCTGCTCCACGGCCACCTCGCCTGGCATATGGCGCTGTTGGCGCTCGAAGCCGGGGATGGCGCTCGGGCGCTGAACATCTACGCGGCGCAGATCGCCCCCGCCGCGTCGGCCGGCCTCCCGATCAATGTGGTGAGCGATGGCGCGTCCCTGCTCTGGCGGCTCGACGCCAACGGGGCCGCGAACACCTCCGCGGCTTGGGCCGATCTCGCGGGCTATGCGGCACGCGCCTTTCCGAAGCCCGGCCACCCGTTCGTGGACCTCCATATGGCGCTGATCGAGGCTTCGATCGGTGATGCCGTCGCCGTTCGCCGGCGCGCGGATGCCAACCTGGCCAGGGTGGAGACGGGGGTGTCGGTCGCGGGTCCGGTGATCCCCGAGCTATGCCGCGCCATCCTTGAGTTCGCGGAGGGGCGGGGAGCGGCGTGCGCACGCCGGCTCCAGCCGATCCTCGGCGACGTTGCGCGCATCGGCGGAAGCGGCGCGCAGCGGCAGCTGGTGGAGGACACCTACCTGATCGCCTTGATCCGCAGCGCGCAGTCGGAGCGGGCGCGCGAGTTCCTGGATCGTCGCCTTCACCGGCGCCCTTCGGCGCGGGACGGGAGATGGCGCCAAGCCTTGGACCGGCAGCCGGTTCGACCGGGGTCGGCGGCCAACCCATGAATCACCACAACGAAACAACAGGAGAGGGACCCGCCATGGCGCGCACCGGATTTGTTTGGGACGAGAAGTTCGCCTGGTTCGAGCTCGGCAACTACGCAGGGTCCGCGCCCTCCGGCGTCCATCTCATGCAACCGGATCGGCACGTCTACGACCCCGAGGTCGTCCGGCGCTTCCGGAACCTCGTCGACGCGAGCGGACTGCTGCGGCAACTCGTGGATCTGCCGCCGCGCCCGGCGACGGAGGCGGAAATCGGCCGGGTCCACACATCCGCCCACATTGCTCAGATCAAGACCCTCTCGGCCCAGCCGACGGGCGGCGACCCCGGCGACAACGCGCCGGTGCCGCGCGGGGCATTCGAGCTCGCCGCCCTAGCGGCGGGGGGTGCGATCGTGGCGGTGGACGCGGTCATGGCTGGCGAGGTCGACAACGCCTACGCGCTCCTACGCCCGGCGGGCCATCATGCCCGGCCGGATCGGTCCATGGGCTTCTGCCTCTTCTCGAACGCCGCCATCGCCGGCCGCCACCTGTTCGAGACGCATGGGCTCAAGCGCGTCGCCTTCATCGACTGGGACGTCCACCACGGCAACGGCACGCAGGCGGCGTTCTACGATGAGCCCCGAGCGCTGACGATCTCGATCCACCAGGACCGGCTCTATCCGGTGGACGACGGCTTCGTCGACCAGATCGGGGAGGGCGCCGGTCGGGGGACGAACCTCAATGTGCCGCTGCCGCCGGGCTGCGGCACGGAAGCCTATGAAGCAGTGTACGACCAGGTCGTGATTCCGGCGCTGGAAGCCTATCGCCCGGAGGCGATCATCGTGCCGAGCGGCTTCGACGCCGGGGCCATGGATCCGATGGGCCGGATGATGGTGCACTCCGAGGGCTACAGGTCATTGACCCGCAAACTCATGCGCGCCGCACACGACCTCTGCCACGGTCGCATCGTCTTCATTCAGGAAGGCGGCTACTCCCCCTGGACCGTGCCGTTCTTCGGACTCGCCGTGCTCGAAGAGCTTTCGGGCATCAGCACCGGTGCGATCGATCCGCACCTGGCTTATCACAAGGCGCTGGGCGGCCAGGGCCTGCTTGCGCACCAGGCGGCGGCCATCGACGCGGCTGCGCAGAACCTCCGCCACATCCCCAAGCCGGCCTGACACCCGCGCCTCGCGGGGCTTCGACGAAGCCGCGCGCGGAGCCGCCGCCACGCCATGCCCGCCCTCGCAAGCCGTTGCGCAGGGGTGGCCGCGCCGTGGGCTGTGATCATGGCAAGGCTCAGGTCAGATATTCGTCACAAGCACAAGATTGTACGATTGACTAAAATTAGTCGCCTAGCATAGGGTTCGCCGAACAACGCGCAGGAGCGGCCGGTGCTGGAGAAGTGGAACGTGCGCAGACCCGCGCTGACCGGCGCGGTATTCCTGGCGCTGGCGGCGC
>Ga0209257_1000911_pt1 | contig 41199 bp, 47 predicted proteins | sample AraplaCvi_mCL_r2_FD_184277 | JGI IMG/M metagenome (GOLD analysis project Ga0209257, IMG submission 184277) | Arabidopsis root microbial communities from North Carolina, USA - plate scrape MF_Cvi_mCL_r2 (SPAdes) (version 2) | ecosystem: Host-associated > Plants > Roots > Endosphere | place: USA...
GGGATGCAATAGATCGATCGGCATGCTGCGCTGCGGCCCGAGATCGGCCGGCGCTTCCTCGCCTCCGAGCAGCGCCGAGAGGCCGCGGCCGAGATGCGGTTTCTTTGTCATCGATGCTAGGCCGCGCTGAGCGAGCGGCCGGAGAGGCCGTGCTCGCGCTTCAGCAATTCGCCGGCGAGGCGAACGTAGGCCTGCGAGCCGGCGCAGCGGATGTCGTAGAGCAAAGCCGGCTTGCCGTGGCTCGGCGCTTCGGCGATCCGCACGTTGCGCGGAATCTCGGTCGCATAGACCTTGGCGCCGAAATGCGCGCGCACATCGGAGGCGACCTGTTCATTGAGGCTCGAGCGCTTGTCGTACATGGTGAGCACGACGCCCTGGATCTCCAGCACAGGATTGAGCGCCCGCTTCACGCGGTCGATGGTGCGCATCAGCTGCGAGAGACCTTCCAGCGCATAGAACTCGCATTGCAGCGGCACCAGCACGCAATCGGCCGCGACCATCGCGTTCAAGGTCAGCAGCGAAAGCGACGGCGGGCAGTCGATCAGGATGAAATCATAGGGCAGGGGCTCATGGCTTGCCGCGCGGGCGAGCGCATCGCGCAGCCGATACTCGCGGCGGTCGAGATCGATGAGCTCGATCTCGGCGCCCGCGAGGTCCGGTGTGGTCGGAACGATCGACATGTTAGGCACAACCGTCGGTTGCGTCGCCGCCGCCAAGCTCGCGCCGCCCACCAGGACCTGATAGGCGCCCAACCGGCGCTGCACGCTGTCGATCGCCAGGCCGGTGGAGGCATTGCCCTGGGGATCGAGATCGATGATCAGGGTGCGCCGGCCGCAGGCAGATAGGGCGGTCGCCAGATTGACGGCGGTCGTGGTCTTGCCGACGCCGCCCTTCTGGTTCGCAATGGCGATGATCCGGGGTGCGCCGGGAGCCCTTCGCTCCGCCGCTGCAATATTTCCGGGCTGATCGCTCACGTCTGGCCCCGTCTTTCGAGATGCGACAATCGGAGGATGAGCCCGGTGGGATCGGTGACGCTCCGACGGCGCTCGACGGTCATTTTCCAGACTCTCGAGGTCGCGGTCAATTCTTCTTCCGCCTTGGCACCCTTGGGAAAAATGCATGTGGTGTCGGTGGTCACGAACGCCGAGGCCCAATCGAGCAACTGGGTGAGATCGGCCAGGGCTCGCGCGGTGATGATCGGCGCCGCCCACGGTTTCAGCGCCTCGATCCGGCCGGCATGGACCTGCACTCTGCCGGCACAGCCGGTGGCCCGCGCCACCTCTCCGAGGAATGCGGCCTTGCGTTGGTCGGATTCGACGAGATGGGTGGGGCGCCCAGTGACAAGCGCGAGAACCAGCCCGGGAAATCCGGCCCCGGATCCGAGATCGGTGATGTGACCGTCCCCCGCGGGAAGCAGCGGAACGAGCTGGGCAGAATCCAGGAAATGCCGTCGCCAGAGATCGTTCAGGGTTGCCCCGGAAACCAGGTTGATGGCTTTCTGCCATTTACGGAGCAGCCCCGCATAGGTCTCGAGGGCAGAAATTGTTTCACGTGAAACATCGATACCGAGGGCCTGCAATTCCGAACGGAATTGCTTCACGTCCATGCTGGCCATGGCTTATGCCGCGGCCCGGCGTCTGACATGGCGGAGCAGAGCGACCAGGGCCGCAGGAGTCACGCCCGGGATGCGGCCGGCGGCGCCGAGGGTGGCCGGACGGACGGTCTTCAATTTCTGCCGGACCTCCGTCGAGAGCGCGGCGATCCGGTCGTAATCAAGGTCCGGCGCTAGGGAGAGATCCTCGTCGCGGCGAAAGGCGACGACATCCGCCGCCTGGCGCTTCAGATACCCCGCATACCGTCCGTCGATCTCCATCTGCTCCGCGATCTCGGGCGCAAGGCCCTGGAGCTCCGGCCAGAGGGCGGCCAGCCGCTCCCAGCTGATGTCCGGATAGGCCAAGAGTTCCAGGGCGTTCCGGCGGACCCCATCCTGATTGACCGGCAGGCCCCAATTCTTGAGCTGGGTGGGGGTGGCGCTGAGAGCCGTCATCTGCGCCCGGGCAGAATCCAGGGCCGCCAGCTTGGCGGCGAAGGCTTTCCGGCGGTCCGGGCCGACGCAGCCGATCTCAATGCCGCGGCCGGTGAGCCGCTGGTCGGCATTGTCGGCGCGGAGCGACAACCGATATTCCGCCCGGCTCGTGAACATCCGGTAGGGCTCGTCCGCCCCGCGGGTCACCAGGTCGTCGATCATGACCCCGGCATAGGCCTCGGCCCGGTCGATAGTGAAGGCCGGGCCGCCGGAGACGGCGAGGGCAGCGTTCACGCCCGCCAACAGGCCCTGGGCGCCGGCTTCTTCATACCCGGTCGTCCCATTGATCTGGCCGGCAAGAAACAGCCCCGGCACCCGCCGGGTCTCCAGGGAGGGGCGCAGCTCCCGCGGATCGACGAAATCGTATTCGATGGCGTAGCCGGGACGCAGCATCACCGCCCGCTCCAGCCCCGGGATCGTCTTCAACAGGGCTTCCTGGATTTCACGTGGCAGCGAAGTCGAGATCCCGTTGGGATAGACCGTCGGATCGTCCAGGCCCTCCGGCTCGAGGAAGATCTGGTGCCGGTCCTTCTCGGCAAAGCGGACCACCTTGTCCTCGATCGAGGGACAATAGCGGGGGCCGCGGCTCTCGATCTGGCCGGAATACATGGGCGAGCGGTGGAGATTGGCTCGGATGAGGTCGTGTCCGGCCGGCCCGGTATAGGTGATGCCGCAGGAAATCTGAGGCGTGGTGATTTCCCGGGTCAAAAAAGACATCGGTGCGGGCGGGGCATCGCCCGGCTGCATCTCGAGACTCGCCCAGTCGATGGTCCGGCCATCGAGCCGCGGCGGGGTTCCAGTCTTGAGCCGCCCCAACGGAAATCCAAAGCGCGCCAACGTTTCGGAAAGCTTCAGGGCCGGCGCTTCGCCAACCCGGCCGGCGGGAACCCGCTGCTCGCCGCAATGGATCAGGCCATTCAAGAAGGTACCGGTCGTGAGGACGACGGCGCCGCAGGGAGTGCGCCGGCCGTCTTGGGTCCGGACTGCCGCGATCCGGCCGTCGGCAATCTCCAGGTCCTCGACGGCGGCGGCGAGAACGGTGAGGCCGTTCTGTTCCGCGATCAGCGTCTGGACGGCTTCGCGATAGAGCTTCCGATCGGCCTGGGCGCGGGGGCCGCGGACGGCTGGGCCCTTCGAGCGGTTGAGCATGCGGAATTGGATGCCGCCGCGGTCGATCGCCCGCGCCATGATCCCGTCCAGCGCGTCGATCTCCCGGACCAGATGGCCCTTGGCGAGTCCGCCGATCGCCGGATTGCAGGACATCTCGCCGATCTTCGCCGGATCATGGGTGATAAGCAGGGTCCGCGCACCCATACGGGCCGAGGCAGCAGCCGCCTCGGTGCCGGCATGGCCGCCGCCCACCACGATCACATCAAACCCAGCGCCGCTCATTGTTTCACGTGAAACATTCAGACTCGTTATATTTCAATCACTTACCGATGCAGAACTCACGGAAGATGACGTCCAGGACGTCCTCGACATCGACCCGGCCGGTGATCCGGCCCAGAGCCCGGGTGGCCAGCCGCAGCTCCTCGGCCTTCAACTCGACCGGCCCGATGGCGAGACCGCGGGTGAGACACCGCCGGCAATCCTCCAACGCCTCGCGGTGCCGCAAGCGGGTCAAGACCGGCTGGTCGCCCGCGGCCAAGAGCTGCCCCGCCCGCTCTTTCAGCGCCGCAAGCAGATCCGCAATGCCGGCGCCGGTCAGGGCGGAGACCGCAATCACCGGTCCCTCCGGGACCGCCTTCAGCAAATCGGCCTTGTTCAATACCAGAACCGAGGCAGCGTCAATCTGCGCGCGTGTCGCTTCCGGAATCTCCGGCCATTCCGTCCCATCAAGCACGACGAGTTTGAGATCCGCACGCGCCGCCCGATCCAACGCGCGGCGCACGCCTTCGCTCTCGATCCGGTTCTCGCTCTCGCGCAAGCCCGCGGTGTCGGCCAGCAGCACCGGATAACCGCCGAGATCGAGATGCAGTTCGATCACATCGCGGGTGGTGCCGGCCTCCTCGGAAACGATCGCCACATCGCGCCGCGCCAGCGCATTCATCAGGCTCGACTTGCCGGCATTGGGTGCGCCGAGAATCACCACGTTCAAGCCGTCGCGCAGCCGCTCGCCGCGATGATCGTCATCGAGCGTGCTCGCTATCGCGCTGTTGATCGCATGCATCGCCGCATCGACGCCTTCGATTAGCCCAACGGGCAAGTCCTCTTCCGGGAAATCGATCGCTGCTTCGATGCGGGCGAGAGCGCCAAGCAGACCGCCGCGCCAGGTCTCAACCTGCGTACCGAAGACACCTTCCATTTGGCGCAACGCCTGCCGTCGCTGGGATTCGGTCTCGGCGGCAATGAGATCGGCGAGGCCCTCGACCTCGGTCAGGTCGAGCTTGCCGTGGTCGAAGGCGCGGCGCGTGAAAGCGCCGGGCTCGGCATGCTGCAACCCTTGTGCTGCAAGGGTTTCAGCCATCGCCGCGATGATCGCCGGACCGCCATGGACATGCAGCTCCACCATGTCCTCGCCGGTGAAGCTCGCGGGACCGGGGAACCAAAGGACGAGTCCGTCGTCGATCATGGCGGATGCGGTCGATTGCCCCGCATAGAATTTTCTGCGCGCCGCAACGCGCGGTTTCGGCAGATCACGCTGCGTGATCGCGCGCAACACGGCGCCGGCTTGCGGGCCGGAGATGCGGATGATGGCGACGCCCGATCTTCCCGCCGGCGTCGCCAGCGCGAAGATGGTGGCGCTCATTCGGCGGACTTGCGACGCGCGATGCGGTCTTCGGGCAGCTTGTCTTCCGGCTGCAGCATCAGCCGCTCGACGCGTTCACCTTTGATCAGGTGACGCTGCAGAATCTCTTCCGCATCCTCGATCGAGTTGTAGCTGTACCAAACGCCCTCGGGATAGATCACCATCGTCGGCCCCAGCTCGCAGCGATCGAGGCAGCCGGACTGGTTGATCCGCATGTCGTCAAGGCCGAGCTCCTTGGCGCGCGCCTTCAGGTAGTTGCGCAGCTTCTCGGCGCCCTTGGTCTTGCAACAGCCGCGCGGATGACCGGCAGGCCGCTCATTGATGCAAGCAAAGACATGGGCGCGGTAATAGGGCGCGGGATCGGCCATGCAGGAAATCCTTCGGGTAATGCCTACTGGCCGGACTTCTTATCCGACCCGCCGAATTGCTGCCAGAACATGCGTTGCAACTGTTCCATGTTCGCCAAGCCGGCCGGGACCCAGGTCTTCATCAGGGTTTCGGGATCCATCGCCTGCATCCCGGCCATCAGCCGGTTCTCGAGCTCCTTCATGACGGCCGCCTGAACCGGCTGAACGTCGGGCAGGCCGAAGAACGCCCGGGCTTCTTCCGGCGTACAGTCCACATCCACATGAATCTTCATCGAAATCTCCCGGGCTTTGGGTTGTGGGACGGACAGGCCGTCCCCGGGGCCGGCTATTTGTGTCGCGCCGCCGCCAGGACGGCGCCGGCGCCGATCAACATCCCTCCGGAAATCCGATTGCGCAAGCGGCCCCGCGTTGCCAGCAGATGACGGGCCCGCGCCGCGGCCAGCGCCCAGCTGCCGTCCAGCAGCACCGCGATCGCGACGAAGCTCAGCGAAAGGAGCACCACCTGCGGCAGGAACGCATGGCTCGGAGAAACGAACTGCGGGAAGAAGGCGCCATAGAAGAGCAGCGTCTTGGGATTGGTCATGGAGACCAGAAGGGCGCGGGTGAAGATCGCCCGCGGCGATTTCCGTTCCGGCCGGGTCCGGGTGAGGTCGACCGGGGGCGCCCGCCAGGCCCGGATGCCGAGATAGACAAGGTAGGCGGCGCCGATCCAGCGCAAGACCTCGAACCCGGAACCGAGCGCGCCCAGTAGCGGCGTCATGCCGAGCGCGACCAGGGCAAGCTGCAGCACCATCGCGGTGCTGGTGCCGGCGACCGTCAGCAAGCCGAAGCGCGGACCATGGGCCACGCTGTTGGCGACGATCAGCGCCACATTGGGGCCGGGGATCAGCATCAGCACGGTGACGGCGGCGACGAACGCACAATAGAGACTGAGATCGATCATGGAACTCTCCTTGGGGCAAGCAAAGGCGGGGAGCCCAGGAACGAAAAACCCCGCCGGAACGGGCGGGGCTTGGATCTGAACCGGCTTCGGATCAGCCGAGCAGGGCGATCCTCAAATCCCGGCCAGCACAAACGCCGCCGCACATTGGCGACGTTGGCGTTGGTGATGAAGGGCGGAACCGCTGGTCATGGTGCGACCTTAGGCTGTCGCCCATTCCGGGTCAATCGGAGGAGCAGCGCTATGATCAACCGCATCGATCACCTCGTGCTGACGGTCCGTTCGCTCGAGGCCACCTGTGCCTTCTACGAGCGCGTGCTGGACTTCCGCCGGGTCGATGCGCCGAACCGACCGACCGAGCTGCACTTTGGCCCGCACAAGATCAACGTCCACGAGGTTGGCCGCACCTTCGAGCCCAAAGCGAAATCGCCGACGCCCGGTGCTGCGGATTTCTGCCTGATCACTGATCGCCCGTTGACCGAGATGCAGGTGCGGCTCGACGTCTGCGGCATCGCGGTCGAGCTCGGCCCGGTACCCCGGATCGGCGCGCAAGGCGAAATGACCTCGCTCTATTTTCGCGATCCCGACGGCAACCTGATTGAGGTCAGCGCTTACGACCGATAGGCTCTTGCGGCATGGCGAGGTTGCGCAGCAAGACGTCGCTGCTGTTTCCGGGAATCGGCCCCGTGACGGAACGGCGGCTGGTCGAGGTCGGGATCGGCGACCTCGCCGCCTTGCGCAAGCTCGGCGCGGTCAACGCCTATCAGCGCCTGAAATTCCGCTACGGCAAGGATGTGACCCTCAACGCGCTCTACGGCCTGGAGGCGGCGATCACCGGCTGTCACTGGCTGGCGCTCCCCGCGGCGCGAAAGGACGCGCTGCGCCGTGCCGTCGCCGATGACGCCTGACTCCGCCAGCCCGCTGCGGCTGGCCGGGTTGGCGCTGACCCTGCCGTTCCGGGGCGCCCGCGCACTCTTCCTCTGCGCCCGGCTGATGCTCGGAATCTGGATCCTGGGCTGGCTGGTCACGAGCACCATCTTGCATGGGCTGGCCAAACCCGCGGAGACGCCTTGGCGCTTCCTGCTGGTCACCGTCATCCTCTGCACCCTGCTTGGCACAGCCTTCGCCGGCTATTCGCTGGCGGCGGGCTGGCGGCGTGTCGTTACGGCCTGGCCGGAATCGCCGGGTCGTATATCGCTCTACACCCAGGAGCCACCGGGGGCGTTCCGCGCTTTCTCGCTGTTCAGCGATCCTCGCGGATTCCTGCTGCACCTCGTCACCCTGGTGCCGGTCGCCGCGCTCGCCATCCTGGCGATCGTCGCGGCCTTCTTTTTCCTCGGGCCCTCGATCGGCGCCGTCGCCTTCGCCGTTCTACCAATCTTGCCTTTGAGCCTCGGCACCAGCGTGGAATCGCCGCGCCACCGTGCCGCCGTACCGGATCGGCCACGTCACCGCTTTCGTTCCCGCTTCACCGTCAGCGCGCTCGTCATCGCGCCGACCTGGCTGCTGCTCTGCGCGACGCTCGGCGCGGCCTATTTCGGCCTCCGCGCGGTCCCTCTCGCGACGGCGCCGCTTATACTCATTCCGGCAGTCGCGCCTTTCATCCTCTGCCTCAGCTGGACCAGTGCTGCGACCACGCTCCTGGCCAAGCAACACCCTGCGGAAGCTGCGGTCTTCGACTAGGCGCCCTGCGGCAACGCCGCACACCGGCGATTGCTCCAAATCAAAGAGCCAACAGCACCGTGCGGGTCAAATCGGCCTGTCGCATCCCAATTGTCGGACAAATGGACAAAACGTCGCGGGAGGCGGCCCTTATTCGAATTTGGAGCTCACCATCATGTCTCTCAGATCCAGCCTGCCCGCCGCCCTGCTGCTCGCCGCCGGCATCTTCCCCGCAGTCGCCATGGCGGACGACGCCAAGCCCAAGACCACCCCGCCCACGGCCCCGCAGATCGCCGCAGCCACGCCGGAGTCCAAGGACGCGTTCAGCGGCAAGTCGGGCGGCGACCTCATGGTGCGGCTGCGCGGCATCGCGGTCATCCCGCGCGATCATTCGGACTACGTCGATCCGATCGGCGGCCATGTCGAACAGACCAACGCCTACGTCCCAGAGGTCGATCTCACCTATTTCATCACCGACAACATCGCGATCGAGGCGATCGCGGCCATCACCAAGCATGACGGCAAGGCCAAGAACACCGCGGCCGGCGACGTCGATCTCGGCTCGGTCTGGGTGCTGCCGCCAACGGTGACGCTGCAATACCATCCATTCCCGAAGGAACGCCTGAGCCCGTATGTCGGCGCCGGTGTCAACTACACCTTCTTCTTCAACGACGACACGCCGGACGATGGGCCGGTGAAATCGATCCATTACAGCGACAGCTTCGGCTGGGCTCTTCAGGCCGGCGTCGATTATGCGCTGACCGAGAACGTCTATCTGAACATCGATGTGAAACGGCTCTTCGTCAGCACCAAGGCGCGGATCAACGGCGGCGACATCAAGTCGAAAGTCGATGTCGATCCGTGGATCGTCGGCGCGGGTATCGGCTATAAGTTCTGAGCCGGGGGGCGGGGCGTCAGCGGGTCATCTGTCGCCCCAACCCGACTCCCCGCCATCCACCGACTAAGCATCCGTTTCGGAGCCAGGGTAGGCCTGAGCAAAGCGCCGCCCTGCCGGTTTGCTGTGGCTTGAAAAGCCATAAGAATTTGCGGGTTGAACCAACCGGTGCCGCAGCGTTTGATCCTGAGCCAGACCTGCAAAGGATCCGCGATGACCGCCCATCCTGCCCCGAAGCCCAACCCCGAGAACAAGCTCGGCGAATCCACCTCTCCCTATCTGTGGCAGCATCGGCACAATCCGGTGAATTGGCGGATCTGGGGCGAGGAGGCGCTTGCCGAGGCAAAGCGGGACAACAAGCCGATCCTGCTGTCGGTCGGCTATGCCGCCTGCCATTGGTGCCATGTCATGGCACACGAGAGCTTCGAGGATGAGGGGATCGCCGCCCTCATGAACAAGCTCTTCGTCAACATCAAGATCGACCGCGAGGAACGGCCCGATCTCGACACGATCTATCAGCAGGCGCTTGCCTTGCTCGGCCAGCATGGCGGCTGGCCCTTGACCATGTTCCTGATGCCGGACGGGCGGCCGTTCTGGGGCGGCACCTATTTTCCGAAAGAGGCACGCTACGGCAGGCCCGGCTTCGCCGACGTGCTGAACTTCGTCTCGGAGATCTATCTCAAGGAGCCGCAGAAGGTCACGACCAACGTCACCGCCATCGCCGAAGCGATGCAGAAGCTCTCCACCAACCGGAGCGGCGGCGAGATCTCGACCGCGCTCATCGATCAGATCGCCGAGCGGCTCCTGGAAGAGGTCGATCTGGAGAAGGGCGGCATCGGCTCGGCGCCGAAATTTCCCCAGCCGGCGATCTTCACCCTGCTCTGGCGCGCCTATAAGCGCAGCGGGCGTGCGGAATACCGCAATGCCGTCGACGTGACGCTCACCCAGATGTCCCAGGGCGGGATCTACGATCATCTCGGCGGCGGGCTTGCGCGCTATTCGACCGATGCCGATTGGCTGGTGCCGCATTTCGAGAAGATGCTCTACGACAACGCCGAGTTCATCGGCCTGCTGACGCTGGTCTGGCAGGAGACCCGCAATCCGCTCTACGAAGCGAGGGTGCGCGAGACCATCGACTGGGTCGAGGCGGAGATGCTGACCGGCCCCGACCAGAAGACCAACCGCGCCTTCGCCGCATCGCTCGATGCGGATTCCGAGGGCGAGGAGGGCCGCTTCTATGTCTGGAACCGGAAACAGATCGACACCGCTCTGGGCGAAGAGGCAGCGTTCTTCTCCGAGCATTACGACGTGACCCAGGGCGGCAATTGGGAAGGGCTCACCATCCTCAACCGCTCGCGCAAACCAGACCTGCTGGATGAAGCGGGCGAGGCGCGCCTGCTGCGCGCGCGACAAACGCTGCTCTCCGCCCGCGCCGACCGGGTGCGCCCGGGCTGGGACGACAAGGTGCTGGCCGATTGGAACGGCCTCATGATCGCCGCCCTGGTCGAGGCCGGGCTCGCCTTCGAGGAGCCGCACTGGATCGACCTCGCGCGCGACGCCTTCGCCTTCATCCGGCGCCATATGTTCAAGGAAGGCCGCCTCCATCACGCCTGGCGCAGGGACAGGCTCGCGCATCCGGCAACTCTGGACGATCACGCCAATCTCGCCCGTGCGGCGCTGGCGCTCCACGAGGCCACCGCCAAGGCGCAATATCTCGAGGCCGCGCGCGAGCTGGTGGAAATCCTGGATGCCCATTTCTGGGACCAGGCGAACGGCGGCTATTTCATGACCGCCGACGACACCCGGGACATGGTGGTCCGCCCGAAATCTGCCAGCGACAATGCGGTCCCGAACGGCAACGGCGTCATGATCGGCGTCCTGGCAAGACTTTACCTGCTGACCGGAGAGGGACGGTTCGAGGAACGCGCCCGCGCGCTGGTCACGGCCTTCAGCGGCGAGCTCGAACGCAATTTCTTCCCGCTCGCGACCTTCCTCAACAATGCGGCCTTCCTCTCGGGAGCGCTTGAGGTGGTGATTGTCGGCAATCACGACGCGCCGGACACAACGGCGATGGTCCAGGCGGTGGCCCGCCATTCGCTGCCCGACCGGCTACTGCAGGTGGTGGCGCCGGACGCCAGCTTGCCGGTCAGCCACCCGGCCTTCGGCAAGACGCAGCAGAACGGCAAGGCGACCGCCTATCTCTGCCGCGACCGGAGCTGCGGCCTGCCGATCACAACCGTCGCGGAACTCGATGCGACGCTGTCAGGCGGGCTTGCCTCGGCCTGACAGCGCGCCTTCTCCGACAGCGCGTGGTAGACTCCCACGGGTGATCGACCGATTTCTTCGAGTCGACGTGAAAAATCCGCGGTTTGCCACGAGACTTGCCCGAATTTCGCCGCAAGATCGCCCGGATTGGCTTGCAGGGTTGGAACTGCTGCGCGACGATTCCGAGTCGCACATATATATATTGGGGACTTCGATGACATTCAGGATACTGCCAGCGCTTGGCGCTGCACTGCTGCTTGCCGCCTGCGGGAGCAGCGGGTCCGATAGCGCCGGATCGATGCCGGCGACCGACACGTCTACGCAACTTTCGAACGCCGGCGGAGTGGATAGCTCCGGCCTCAACGGCAATGGCGGGATCTCGAGCTCCGAGATGCCGGGCAGCCCCGGCGAGTTCGAGACCAAGATCGGCAACACGATCCATTTCGACACCGACAGCTACACTCTGAACGCCGAAGCCCAGGGCATCCTGCAGAAGCAGGCCGCCTGGCTGCAGCAATATCCGCAACATACGGTCACGATCGAAGGCCATGCCGACGAGCGCGGCACCCGCGAATACAATCTTGCCTTGGGCGACCGCCGGGCCACCACGGTGCTGAACTACCTGGTGGCACTCGGCGTCGATAAGGGCCGGCTTTCGGAAGTCTCCTACGGCAAGGAAAAGCCGGTCTGCGTGGACGCGTCCCAAAGCTGCTGGGACCAGAACCGCCGCGGCGTCACGGCGCTCAACAACTAACCAGAACGCTCCATCGCCATGTCGATCCTGCCGCTGCCGGCGCTTTGCGCCGGGGCATTGCTGTTGGCTGCCTGCGCCGACAGCGGCTCCCTCGGTCGACGGGCGCTCATTACGCCTCCGCCAGCTTCTTCAGGCGCCGTAGCGCCGGGATCGGTTGAAGATAACGCGTGCGGTTACCGGATTGGAAACACGATCTATTTCGAGACCGACAGCGCCATGCTGACGCCCGAGGCGCAGCGCGTGGCCCAGTTGCAGGCGTGCTGGATCCAGCTTTACCCGCAACACTATCTCGCAATCGAGGGTCATGCCGACGAGCGCGGCACGCGCGAATACAACCTCGCCCTCGGCGAACGGCGCGCCCAATCGATGATGGATTACCTCGTTGCCCTCGGTGTCGATCCCAAGCGTCTAAAGACCATCTCCTACGGCAAGGAGCGGTCGGTCTGCACAGACGCAAATGAGGCTTGCTGGAGCCAGAACCGGCGGGCCGTCACGACCCTCGATCAATAGCCGCGCATTTTCCTCGCCCTCGAGATCAGAGAACCCTGTCTTGACGGGGCGCGGCGGACTTGCCACTTTGATGGCGTTACACGTCTTCAGGGCGGGGTGAAACTCCCCACCGGCGGTAGGGGCACTTGAAGGCCCGAGCCCGCGAGCGCCGTGTCTCGAAAGAGAGACGGGTCAGCAGATCAGGTGAAGCACCATCCGGTGCCAGTCCTGGGCCGACGGTTAAAGTCCGGATGGAAGAAGACGCAGTGCCCGGCGCCGGGATTCCGCTTGCTACGCGGAATCGCGTCATCGTTGGGCGTTTCGCCCTGAAACGTTTGTCGCAACCGATGTTCCTGCGAGGAGCGTTTCACTATGTCCACCCTTCTCAACCAGAGAATCGAAGCCGCCGTCGCCGCGACCCGCGCCGGCATCCCGGTCGTCATGCTGGACGACCATGACCGCGAGAACGAAGCCGATCTGATCGTTGCGGCGGAGACCCTGACCCGCGATGTCATGGCGCGGATAATCCACGACACCAGCGGCATCGTCTGCCTCTGCCTCGATGACGAGACCGTGCGCCGCCTCGATTTGCCGCCGATGGCCGCGCACAACGAATGCCGCAACGGCACGGCTTTCACCGTCTCGATCGATGCGCGGCACGGCATCAGCACCGGAGTCTCCGCCGCCGATCGCCTGGTGACCGTGCGGGCGGCAATCGCCGAACACGCGAAACCCGCCGACCTGATCCGCCCCGGCCATATCTTTCCGCTCCGCGCCAATCCCGGCGGCGTGCTGGTCCGGCGCGGCCATACCGAAGGCTCGGTCGATCTCGCGCGGCTCGCCGGGTTGAAGCCGGCGGCGGTGCTGGCCGAGCTGATGACCAAGGACGGCGAAATGCTGCGCAGCAAAGCCGCAAAAAGCTATGCCCGCCGGCACGGCTTTCCGGTCCTCACCATCGCCGAGCTGGTCGCCTATCGCACGGAAGCCGAGCGCGCGGCGGCTTAGGGCCGCGCGTTAACACTTCCATTTCGCCGCCCGTCGCGCCAGAGTCGCCGCTCCCTTTTTGCAGTCGGGAGAGAGCGATGAAGGCCAATGCCATCCGCATCCATGAACATGGCGGACCGGAGGTGATGCGCTGGGAAGAGGTCGAGGTGCCGGCGGCGGGGCCGGGCGAGGTCACGATCAAGAACCACGCCTGCGGCCTCAACTTCATCGACACCTATCAGCGCAGCGGCCTCTATCCTCTGACCATGCCGAGCGGCCTCGGCCTGGAAGGGGCGGGCGTGGTCGAAGCCGTCGGTCCCGGCGTCACCGACTTCAAGCCGGGCGACCGGGTTGCCTATTGCTCGGCGCCGAACGGCGCCTATGCGACCTACCGCAACTATCCGGCCGAGCGCCTCATCAAGCTTCCGGACTCGGTCGATTTCGAGACCGCCGCCGGCATGATGCTGCAGGGCATGACGGTCGAGTTCCTGCTGCGGCGGACCTATCCGGTGAAGGCGGGGGATTTCGTGCTGTTCCACGCCGCGGCCGGCGGCGTCGGCACCATCGCCATGCAATGGCTGAACAGCCTTGGTGCGGTCACCATCGGCACCGCGGGCTCGCCGGAGAAATGCGCCATCGCCAAGCAGCTCGGCGCAGCGCATGTCATCAACTACCGCAGCGAAGACTGGGTGAAGCGGGTTAAGGAGATCACCGACGGCAAGGGCGTCCATGTGGTTTACGACGGGGTCGGCAAGGACACCTTCCTGCCCTCGCTCGACTGCCTCAGGATGCGCGGCATGATGGTGACCTTCGGCAACGCGTCCGGACCGGTGCCGGAAATCCCGCCGCTGATCCTCAGCCAGAAGGGCTCGCTGTTCCTCACGCGCCCGACCTTGTTCCATTACATCGCCAGCCGTGCGGATCTCGAGCTCTCGGCCAGTGCGCTGTTCGATGTGGTCAACCGCGGCGTGGTGAAGATCCAGATCGGCCACCGCTATCCGCTGAAGGACGCGGCCGAGGCGCATCGGGACTTGCAGGCCCGGAAGACGACCGGGGCGACGATTCTGATTCCCTAGTCAGGCCGCCTTCGCGAGGGCGGGAGCGGGAAAGGTGACGCTGGCGATGGTGCCCTGGCCGAGCTCGCTGGCGAGCGCCAGGGTGCCGCCGTTCAGCTCGGCCAGCGATTTCGAGATCGCGAGGCCGAGGCCCCAGCCGATCTGGGTTCGCGACTGGCTGTTCTCGATCTGGCCGAAAGGCTGCAGCGCGCGTTCGAGATCGGCCGGGGCGATGCCGATCCCGCTATCCTTCACCCAGATGCAGAGCTGGCCCTCGGGCGTGCGTTGCGCGCCCAAGGTGACCCGGCCGCCGGGTTCGGTGAACTTGACCGCATTGCCGAGGAAGTTCAGCACGATCTGCTTCAGATGCTTGCGATCGACGAAGAGCCGCGGCAGCTCGCCGTCGAGCTCGGTCGAGAGCGCGAGGCCGCGCTCGCTCGCCCGCTGCTGCATCATGCCGATGCAGGCCAGCCCCAGCTCGCGGATATCGACCGATTGCGGCACCGGCATCATCTTGCCGTTCTCGATCTTCGCAATGTCGAGCACGCCGTCGATCAGACCGAGGAGATGCCGACCGGCACCGACCACGTCACGGGCATAGCCGCGATAGCGCGGCTCGCCCAGCGGGCCGAAGGCTTCGAGCGCCATGATCTCGGAGAAGCCGATGATCGCGTTCAACGGCGTGCGCAATTCATGGCTCATATGCGCCAGGAACTCGGTTTTCGCGCGGTTGGCGACTTCGGCCCGGAGCTTGGCCGCCGAGAGCTCATGCGCCAGCTGCCAGAGCCGGCGGCGATGCCGGATCAGCACGGCCACCAGGATCAGCAGCGACAGCAGGACTGCCGCGGTGATCCCCGCGAGCAACCCGAAATCGAGCTCGATCCGGCCGCGCTCGGCATTCACCGTGGCGAGGCCCTGCTGGTAGCTGGCCAGCGCGATGCGGCGTACCGCGCTCTCGGAACCACGCAGGATCGGGTAGATCTCGGCCGCCGCCGCCGGCAGTGAACCTTTGGTCGCGACCAAGCCGGTCACGACACGGTCGAGATCGGCGATGCGTTGCAAATCGGCGTCGAAAGCATCGTCTTGCGGCAATTGCGCTCGGGCATCGCCGATGCTCACCACATGGATCCAGGTCTGGAATGCATTCCAGCGGTCCATGAGCTGCGCGGGATCGCCGTTGCCGGCGAGCATGGCGGCGACCGAGGCCTGGAACCGCGTGAAATGCGTCTCGAGCTGGGTCCCCATCCAGGTGATGTTGTAATGCGGCGCATTGCGCAGGGAATCCAGGCGATCGACGGCGCGGCTGCCGGTCCAGCCGGCGGCGATCACCATGGCCGCGATCCCGAGGGCGATCAGCGCGTCGCGCAGGATGCCGGCGCGACGGCGCAGACCCGTGCTCCGGCCGCCGGCGAAGCCGGCAAAGGTGCTGCGCCCGCTCATTGCACGGTCAGCCGGTTCAGTTGCCAGACGCTGCGCGAGAAATAGAGGTCCTTCTGCAGCCGGCTGTGTTCGGAATATGGATAGATGATCCACAAGGGACCCTTGTCGTCGCGCGGCAGCGGCTTGCCGTTCATCGCATAGGCGATGATGACGTCGTAGTCGCGCACGTCCTCCATCGGGATCGGCGTCTGATAATCGTCGATCGCGTCGGCAAGGAGCATGGTGCCCGCAGCGCCCAGACGATCCAGCAGGTCGCGGACCCGCACGCCTTCAAAGAAGTTCTCCCCATCGGTCCAGGGTGTCATGGTGGTGACCCGGGTCACCGGCAAGGACTTCAGCTTGCCGAGATCGAAGGCAACCGGCTTGCCCCCGGCCACCTTGCCGTCGATCACCAGAACGGTCCCGAGCGGCGTCGCCGTCTCCGACGCGGCTCTCGAAGCCCCGCTCCATCCAACCGCGGCGAACCCGATCCCCATCAACATGCCGGCGATCGCCCCGCGGAAGACGCCGCGCCGTTTCATACCGTCCGTCCCCAGAAAATCAGCAGGTCAGCCGATCTTGCTCAGGCATTAATTGAGGCTGCGTTAACAGACATGGGACTGGGGCGTGAGAAGAAATTCCAGCGCTCAAGCCGCCGCATCGAAACGCAGGCGCGCTTCCGTGCCGTGGCCGAGGGCGCTGGAGAGCTCGAACTCGCCGCCGTTGAGCTCGGTCAGCGACTTCGCGATCGGCAGGCCGAGGCCGAGGCCTTCATGGTGAAAGACCAGCGGGTCGCGCACCTGGTTGAAAGGGTTGAGCACATTCTTCAGATTTTCAGGCGTGATGCCGGGCCCGTCATCCTTGACCCAGATTTCCAGCTTGTCGGCGTCGCATTGCCTGGCACCGAGCTCGACATGGCAGCCGGAGGGTCCGAACTTCACCGCATTGTCCAGGAGCTGCAGCAGGATCTTGCGCAGATGATCGGGATCGACCTTGAGCCGCGGCAGATCTTCCGGCACGCGGTTCGCGATCTCGACCGCGCCGCCGCGCGACTGGCCCTCGATCGCCGCAACGCAGCTCCGTGCCATCTCATGCAGGGCGACGAGCTCGCGCGTCATCGGCACGTTGCCGGATTCGATCTGCGAGACGTCGAGCACGGAATCGACCAGGCCGAGCAGGTTGCGTCCGGAGGCGAGGATGCCGGTGCTGTAATCCTTGTAGCGCGGATGGCCGACCGGACCGAACATCTCCGCCTGCATGACCTCGGCAAAGCCGATGATCGCATTCAACGGGGTCCGGAGCTCATGGCTCATCCGGGCGAGGAAGTTGGTCTTCGCCATATTGGCCTGATCGGCCGCCTGCAATGCCTTTGTCAGCGCGCCGGCCATCGCCTTAAGCCGTTGGCCTTGCGCGAGCACCACCACCTGATTGGCGCAGAGCAACAGCAGCAAGCCGCCCAGGGCAAAGGCGAGCGACTGGATCTTATCGACCAGCGCGCCGCGCCGGCGCTCGGTCAATTGGCCCCAGTACTGGTCGCCCATCACCGCGAGCCGCCGGATCGGCGGCGCCAGCGCGCTCGCCCGCCCCTCCAGCACATCGACCGCCTGGATGAGATTGCCGTTGCGCACCCGGACATAGGCCGCCATCTCGGCGATCTCGGTTTTGACCTCGGCGAAGGTCGGGGCGAAATCCGGCTGGCTGGCGTTGAGGTCGGGTGTGATCGCCGCGTCGAGCGGATCGATCCGGCTCAGCAGATTGTCCCAGCGGCGCTGCAGCAGCAGGCGCTGGGGGTTGCCGGCCTTGGCCTCGGCCAACAGGTGCTGCAGCTTCACCAGCTGCACTTCGAGCTGGCTCGCGTTCCATCCCACATTGTCGAGCTCGTTCGCGCGCAGGCCGGAGATGCTGACCGCCAGCTCCTTGGCCGACCAGAGCACCAGCACCGCCAGCAGCACGAGGCAAACCAGGAAGATCCGCCGCCAGTTCCGGGTGACCAACGGCAGTCCCATTCAGTGCACCGTCATTCTGAAGAGGTTCCAGACCGCGCGTTGATAATAGGTCTCGGACCGGAGCTTCGGGTCGGTGCTGAACGGATAGAGAATCCAGAGCGGACCCTTGTCGGAAGGCAGCATCGGCTGGCCGTCAAAGAAATAGACGACCAGTGCACCGTGGTTCTTTCCGTCATCGAGCGGCAGATCCACCGCATAATCATTCAGCGCTTCGGCGGTGATGGTCTTGCCTTGGGCGCCGACCCGCGCCATCAGCGCTTCGAGCGGCACACCGGTAAAACGGTGCCTGCCCTTGGTCCAGGGCGTCTCGGTAACGATTTCACGCTGCGGCAGCGATTCCAGCAAGGCGAGGTCGAAGAAGGCTTGGCCGTCGCCGTTCCGGTTCGCGATCGCGCCTGCGACCGAAAGGATGATCTCGCCGCCGGAGGGTTTGGCAAGCGGCTCGGCACCGGCCTGCGACGCAAAGAGCAAAGCAAGGCCGATCGCGACCGCAGCGATCCGCTCCCCGCGCTTTCGCCCGGGCCTGCCCCTCTTCGCCAAACGCATCTCCAGGATCCCCGATCCGAGACCGCCGATGGTCCTAGGATTGTAGGTCCAGGGTTAATTTGCCGTGAAGAAGCCTGTGCTTGATCGAGATCAGCGGTAGCACGCAATAGTCGCGCGACGCGATAGTTGTGCGCGCAGTGCTACCGGTCCCGCCTATTGATTCATCGACTGGAAGAAGTCGTTGTTCGTCTTCGAATGCTTCAGCTTGTCGATCAGGAATTCCATCGCGTCCACGACGCCCATCGGCATCAGGATGCGGCGCAGCACCCACATCTTGGAAAGCGTGCCCTTGTCCACCAGCAGCTCTTCCTTGCGGGTGCCGGACTTGGTGATGTCGATCGAAGGGAAGGTGCGCTTGTCCGAGATCTTGCGGTCCAGGATGATTTCCGAGTTACCGGTGCCCTTGAATTCCTCGAAGATGACTTCGTCCATGCGGCTGCCGGTATCGATCAGCGCGGTCGCGATGATCGTCAGAGAGCCGCCTTCCTCGATGTTGCGCGCCGCACCGAAGAAGCGCTTCGGGCGCTGCAGGGCGTTGGCATCGACACCGCCGGTCAGCACCTTGCCCGACGATGGGACGACGGTGTTGTAGGCGCGCGCCAGGCGGGTGATCGAATCCAGCAGGATGACGACGTCGCGCTTGTGCTCGACCAGGCGCTTGGCCTTCTCGATCACCATTTCCGCAACCTGGACATGGCGCACGGCGGGCTCGTCGAAGGTCGAGCTGACGACCTCGCCCTTCACCGAGCGGGCCATGTCGGTAACTTCTTCCGGACGCTCGTCGATCAACAGAACAATCAGGTAGCATTCCGGGTGATTGGCTGCGATCGAATGCGCGATGTTCTGCAGCATGACCGTCTTACCGGTCCGGGGCGGTGCGACGATCAGCGCACGCTGGCCTTTGCCGATCGGGCAAATGAGATCGATGATCCGCGCGGTGATATCCACCTTCTGCGTATCGTGGGATTCGCGCGAGCCGCGCAGCTTGCCCTTGCCGAGCTCCATGCGCTTGCCGGGCTCGACCTTGATCGCCGGCGCTTCTTCCTCGCGCTTCGGCATCTCGACATCGCCCTTGCCCTCGAGCTCCATCGTGAGCTTCTCGTCAGGATAGAGCGGGGTCAGGTTGTCGAAGTTGATGCGATGCCGGATGCGGTCCGGATCGTCGAAATTGATCTTGTTGACCTTGAGCAGCGCGAAGTAACGCTCGCCGTCCTTGGGCGCCCGGATCTGGCCTTCCACCGTATCGCCGGTGCGAAGCCCGAAACGGCGCACCTGGCTCGGGGAGACATAGATATCGTCGGGGCCGGGGAGGTAGTTGGCCTCGGGGCTGCGCAGGAAGCCGAACCCGTCTTGCAGGATCTCGAGCACGCCGTCGCCGAAGATCGCGGTGTCGTTCTCCGCGAGCTGTTTCAGGATCGCGAACATCATGTCCTGGCGCCGCAAAGCGCTCGGGTTCTCGATCTGAATGCCTTCGGCGAACTCCAGCAGCTCGGCCGGGCTCTTGCGCTTAAGTTCTTGGAGATTCATGAGATTTCGATAGTTCTGTGGTTATCTGGGGAAACACGCGGAAAGAAAAACGGTTTCTGGGGAGTGGGACGCGGCTCGACCGATTGAGGTTCGCCCGGTCCTTGAGAGTGCCGTCCTTGATGGCCGGTCTTGGTGAAGGCGCGCCTCGGCTAAGGTCTAATCCCTCGCTCAAAGCCCAGGTTTTAGGGCCAAACTCACGGATGATTTCGTGGGGGAGCGAGGAGCGACTGGTCCTGCCAGGGTGCTACCCATGGCGATACCGGAGCGCCCACACAAAGTCAAATGGCAATTTGGCGCACCGTTTCAAGGGCACTGGACCGCAGAGTTCTGATTGCCCTGGAAGCGAGGCAGGCCGCGGGATGTCTGGCGAGGGGCCATACAACAGCCCCATCATGGCTAGAACGGTTTCACCACCGCAAGGACCACGATCCCGATCAGCAGCAGCGTCGGGACCTCGTTGACGAAACGGTAGAACCGGTCGGAATGGGTGTTGGCGTCATTGGCGAAGGCACGGCGCCAGCGGGCAAGCCCCGCATGGACGATCTGCATGCCGAGGAGCAGCGTCAGCTTGGCGTGGAACCAGCGCTCGGCCCAGTGATCGCCCTGCCAGGCCAAAGCCAGCCCCAAAATCCAGGCGGCGATCATCGCCGGGTTGATGATGCCGCGGAGCAGGCGGCGCTCCATCACCTTGAAGGTCTCGGAGAGTTCGGAACCCTTGGCCGCCCCCTCTTGCAGAGCCTTGGCGTGATAGACGAAGAGCCGCGGCAGATAGAGCATCCCCGCCATCCAGGCGATGACGGCGATGATGTGCAGAGCCAGCAGCCAGTTGTAGAGCATCGCCTTAGAGCTCCTTCTGCTGGCAGGCGCAGCGCGGCCAGTCGTTGCAGAACTGTGCACCCGATCCCGGTTGCACGCGGTCCGGCCGGTCGAGTGCTGCCCGCACCAGATCGGCAAGACCGGCGATGAAATCCGGATCTTCCGAGACGGTCGGCGCGCGCTCATAGGCCGCTGCACCCCGCTTCTCGGCGAGACGCCGGTATTCGATATCGAGCTCGACCAGAGTCTCGGAATGCTCGGAGACAAAGGCGATCGGCACCACGACGATCGCTTTTCCTGCCGCCGCCGCTTCCTCGATCGAATGATCGGTCGGCGGCCCGACCCATTCCAGCGGCCCGACCCGGCTCTGGAACGCGACCATCCATTCCGCGGCGGCAAGATCCAGCTTCTTGACCACCGCATGCACCGTCGCGGAAACCTGCGCGACATAGGGATCGCCGCGATCGACCACTTTCTTCGGCAGGCCGTGCGCGGAGAAGATCACCTGGATCGGCGCCTTCGTTTTCGCCTTGGCGCGCGCGATCGCGGCCGCCGTCACCTTGGCGACGGCCGCAACGAAGCCGGGCTCGCTCGGATAGCAGCAGATCAGTTTCTGCAGCGCGTTGAGGCCCTGCTTCTTCGCGGCATTGCGCCAGACCCGGTTCGAGGATTCCGTGGTCGTGGTCGAGAATTGCGGATAGAGCGGCAGCAGAATCACATCGTCAGGGGCGAAGCGCTTCACTGCGGCGACCGCGTCTTCGGTGAGCGGATGCCAATAGCGCATGGCGATGAAGACCCGGACCTCGCCGAGATCGCCGAGCACCGCCTGCAACGCCTCGGCCTGGCGCTCGGTGTTCGGCAGGATCGGCGAGCGCCCGCCCATCTCGTGATAGATCGCAGCCGCCGCTATTGCGCGCCGGCTGGAGATCAACTTCGCCAGCGGCCAGCGCAGCACCCCTGGCAGATCGATGATGTTCCGGTCGTTGAACAGATTGAACAGGAACGGCTCGACCGCCGCCGGGCTGTCGGGCCCGCCGAGATTGAACAGCACCACTGCGATGCGCCGGTTATTGCTCATCGATAACTGCGCACCGTTGCGATCAATTCGGTCACATGCTCCGGCGGCGTCTCCGGCACGCAGCCATGGCCGAGATTGAAGACCAGCGGGCCCTGGCCCAGGACATCGAGGATCCGCTGGATCGCCGCCCGCATGCCTTCGCCGCCCACCACCAGCCAGCGCGGATCGAGGTTGCCTTGCACGGCGCATTTGCTCTGCACCGCGTCGCGCGCCCAGGCTGGATCGACGTGCTGATCAAGACTGATCGCAGCGCCGATTCCGGCTTCGGCAAAATCGCGATATCCGGTGACGACACCGCGCGGGAAAACGATCACTGGCACCTGCGGCGCCGTTTGGTTCAACCGCCTCACGATCGCCTGGATCGGTTCCAGCGACCAGCGCCGCATCGCCGCGCTGTCGAGCGCCCCGGCCCAGGAATCGAAGATCTGCAGCACTTCGGCGCCGGCTGCGACCTGGGCCTCGAGATGGGTCGCCACCGCATCCACGAGCAAGTCTGTCAGCTTCTGGAAGCTCTCCGGCCGGCCATAGGCCCAGAGCTTGGCCTTGGCAAAATCCCGGCTCGAGCCGCCTTCGATCATGTAGCTCGCCAAGGTCCAGGGCGCTCCGGCAAAGCCGATCAGGGTCCGGTCCGCGGGCAACGCCGTCTTCAAGCGCCGCAAGGTCTCATAGACCGGCGCCAGAGCCTCGACCATGCGCTGGGGCTCGAAGCGCTTCAGTTCGTCGGTGCCGGCGATCGGCTCCAGCAAGGGACCGACACCCTCCTCGAACCAGACCTTCTGGCCGAGGCCCCAGGGCACCACCAGGATGTCCGAGAACAGGATCGCCGCATCGAGGTCATAGCGCCGGATCGGCTGCAAGGTCGCCTCGACCGCCAGATCGGGCGTGAAGCAGAAATCAAGGAAGTTCTTCGCCTGCGCCCGGAGCGCCCGGTATTCCGGCAGATAGCGTCCGGCCTGGCGCATCAGCCAGATCGGCGTCCGGTCGGTCTTGCGACCATGCAGGGTTTCGACAAGCGTTTTCGGCTGAGTCATCTCGGCAGGACCAGGGAAGAGTTCCGATCCTCTACTCTTACACTTAATTAGAATCTAGAGAGGTAGATGAAGTGGATGTGCGGTGAATCGCCGTAATCCCCGGTCTTCCGATCCATGCCCGCTTATCCTTTGTATGGAATCGCGACGGCATTCCGCGGATAACTCCGGTAGAGTCGGCACAAACCCTGATGACGAAAAACGGGGAAAACCGGGATGAAACGGACCTCTGTGACAATCCCCAGGATTCAGGTGATTCATTCTGCTGCAGGCACCGGGGGTTGATTGGGAAGATGGGCGGTGCCATGACTGGGGACAACTGAAGACGATGCCGGATCCGGTCTTTTGTCCCGGGTTTATCGAGGGCTTATCCCGATTTTATCCACGGGGTTTGACGAACAGGCGGTTGAGCGAGCGATGCCGACGGGCTTCCACATCCATCTGGTCTCCGACGCGACCGGCGAGACGCTGAACAGCATCACCCGCGCCTGCCTGGTGCAGTTCGAGGAAGTGACGGCGATCGAGCACAGCTGGACCCTGATCCGCACCACCGGGCAGATGCAGAAGGTGCTGCAGGGCATCCAGCAGAATCCGGGCCTGGTTCTCTACACCATTGTCGACGACAAGCTGCGCAACCTGCTGGTCTCGAGCTGCCGGGATCTTGGCGTGACGCTGGTTCCGGTGCTCGATCCGGTGATGACCGCACTGGCCGGCCATTTCGGCCAGACCGCCAAGGGCCTTTCCGGCCGGCAGCACATCATGGACCGGGACTACTTTTACCGGATCGAGGCAATGGACTATGCCCTCGCCCATGACGACGGCCAGTCGGCCCGCAACTACGAGGATGCGGATGTGATTCTGGTCGGCGTCAGCCGCTCCTCGAAGACCCCGACCTGCGTCTATCTCGCCAACCGCGGCATCAAGGCGGCCAACGTGCCGATCGTGCCCGGCTGCCCTCTCCCGGCGGAGCTCTTCACCGTGAAGCATCCGATGATCGTGGGCCTGACCAAGGATCCCGGCCAGTTGGTGCAGATCCGCAAGAACCGCATGCAGATGATCGCCAAGGACGAGGATTCCGACTACGTCGACTTGAACGCCGTGCGCGAAGAGGTAGTGCAAGCGCGCCGCCTCTGCGCCGAGCACGGCTGGCACGTCCTCGACGTGACGCGGCGCTCGATCGAGGAGACCGCGGCCAGCATCATCCAGATGCTGCACGAACACCGCGAAAAGCGCGGCCTTGCCGCGGTGCGCGAAGCTTAGCGGACTCTCGCAAGCGGCCCCTACAATGACAGCTCCTCTCATCCTCGCTTCCGCCAGCGCTGCGCGCGCCGAGATGCTACGCGCGGCCGGCGTCGAGATCGAGATCGTCCCGGCGCGGGTCGATGAATCCGAACTGAAGCTCTCGCTCCGGCAGCAGAAGGCCGACGTCGAAACCGCCGCCATCGCTCTGGCCGAGCTCAAGGCACTGCAGGTCAGTCGCGCCAGGCCCGGCCGTCTGGTGCTCGGTGCCGACCAGATGCTCGACTGCGATGGTGCCTGGTTCGACAAGCCGGAATCTCCGGCAGCCGCCCGGACGCAGCTCCTTTCTCTCCGCGGCAAGACCCACCGCTTGACCAGCGCCGCGGTGCTGGCCCGGGATGGACAGCGGATCTGGCATCATGCGGCAGCCGCGAAACTCAGCATGCGCGGCTTCACAGAGGCCTTCCTGGACCTCTATCTTGCGCAAGTGGGGGACGCGGTCCTGACCTCGGTCGGGGCGTATCAGCTCGAAGGCCTGGGCGCGCAAATGTTCCAGAAGATCGACGGCGATTTTTTCACCATTCTCGGCCTGCCCTTGCTCGCGGTGCTCGACATCCTGCGCGAGCAGAATGTGCTTATCCGATGAACGAGGACGCACTCTCCGTTACCCGCACCCTCACCGGCAAATCGAAGATCGCCGGGGTGTTCGGCTATCCGGTCGATCACTCGCGCTCGCCGCGGCTGCACGGGTTCTGGCTGGCGCAGCACGGGATCGACGGCGCCTATGTGCCCTTCGCCACGCACCCGCGTGATCTGCCGCGGGCGATCCGCGCTTTGCCGAGCCTCGGCTTTCGCGGCGGCAATGTGACCCTCCCGCATAAGGAGCCGGCGCTCGGCCTGGTCGATGAGGTGACCCGCGTCGCCCAGCGGATCGGCGCGGTGAACACCTTGGTCGTGCGCGAGGACGGCGCGATCCTCGGCGACAACACCGACGGTTTCGGCTTCCTCGCCCATCTCCAGGCGAGCCAGCCCGGCTGGCAGCCCGATGCGGGACCGGCCGTGTTGCTCGGCGCCGGCGGCGCCGCGCGGGCGATCGTCGTGGCACTGCTGGAAGCCGGCGTGCCGGAAGTGCTGATCGCCAACCGCACCCAGCGCCGCGCGGAGGAACTGGCCGAAGCGCTCGATACGGCGCTCGGCGGCGAGCTCGCCGGTCGCGTCAAGGTCGTGACCTGGCACCACCGCGAAGCCGCCCTCGAAGGCGCAGGTCTCCTGGTCAATTCGACCCAGCTCGGCCAGGCTGGCCAGCCGCCGCTCGACATGGCGCTGGACGCGCTGTCGCCGGGCGCCACGGTCTACGACATCGTCTATGTGCCGCTGGAAACGCCGTTGCTCGCCGCTGCCCGCGCCCGCGGCAATGCCGTGGTGGACGGGCTCGGCATGCTCCTCCACCAGGCCCGTCCCGGCTTTGCCGCCTGGTTCGGCGTCGAGCCGCAGGTCACGCCGGCACTCCGGGATTTCGTGCTGAAAGACATTCCGTGATCGTCCTCGGGCTGACAGGCTCGATCGGCATGGGGAAATCCACCGCCGCCTCGGCCTTGCGGCAGATGGGTGTGCCGGTCCATGACGCCGATGCCAGCGTGCACTGCCTGATGAATCATGGCGGCGCGGCGGTCGGCTTCATCGAAGCCGCCTTTCCCGGCACGGCGCTGAATGGCGCCATCGACCGCAACGAGCTTGGCCGCCGGGTCTATGCGGATCCGGCCGAATTGAAGCGGCTGGAGGCGATCCTCCACCCGATGGTGCGGGTGCAGGAACAGATCTTCTTGAAGACCTGCCGCCGCAAGCGCGTCCCCGTCGCGGTGCTCGACATCCCCCTGCTCTACGAGACCGGCGGCGAAAAGCGCTGCGATGCCATCATCGTCGTGACCGCGCCCAAATTTCTCCAAGATCAGCGCGTATTGAAACGACCGGGCATGAGTCGACAGAGGCTCGAGGAGATCTTGAGCAAGCAGATGCCGGATGCGGAGAAGCGCAAGCGCGCGGATTTCGTCGTGCAGACCGGATTGGGCAAGCGTGCGTCCCGCATCGCGCTCGCGCGCATCCTGAAGCGGTTCCGATGATCGGTGTCTTCGACAGCGGCTACGGCGGCCTCACCGTGCTCGCCGCCTTGCATGGGCGGCTGCCGCGGCAGCGCTTTCTTTACCTCGGCGACAATGCCCATGCGCCTTACGGGCCGAAATCCGGCGCCGAAATCCTGGCGCTGACCCGGGCCGGTGTCGCGCTGCTGTTCAACGCCGGTGCGCGGGTCGTGATCCTCGCCTGCAACACGGCGACGGCCGCAGCGATCCGGCCGCTGCAGCAGACCTGGTTGCCGGCGCATCATCCCGATCGCCGCATCCTCGGCGTCATCGCGCCGATGATCGAGGAAATCGCGCAGACCCCCTGGCATTCCACCGCCGGCGCGCATGAGAAGAGTCGGCCGGTCGAGACCGTGGCGGTCTTTGCCACTCGGGCCACGGTCGGCAGCGGCTTCTACCCGCGCGAGATCGCACTCCGGGCGCCGAACATCGTCGTCATGCAAGAGGCCTGCTCGGACCTCGCGGGCATGATCGAGGCCGGCACGCCTGAAGCGGCGTTGCAAACGACCATCACGCGCCATGTCGGCGCTTTGCTGCAACGCCTCGGCCGGGCGCCGGACAAGGCCGTGCTCGGCTGCACCCATTTTCCGCTGGTGGAACCGTTGTTCCGCAGCGCATTGCCGGGCGAGACTCAGATCTTGAGCCAGCCGGCGCGGGTCGCCGCTGCCATGGTCGCCTATCTTTTCCGCCATCCGGAGATGAAGGATTTCGCGCCGGCGCCCGTCGCGCCGCTTTGTCTCACGACCGGTGATCCGGATCGTGTTTCCGCACTTGCCAGTCGATTCTACGGTCGGCATCTTCGTTTCGAGCGCGTCGACTCGGTGACGGACCCTGGCGCGCCGGAATCTGCGGAGACTCTGCTCGATGCGTGAGATCGTGCTCGACACCGAAACCACCGGATTCGACGCCGTCGGCGGCGACCGGCTGGTGGAAATCGGCTGCATCGAGCTCATGAATCACGTGCCGACCGGCAGGACCTTCTGGAAATACATCAACCCGGAACGCGACGTGCCGACGGCGGCGTTCCAGGTGCATGGACTCTCGGCGGAATTTCTCTCCGACAAGCCGAAATTCGCCGAAGTGGCGGACGAGCTGCTGGGCTTCGTGGGCGACTCTCCGGTGATCGCGCACAATGCCGAGTTCGACATGAAGTTCATCAACGTCGAACTCGAACGCGCCGGCAAGCCGACCATTCCGTTCGAGCGCGCGATCGACACGGTCGCGATGGCGCGCAAGAAGTTTCCCGGCGCGCCAGCCAGCCTCGATGCGCTCTGCAAGCGCTTCAACATCGACAATTCGAACCGGACTTTGCACGGCGCGCTGCTGGACGCGCAGCTGCTGGCCGATGTCTATCTCGAGCTGATGGGCGGCCGCCAGGCCGGCCTCATTCTCACCGAGGAGGTCACGGTCCGCGTCGATCTCGATTTCACCGGCGGGCGGCGCACGGCGTCACCGGGCATCGAATTGCCGGTCCGCGCCCCCCGCCCCCACGCGCCGCTCCCCGAAGAGCTCGCAGCGCACGCAGCCTTCATCGCCAAGATCAAGGACGCGATCTGGCTGAAGGTTTAGGCGCGCGCCGCCCACCTTCAAACCGGATCGTCATGCCAAGGCTTGGCCTTGGCATCCACGAGTTTGCCAGAGCGGGATTCCGTGGCGCGGGTCGAAACTCGTGGATCCCAAGCCCAAGGCTTGGGATGACCATCGAGTGGGAATGCAGCAGCGAGCCTTAGGCCTTCGCCGCTTCCTGGGCCTGGGCGTCCTTGATCGCTTCCTGCAGATCCGGCTGGCGGTCGCGGAAGAGCTGCACGAAATCCACCGGGTTGATGTAGAGCGGTGGGAAGCCGCCGGCCTGGACCGCGGTGGCGATCAGTTGGCGCGAGAACGGGAACAGCAGCCGCGGCGCCTCGATCATGATCAAGGGCAGCATATGCTCCTGCGGCACGCGGCCGATGCGGAAGATGCCGGCATACTCGCTCTCGACCACATAGATCGTGGTGTCGCCGATCTTCGCCTCGGCGGCCAGGAACAGCGAGACCTCGATATCGGGCGGCGTCATCGGCTTCACCCGCACATCGACCCGGATGAAGCCGGTCGGCATTTCCTTCAGCGGTTGGAAGCCGTTCGCGGCATTCGGGTTCTCGAAGGAAAAGTCCTTCAGGTACTGATGCACCACGGTCAAGGGTGCGGCAGCCTGGGCGGCGGCATCGGTGCCGTTCGGTTGGGCGGGGATCTGGTCGGCCATTTGGGTCCCTGAGAATTGGGGGGAAATTGATAGCGCGATATTTTCGCCTGGGCCTTGTACCGGCCGTTTCGCGAAGCATGTTCGGAATCGGCGCTCCCGCTAGCACCTTTCGGTCGGGCTTGGCAACCTGGGCCTGACCGAGGACGCGCCGTCCTATCTTTAACCCACTGAAATCACAGGAGATTGGAATGGCGGACGCAAACCGGGACGAGCTTGCGGTCATCGTCGGCGCCGGATCCGGCCTCTCGGCCAGCCTGGCCCGGCTGTTCGCCAAGGAGGGCATGAAAGTGGTCCTCGCGGCCCGCCGCACCGAGAAGCTTGCCGACCTGGTCCGGGAAACCAAAGCCGTTGCCGTCGCCTGCGACGCCACCAAGCCGGCAGAGGTGAAAGCGCTGTTCGAGAAGGCGGGCGCCGCACCGGATCTGGTCGTCTTCAACGCCGGCTACCGCACCCGCGGCCCTTTCCTCGAGCTCGATCCGGCCGAGGTGGAGAAGACCTTGATCTCCTCCGCCTTCGGCGGGTTTCTCGTCGCGCAGGAGGCGGCTAAGCGCATGGTCCCGAACGGGAGGGGCTCGCTCTTCTTCACCGGCGCCTCGGCCAGTGTGAAGGGCTATGCGCAATCGGCGCCTTTTGCGATGGCGAAATTCGCGCTGCGTGGCCTCGCGCAGAGTCTCGCCCGCGAGCTCCAGCCCAAGGGCATTCATGTCGCGCATTTCGTGATCGACGGCGGCATCGCCGGCACGACGGCCGAGCGGGTCTCCGCCGACGACAAATGGCTCGATCCGGACGCGATTGCCGCGACCTATCTCGCCGTGCATCGCCAGCATCGCTCGGCGTGGAGCACGGAAATGGAAGTGCGGCCTTGGGTGGAGAAGTTCTGAGGACTGTGCGACTCGCTTTATCAGCTTCCTGAAGCGAACCGGCCGGCGCTCAATTCCAGATACACGCTGTCCACCCAGTTCTCGCCGATCTTGAAGGTGCGTTCGGCATAGCCCGAGCGCTTGAAGCCCAAACGCTCCAGCACGGCGAGCGAACGGAGATTCCTGGGGTCGACATCGGCACGCACGCTCTTGAACTGCAAGGTCTCGAAACCGTAGCGCAGCAAGGCGGCGAGCGCTTCGCGCGCGATGCCCTGCCCCCAGACGTCGCGGTGGAACAGAAAGCCGATCTCGTTGCCCATCCAAAAGGCCACCCGGCCGACCATGCGTCCGTCGCGCAAGACGGCGAAATCATGCGCGTCGCCGCGCGTGGTGGCAGCGACGCTGTCGGCGACCCAGGCTTCGGTCTCGGCGGTTTCGACATGCGGCAGGCTCGACCAGTAGCGCATGGTCTCGGCGTCGGAGAGCATTTCGTGCAAGGCCGGCGCATCGTAGCTCGCGAGGCGCCGCAGAATGAGGCGCGGCGTTTCGATGATCGGTGCGCTCATCGACGCTGCGTCGGATCGAACGGCACGACTTCGGCATTCCGCGCGTCATGCCCCGTCAGCATGCGGATGAAGCCCCAATGGCTGACCACGCCGACATGGCGCCAGTCCTGGAGCTGGGACGCCTTCAGCCGGAAATCGCTGCAGCGGCGGTTGAGCGCTTCATGCGGTTCGTCCTGCGGCCACCAGATCTCTTCCATATGGCTGAAATCGAGCGCCGGCCATTGCTCGGCGAGGATGCTGATCGGCGTCCCGATGTCGCAGGTCCAGCAGGCATGCTCATGCACGATCGGCTCGACCTCGACCGGCAGCGCCAGTTCCTCGGCGAGGATCGCCGCGGTCTGCAGGGCGCGGGTATAGGGGCTGGTGATCAGCCGCCGGATCGGATGTCCGTCGCGCTTGATCTCCGCTGCGGCGCGCTGCACCTGCGCGCGTCCGGCGGCGGTCAGTTTCGGATCTTTGATGCCGGGATCGATGCGGGTGCGGTTGAAGACGGCGTTGAACTCGGACTCGCCGTGGCGGACCAGGATCATGGATGGCCGGACCCGTCCTTCAGCCGCGGCGCATCGTTTTCCGCCGTGTCCGAATCCACCACCGAGTATTCGCCTTCGATGACACCGCCGCCGGGCTGCGGGGGTATCCCGAATCCGCCGTCGCCGGTGTTGCCGCCCATTCCGCTGCCATAGACTTTGACATCGAAATGACGGGCGGCGCGGCGCAGCAGCAGGTTGCGGGTCCAGGGCAGGAACAGGCCGAGGGCGATGAAATCGCTGATAAACCCCGGAATGGTCAGCAGGAAGCCGCCCAGAGCGAAGCAGGCGGCATCGATCAGGGTATGGCCCGGCTCCTCGCCACGCGCGACAGCCAGCCGCAGATTGACCAGCGCATTCATCCCGACCCGCTGCAGCACCATGATGCCGAGGATCACCCCCGCCACCACCAAAGCCAGCATGGGGATGATGCCGATCCAATAGGAAACCAGGACAAACCCCGGGATTTCCAGGAAAGGCAGCAAAACGGCGGTCAGGGTCACGAAACGGGTCATAGTTGTTGGCGGGGCCAAGGCTTCCTATGTAAAATGCAAATCAAGGGTTTACTCCGTTCCGGAAGAGCGTTCCACCCGTCCGGGCCGGCTTGAACGAGATGGCTTCCCAACAAGACAGATAGGCGCCGACCGCATCGTGAACTTTACCCCCATGGACCTGATCATCTTCGCCGCCATCGCCGTGTTCTTGGGGTGGAAGCTCTATACGGTGCTCGGCCGGCGCACCGGCAATGAACGCTCGGTCGATCCGTTCGTGACCAAGCCCGGCCCGGCGCCGACCGGCACGCCCAACGAAGCGCCCGCCCGTGCGCCGCGCCTGGAAGCGCCCGCCAGCGAGGACCAGCCGGCGCGCGAAGAGCGCCCGGTGCTGCCGCGCGAGCAGCGTCAGCTCGAGGCCATCATTGCCCAAGCCCCGGAATCCGCCCGCAAGGGCCTGGAGGCGATCCGCGCCGCCGATCCGGATTTCGACGGCGTCTCGTTCCTGGCTGGTGCCAAGATCGCCTTCGACATGATCCTGACCGCTTTTGCCGCCGGCGATGCGAACGCGCTGAAGCCGCTGCTGGCACCCGAGGTGATGCAGCAGTTCGGCTCGGCGATCACCGAGCGCCAGCGCCGCAAGGAGACGCTGAAGACCACCCTGGTCGGCATCATCGGCCTCGAGCTGCTTGACGCCGAGATGAAGGGCCCGGATGCACGGGTCAAAGTGAAGTTCACCTCGCAGCAGGTCAACGTGACCCAGGACAGCGAGGGCCGGATTGTCGACGGCCATCCCAATGAGGTCGCGACCATCACCGATGTCTGGACCTTCAGCCGGCCGGTGACCGCGCGCGATCCGAACTGGGTCCTGATCGGCACCGAAAGCCCGAACTGAGGCACCAGCAGACGGGGGATTCCATGCAGGCTCGGCAGGCCGGACCGCGTCGCCGGCGAGGCAAGCGCCCGAGCCGGCCGCATCGCCCCCAGGGAAATGCCGCCCAGGGAAATGCCAAGGGCGCGCCGCACAAGGGCAAGAAGACCGCCGTCCGCCACCCCGTTGCCCGGAAGCGCGCGGCGCGCAAGGCACCGCCATCGAAGCTCGCGGTCTTGCGCCGGCTGCTGCGGCATCGCTCCTTCGCTCTCGCCTCGCTCGGCTTGCTGATGATGGTGGCCTCCTGCGCCACACCGCGCATCGGCACGCCGCCGGATCACAGTCTCGCCTTGGTCGCGACCGATTTCGACTCCCTTCCGGGCTGGGAACAGGATCGGCTGTCCGAAGCGCTGCCTGCTCTGCAGGCGAGCTGCGCGGTCTTCGCCAAATGGCCGGACGACAAGGCGATCGGCAAGTTGGGCGGTCAGGCGGGCGACTGGCGCCCCGCCTGCAACGCCGCGATGCAGGTCGAGCCAGGCGACAACACCGGCACGGCCATTCTGCTGAAGACCTATTTCACGCCCTATGCCGCGCTCGACCGCACCACCGATCAAGGTCTTTTCACCAGCTACTACGAGACCGAGCTCGAAGCCGCGCGCCAGCCGGGCGGCGCCTATACCGTGCCGCTCTACAAGGCACCGGACCCGCCGGTCACCTATACCCGCGCCGAGATCGACAATGGCGCGCTCAAGGGCAAGGGCCTGGAGCTGATGTGGCTCAAGGACCCGGTCGATGCCTGGATGCTGCATATCCAGGGCTCCAGCCTGGTGAAGCTGCCCGATGGCACCATCACCCGCATCGGCTATGCCGGCAATAACGGGCGGGATTTCGTGCCGGTGGCGCGGCTCATGATCAAGGAAGGCCTGATCCCCAAGGACCAGGCTTCGATGCAATCGGTGCGCGCCTGGCTCCAGGCGCATCCCGCCGAGGCCAAGGCCTGGATGCAGAAGAACCCGCGCTACATCTTCTTCCGCGAGCTCGACAGCGCCGACGGGCTTCCGGCCGGTCCCCACGGCGCGCTCGGCGTGACCTTGACGCCGACCCGCAGCATGGCGGTGGACCCGGCCTTCATGCCGCTGGGCGTGCCGGTCTGGCTCGACACCCATGCGCCGGACGGCAGTCCCTTGCAGCGCCTGATGGTGGCCCAGGATGTCGGCTCGGCGATCAAGGGGCCGATCCGCGGCGATCTCTTCTGGGGCACCGGCGAGACCGCTCTGGAATTTGCCGGGCGGATGAAAAACAGCGGCCGCTACTATGTCCTGTTGCCGAAAACCGTTGCGGCGCGTAACACCTTGACCGTCAGCGAACTCACCGACGGATCGAATTGAGTATGCCGCCTGCCGCCGAGGGCCAGCGTCCGAAAGATCAGCGCGTGGCGCTGTTTGTCACCTGCCTGGTCGATCTCTTCCGCCCCTCGGTCGGCTTCGCCGCGGTGAAGCTCATCGAGCAGGCCGGGTTCGCCGTGGAGGTTCCTGCGGCGCAGACCTGCTGCGGCCAGCCGGCCTACAATTCCGGCGACCGCGCCGATGCGCAGGCGATCGCCCGCAACACCATCGCGGCCTTCGAAGGCTACGACTACATCGTGGCGCCTTCGGGCTCCTGCGGCGGCATGCTGCACGCGCATTATCCGGAGCTGCTGGCTGACGATCCCCATTGGGCACCCCGCGCGCAAGCGCTGGCGGCGCGCACCTACGAGCTGACCCAGTTCCTGGTCGAAGTCGCGAAGGTGAAGATCGACGCCGCGTTTCCGTCGCGGGTGACCTATCACGATTCCTGCTCGAGCCTGCGCGAGATGAACGTGAAGGCGCAGCCGCGCGACTTGCTGCGCCAGGTGCAGGGCGTGCAGATTGCCGAGCTCGCCGAGACCGAGGCCTGCTGCGGCTTCGGCGGCACCTTCTGCGTCAAGTTCCCCGACATCTCCAACAGCATGGTCGAGCGCAAGACCGCGGATATCGTGGCCAGTGGCGCCGATACTTTGCTCGCCGGCGATCTCGGTTGCCTCATGAACATCGCCGGCAAGCTGAAGCGCCAGGGCAGCACTGTGAAGGTGCGCCATGTCGCCGAAGTGCTCGCCGGCATGACCGACACGGCGGCGATCGGCGAGGCGGAATAACGCGATGTTGCATCCCACCTCGAACGCCTTCTCGGCCGAATCCACCAAGGCGATCGCCAATCCTCAGCTGCAGGAGGCCTTGAGCGTCCTCCGCGTCCAGTCGATCCCGAACCGCCTCAAAGCCGCGAGCAATCTCGCCGAGTTCGAGCAGCTCCGCGACCGCGCGCGCGATCTGAAGAACCACATCCTCGGTCATCTCGATCAATACCTGCTGCAATTCGAGGCGCAAGTGAAGGCGTCCGGCGGCGAGGTCCATTGGTGCAGCGACGCCGAGACCGCGCGCCAGACCGTGCTCCGCCTCTGCCGCGAAGCCGGTGCCAAGACGGTCACCAAGGGCAAGACCATGATCGGCGAGGAGATCGGCATCAACGATTTCCTCGAGCAGAACGGCATCGAGCCGGTCGAAACGGATCTCGGCGAATACATCATCCAGCTCCGCAAAGAGATCCCGAGCCACATCATCGGCCCGGCTCTGCACGTCACCAAGCGCCAGGTCGAGGAGACCTTCCGCGAGCATCACACCGATCTCGACGCCGCGCGCTCGCTGGAAGAGCCGGCGGCGCTGATGGCCGAGGCGCGCGCCAAGATGCGCGACCGCTATTTCGAGGCCGACGTCGGCATCACCGGCGCCAATTTCCTGATCGCGGAAACCGGCTCGACGGTCATCGTCACCAATGAGGGCAACGGCGATCTGACGCAGACCCTGCCGAAGATGCACATCGCCATCACCTCGATCGAGAAGGTGGTGCCGACTCTCGACGACGCGATGACTCTCTTGCGCCTGCTGCCGCGCTCGGCGACGGGGCAGGAGCTTTCGGTCTATGTCACATTCTCCACCGGCCCGCGGCGCCAATCCGGACCGAATGGGCCCGACCCCGACGGGCCGAAGGCCTTTCATGTCGTGCTCTTGGACAACGGACGCAGCGCCTATCTCGGCACGCCGATGCAGGAGATGCTGCGCTGCATCCGCTGCGGCGCTTGCATGGACCACTGTCCGGTCTATCACGCCGTCGGCGGCCATGCTTACGGCTGGGTCTATCCCGGGCCGATCGGCTCGATCCTGACGCCGGCTCTGCTCGGCGTGCAGAATGCCGAACCGCTGCCGAATGCCTCGACCTTGTGCGGCCGTTGCGAATCCGTCTGCCCGGTGCGGATCCCGATCCCGAAGCTGCTCCGGCATTGGCGCGAGGAAGAGTTCTCGCGCGCCATCACGCCGTCCACCCAGCGCTCCGGCCTCGGCCTCTGGGCCTGGTTCGCGAAGCGCCCGTCGCTCTATCGGCTTGCGACGCGCTGGGCTGTCCGCGTGTTGCGCTGGGGCGCCGGTTCCGACGGAAAGTTCACCAGTCTGCCGCTCGCCGGCGGCTGGACCAAGCATCGCGATTTCCCGGCGCCCCAGGGCAAGACGTTTCACGACCAGTGGCGCGCCAAGGGCAGGTCCATCGGGGGCAAGGCATGAGCACCGATCGCGACCGCATGCTGGCGACGATCCGCGCCGGCGTCGCTCGCTCCGCGACCAGGGACACGCCGAAGCCCGCGCCGCTGGTGCCGCAACGCGGCCAGCTCAACGGCCGTGCCCTGGTCGATCTCTTCCGCAAGCAGGCGGAAGCTGCCGCCGCCACCGTCGCGGAAGTCGCGCGCGCCGAAGACGTGCCGACGGCGGTCGCTGATTATCTCCGCAGCCGCAACCTGCCGCCGCAGATCCGGCTATCGCCCGATCAACGGGTGAATGCGCTCGACTGGAAGAGCCAGCCGCTGCTCGAAACCAGCAGCGGTGCCAGTGACGGCCATGATCCCGCATCGGTCACACCGGTGCTGGCGGGCGTCGCCGAGACCGGCACCTTGATGGTGCATTCCGGCGCCGATACGCCGAACACGCTGCACTTCCTCCCTGAGACCCATATCGCCGTGGTCTATGCCGACGAGCTGGTTGGCACCTATGAAGACGGCTGGGCCGCGCTCCGCGCCAAGGCGGGTGCGGATCTTTCCAACGGCGCGATGCCGCGCACGGTCAGTTTCGTCACCGGACCCTCACGCAGCGCCGATATCGGCAAGATCCTGCTGATGGGCGCCCATGGCCCGAAGCGGTTGCATGTCATCCTGGTCGATGCCCCGAAATCGTCTGTGCGGCCTGCGCACTGAATCCTGATGGCGCGCCGCCCGATCAGCGACGAGGAACGGGCGCTCTGGCAGATGATCGCCAAGACCGCGACACCGCTGAAGCGGCGCCGCAAGTCCGAGCCCAAGCTCGTCACGGCGCCGCCTCTGCCCGAGAAACCCGCAACGAAGACCGTGCGGCCGAAGGCGCCGCCGCCGAAAGCGCCTGCGCCCGTCGCGCCGCCGCCGTCGCGTCCGCATGAACTCTCGCACGGGATGTCAGTCGGCATCGACAAGCGCCAGGCGGAGCGCTTCCGCCGCGGCAAGACGCCGATCGAAGGCAAGATCGACCTGCACGGCCGCACCCAGCAGGAAGCCCATGACGACCTCCACCACTTCGTCGCCCGCGCGCACGCGTCGGGCAAGCGCATGGTGCTGGTGATCACCGGCAAGGGAATCACCGGTGCCAAATCCGGCGTGCTCAAGGAGAACGTGCCGCGCTGGCTCAACGAGCCCGGCCTGCGCCGCCACGTCCTCGCCTTCGACTACGCCGAGCCGCAACACGGCGGCGAAGGCGCGCTCTACGTGCTGCTGAAGCGGAAGAAGTAGCGCGGCGGATGACTTCCGTTCGGCTATGGGCGTAAAATGACTGCTGGAGGCCTACATGGACGATGAAGGGTCGCTCGTTACAGCAGTTTCAGTCATCAAGGCTATAAGGCGAGGCTGCAAGGCCGAGCTTGACGCCGGACGGTCGCTGCTAGGCACTGACGCGGAATTTCCCGGCGCACTCATTGAGATGTCACCAGACATGCGCCGCTTCGTGTTGAAATGGAGGGCGAAGAAGGCGCCCGGACTTTTAGACGGATACGAGAAATTTCGCCCGCGTCGATCGATTGAGATGCAGAACCTGATCTGTATAGAGACAACGCATTAGATAAAAAGTGACCCCCTTCGGCCAACGGCTGCGCGATCTCCGGCAGCAGCACGGGCGGGCGCTGAAAGATATGGCGCGGGCGCTCAAGGTTTCGTCCGCCTATCTCTCGGCGCTGGAGCATGGGCATCGCGCGCAGCCGAAGCCGGGTTTCGTCCAGCAGGTCGCGGCCTATTTCAATCTCGCCTGGGAAGAGGTCGATGAGCTGAAGGCCCTGGCCGAGCTTTCCGATCCCAAGCCCAGCATCGACACCCGCGGACTCTCGCCGCTCGCCACCGAGGTCGCCAACAAACTAAAGCGCCGGATCAAGGTGCTGGATGAGCCGGCGCTGAAGGCGATCCTGAAGCAGCTCGGCAAGTGAGCGACGCGCACCCGGTGCGCGCGGGACTTGATGCGCCGATTGTGCTATAGTCGGCGCTTGTCTTCGGACCTGTCCGCCGAGGCTTCCGCGTCGCGCGATGGCGGATCCTGTTTGAAATCGTGAACCCTGCGTCGAGAGGTGCGCGCGGACGGCAGCGCCTTCGGAAGACGGCGTCCGTGTCGTTGCCGCGACGCCCAACTTTTACCCAGCTTTTACAGAACGAAGAATCGGCCTCTCCTTACGATGGCATAACCACATTCCATATCAGAGGCTTGAGGCAGATTCGCGTGGCGGAGCCGTAAAAGGTAGCGGTCCGTGTCGCTGCAGCTGCAACACGGACAGGACCCGGACAAAAAAGGACTTAGAGATCGACCGCCAAGGCCATCGCACCGGCGAGGCGCTCGGTCGGTTGGAGGATTTGCAGCGGCCTTGCTGGACCGCCAGCCCGCGCCTGGGCGACGGCGCCGGTGGTGTGGCTCTGCGGCTCCAGGCAGAAGAAATTTTCGCCCGGCGGGGTATAGAGCATCAGCTCCCGCAACGTCTCGTCGGTCGTCATCGTGACCACGAAGCCCTTGGGGCCGCGCAACGTGGCAATCCCATCCCAGCCGGAATAGGCGTTGTTGCGCCAGGAATCCGGCAACGCCCTCGCGGCGCCGAAATCGAGCTCGGGTGCAAGTGAGATCGGGTCGGTCGGCAGATAGCCCGGACCTTCCAGCCAGAAATGCGTCGCGCGGAAGGCCAGGGTCATGCCCGGCCGTCGCGCGAAATAAGGATGGAAGCCCAGACCCGCGGGGATCGCGCGGTCCGATGTGTTCTCGATTGCGATCTCCGCGCGGAGCCAGTTGGCTTCTAGGGTGAATCTCTGCATTGCGCGGAATGCAAAGACCCAATCGGAGACATCGAGCTCCAGCGTGCAGGAGTCCGGCGTCGTCTCCAGTGCGCGCCACGGACGCTGCCAGCCGATGCCATGCAGCGCACAGCTTTCGCCCTTTACGTTGGGCTGCAGCCGGACCGGCGGTTCGACCAGGTCGATGAGGTTGTCCGGCACGCGGTTGGCGAAAGGCACCAGGGGATGCATTGCGGTCTGCGAAGCATCGACAGCATTCTCGGCGGGCCGCAGGATCGGACGCCAGCCGTCGCGCGTCCGCCCATCCAGCCTGGTGACGGAGCCGCCCAGCCCCGGCGCGATCTCCAAGCGGAGCGCTTCGCTCTCCAGCGCGATCACGTCAGCCTTCGAAGAGCGGTCTCGGCCGGCCGGCGACGCCGGCATCGATCGCCAGCAACCCGCCGGCCCAGGGCTGCCGTGAGTCGTCTTTCACCTCGAAAGCCGCGCTGGTGATGTAAAGCGTGGTCGCGCCGGCCGGGCCGAACGCGCAGCAGGTCGGGCGCTGCACCGGCAGTTCGACGACGCGATCAACCCGCCCGTCGGGGGCGAAGCGCACCACGCACCACCCGTCCCAGCGGCAATTCCAGAGATAGCCCTCGGCGTCGACCGCGGAACCGTCGGGAAAGCCCGGCACGTCGGACGGCACCGCGAAGGGCTTGCGCGCGCCGACCGCACCGGTGGCGGGGTCGTATTCATAGGCGCCGAGATCGCTTGCGGCCGTGTCGGCGAAATACAAAGTCCGTCCGTCGGGACTGAAGGCGACGGTGTTGGAGATGCCGATGCCGAACCGCAGCGGCGTCAGCTTGAGATCGGCGTCCAGGCGATAGAGCGAACCGGTTGCGCCGCCGCCCACCTTGTTCATCGATCCGGCGAGGAAGCGGCCCTGAGGATCGGTGCCGCCGTCGTTGAACCGGTTGTCGGCCAGCGTGGTCTCCGGCCGGTGCAGAAAGGAAACCTCTTTTGCGTCCTCCGAGAAGGAGGCGAAGCCGCTCTCGAACGTGCCGACGAAGCCGCCGGACAGCCGCGGTGCGAAAGCGGTCAGACCTTCCGCCAACGGGATCGTGCGCAATGCGCCGGTGCCGAGATCATAGCGTTGCCAGCGCCGGCCGAAGATATCGACCCAGCGCAGCGCATTCTCACGTTCGACCAGGACCGGGCCCTCGCCGAGCTCGTCTCGGGTGTCCGCGATCAGCCGGCATTGGGTCATCGGACGCTCCGCCTGGCCACGGGCGTCCCGGCATCGGCGATGCGCATCAGGTCCTCGCTGGCAATGCCGAGCAAAGCTTGCATCCGATCGCGCGCGATATCGGCATGCCGCATGCGGATCGCCTCAAAGACCTCGCCATGGGCGGCCAAGGTCTTTTTGTAATTGACCGAAGCTGAGGTGGTGAGCCGGAAGGCGTTCATCAGCGCCGCACCGATGACATTGCCGAGATTGGCCAGCACCGGGTTGCGGCTGGCGCGCAGGATGGCGACGTGGAAGGCGACATCGGCCTGGGCACAGGCATCGAGATCGGTCAGCTTCGCCGCGCACATGGCGTCATAGGCCTCCTCGATCACCGCGAGGTTGCGCGCAGTGGCGCGCCTGGCCGCCATCTCGGCGGCCGCGGGCTCGATGATCTGGCGAGCCTCGGTGAGGCCGCGGACGAAGTCGAGATCGGGCTCGACCTCGCCCATCCAGCCCAGCACGTCGGTGTCGAGCCGGTTCCAGTCATCGGAGGTGCGGACCCTGGTGCCGGCGCGCTGGCGTGTCTCCACCAGCCCCTTGGCGGCCAGTGTGCGCACAGCTTCGCGCAAGGCCGTGCGGCTGACCTTGAACTTGGCGGCGAGCTCCGCCTCGGTGGGGAGCAGCGAGCCTTGCGGCGATTCGCCCGACAGGATCTGCCGCGCGAGCCCGCTCGCCACCCGATCGCGGATCGAGGAATTAGACGCCGGCGACCATGCGCGCCCGGCCTTGGCGACCTTCCCCATCTCTTCTCCTCTAGGCGCGGTTCTGCTGGTACTCGGCGATGATCACCGCGAGTATCAACAGGCTGCCCTTGGCGAGCAACTGATAGAATGTCGGCACCGAGGTGAGGATCATTCCGTTGTTCAGGATGCCGATGATTGCGACACCCAACAGCGCGCCGGCAACCGTTCCCTTGCCGCCCTGCAGCGCACAGCCGCCGAGCACTGCGGCGGTGATGGCCTCCAGCTCCAACCCCTGCGATCCGGAGATCGGCTGGCCCGAGCCGGTGCGCGCGGCCAGCAGGATCCCGGCCACGCCGGCGAAGAATCCGCTCATCACATAGATACCGATCCGGTAGCGGTTGACCTTGATGCCGGAAAGCCGCGCTACCACAGGGTTGCCGCCCAGCGCATAGACATTCCGGCCGACGATCGATTTCGCCAGGAAGACCTGGAACAGGACCGCCGCGGCGATCAGCACCCAGATCGGGAATTGCAGCCCGAGGAAGGTCCCGACCCCCATGAAGCGGAAAGTGTCGTTGAAGATCGAGATCGACTGGCCGTCCGAGAGGATGAAAGCGATGCCGCGGAAGATCGCCATGGTGCCGAGCGTGGCGATCACGGCGTTCACCCGGCCATAGGTGATGATGAGCCCGTTGACGATGCCGGCAATCCCGCCGATCACCAAGCCCGCTAGGATCGCCAAGGCGGGCGATTCCGTCATCTGCAGCGCCGTGGCTGCGGAGACGGTGGTGAGGCCGACCATGGATCCGACCGAAATATCGAGCCCGCCGGCGACGATCACCACGGTCTGGCTCATCGCCAGCACGCCGAGGATGGTGACGGCGAGACCGATATTGAGGAAGTTGCGCGAGGAAAAGAAGACATCGCCGCGCAAGGCACCGAAAATCACCAGTAGCACCGCCAGCGCCAGCAGCAGGCTGACATTGTGGATGCCGATCCGGTCCTTGATGGACGAAATCCGGCTCTGCCGCTTGGGAGATGTCGCGCGCTCCATGGCTTCCTTCCCGATGGCGTTCATGCTCATGCGGCCTCGCTCGGTGTTTTTATGCTGCTGCCTGGCATGGCAAGCTTCAGGATCGCACTCTCGTCGATCGCTCCGCCGTCGAGCATGCCGGTGATCTCGCCGCCGGCCATCACCGCCACGCGGTCGGCAAGGCCGATCAGCTCCGGCATCTCGGACGA
>Ga0209257_1000912_pt1 | contig 41182 bp, 49 predicted proteins | sample AraplaCvi_mCL_r2_FD_184277 | JGI IMG/M metagenome (GOLD analysis project Ga0209257, IMG submission 184277) | Arabidopsis root microbial communities from North Carolina, USA - plate scrape MF_Cvi_mCL_r2 (SPAdes) (version 2) | ecosystem: Host-associated > Plants > Roots > Endosphere | place: USA...
GACGAGGCGGCGCGCGATGATATCGGCGATTTGCGACAGCTGCTCGGCGCGTGGCGCGATGCGAAGAAGAGCGTGTGGGCGGCGGTCGTCGACTGGGCGGTGCGCGGGCTGCTGGCGCTGCTGGTCGTGGGTCTCGCGATGAAGCTGGGCTTTGCGGGGCTGCTCAAATGAGCGTGCGCTTTGCGGGCTATGCGTCGGTGTTCGACCGGGTCGATCGCGGCGGCGATGTGGTGCGCGCCGGGGCCTTTGCGGCGAGTTTGAAGACGGGGCGGCCGGTGCCCTTGCTTTGGCAGCATCGGCCGGGAGCGATCGTTGGTTCGATCGAGACGCTGGCGGAGGATGTGCGCGGGCTGCGCGTCGTGGCGCGGGTGACGCATCCCGCGGCGGCGAAGCTCGTCGCGCGCGGGGCGCTGACGGGGTTGTCCTTTGGTTATCGGGTGCAGGGTGCGCGCGGGGAAAACCCGCGTGAACTGACGGCGCTCGACCTCGCTGAGGTGAGTTTGGTGGCAATGCCGATGCAGCCGTTGGCGCGGGTGATTAAGGTGGTGAAGGAGTGACAAGCATGGACGATATGGAAGTGAAGGCCGATGCGCTCGATGGGGCGTTCGATGCGGTGCTGGCGGCCGAGGCGGTCGATGAGCTGAAGGCGTCGGTGGCGGCGCTGAAGGCACAGGTCGACGCGCAGGCAGTGGCGGCGTCGCGGTTGCCGCTCGACGGGGCGAAGGCGGCCGATCCGGCGCGCGACGCCTTTGTCGAGCGTTACCTGCGGCGCGGGATCGACGCCGGGGTCGAGATGAAGAGCCTGTCGGGGGCGTCGGGCGGTGAGGGCGGTTTTGCGGTGCCGCGCGAGATCGACGGTAGCATTGCGGCGACGCTGAAGACGCTGTCGCCGATCCGTAGCATCGCGACGGTCGTGCAGACGGGGACGAGCGGCTATCGCAAGCTCGTCGCGACGGGGTCGATGGGGACGGGCTGGGTCGGCGAGACCGCGGCGCGGCCCGAGACGGCGACGCGCAGCTTTGCCGAGATCGTGCCGCCGACGGGCGAGCTTTACGCCAATCCGGCGGCGAGCCAAGCGATGCTCGACGATGCGATGTTCAACGTCGAGGACTGGCTGGCCGAGCAGCTCGGCCGCGAGTTCGCGGTCGCCGAGGGCAGCGCGTTCGTGAACGGCAATGGTACGAACCGGCCGAAGGGCTTTCTGACCTATACCGCGACGAACGAGGTCGACAGCGTGCGCGCGTTCGGGTCGCTGCAATATCTGGCGACGGGGACCGCGGGCGCCTTTCCGGCGTCGAACCCGCAGGACAAGCTGGTCGAGCTGGTGCATTCGCTGAAGGCGCCGTACCGGCAGGGCGCGAACTGGGTGATGAATTCGGATACGCTGAGCCGAATCCGCAAGTTCAAGACCACCGACGGCGCGTTCATCTGGCAGCCGGGGATGGTCGAGGGGCAGGCGGCGACGTTGCTGGGTTATCCGGTGGTCGAGGCCGAGGATATGCCCGATGTCGGCGCGAACAGCCTGTCGATCGCGTTCGGCAATTTCCGCGCCGGCTATCTCGTCGCCGACCGTGGCGAGACGCGCATCCTGCGCGATCCGTTCAGCAACAAGCCCTTCGTGCATTTCTATGCAACCAAAAGGGTCGGCGGCGCGATCATCGATTCGCAGGCGATCAAGCTGATGAAGTTCGCCGCCAGCTGATCTGGCGCGCGATGGGCGCTCGGTCCTGCTCTCCCCTTTCGGGCGGGCCGGGCGCCAATTTTCATTCCTTCGATATCTGGAAAGGATGGCACTGCCATGCCGACTCCCTTTTTCGCCGATATGGTACGCGAGACGTGCCAGGACGGCGGGCCCGGGCCGCTGACGCCGACCGGCGCAGTGCCTGGCCATCGCCGCTTTGCCGGGGCTGTCCCGGCCGGCGTTTCATTCCATTATGCGGTCGCGGGGATCGCGCAGTCCGCCCAATGGGAAACCGGGCTGGGTCATATCGACGCAAGCGGTCGGCTGGTCCGTGACAGCGTCTCCGCTTCGTCCGCCGGCAACGCGCCGGTCGATTTTGCACCGGGGCTCAAGACGATCGCGCTGACCGTCGGCGCCGACTGGTACATAGCGAGGGATACGGAACGGGCGGCGCTGGAGGGTGAGGTGGCGGCGCTCGCCGGAGCAGTCGACGGCAAGCAGCCACTGTCGACGGCGCATGCCGAGGTCGCGGCGGGCGCCGCGGGCGATCTGGTCACCGTGCGTCGCAGCGGCGGCTGGGTGAATGTGCCGCTGGCGACGCTGCCCTTTCGCGACGGCGCGGGGCTGCACCTGTTCGGCGGTGTCTTGTCGGTACCCGGCGGCAGCGCCGCGGCGCCCGCGATCAGCTTTACCGGAGACCTCGACACCGGCGTCTTTCGCCCGGGGAGCAACACGCTGGCCCTGACCGCCGGCGGCGCCGAGCGGATGCGCATCGCCCCGGACGGCCGTGTCGGCATCGGGCGGAGCGATCCGGTTGCGCCGCTGCACGTCAAATCCTCTGCCGAAATCCTGCGTCTCGAAACAACAGCGGCGCGCGGGAGCGGATCGAATTCACTCGCCTTTGCCGACCCCGCAGGACGCAAGGGCTATGTGGGTTATGGCGCCGCAGACGATCGGTTCGAAATCGTCAACGAGATGACGGGTAACGCCTTTATCTCGACAGGTGGTCCGTCCTGGCAGTTCTGGGTTGCCGGAGCGCTGTCCTGTGCGGTCACCGGATCGGATATCCGCCCTGGTAGCGACAACGGCAAGTCGCTGGGCAATGCTTCGAACCGGTGGTCCGTCGTCTATTCGGCCAGCGGCACGATCAACACCTCCGACGCGGGCGAAAAAAGATGGCGTGGGGCGATGACGGCCGGCGAACTGGCGGCGGCGCGGCGCATCGTCGCCGAGCTCGGTTTCTACCAGTGGAACGACGCCATCGCCGCGAAGGGTGAGGACGGTGCGCGATATCATTTCGGCGTTCGCGCACAGGCGGTCTGGGACATCATGGCCGACGAAGGCCTGTGCGATCCATCGTCCGCCGCACCGTGCGACCAGCGCTATGCCTTTCTGTGCCACGACGCCTGGTCCGACGAGAGCGGGGCGGGCGGGAGCCGTTTCGGGATCCGGCCCGACCAGCTGGCGCTGTTCCTGATCGCCGCCCAGGAGACGCGGATCGCGATGCTGGAGGGCGGGGCATGACGGGCGGATCGGCGCTGTCGTCGCGGGCGATCAGCGATGCAACGCGGCGGGATATGGCCAGCGAATGGGGCGGTCCCGAGCCTGCGGCGGTGCAATCGCCGCTGCCGATCAGGCGAAGGACCGACCGCCGCGTGACGGTCCGCAAACCATAGCCGGGGGAAAATCGATGACGATGATGGTGAAGGATCCGGACTGCCGGATCGATTTCGAATTCGACTGGGCCGTCGCCTATCCCGATGGGCAAGCGGTCGTTGCGAGCTTGTGGACTGTCGCGCCCGCCGAAGCCGGCGGGATCGTCGTTGCGGGCGCTGCGCACGACCTGGTGCAATCGACCGCCACGCTGGCGGGCGGGATCGCGGGCCATGTCTATCGCGTGACCAACCGCGTCACGCTGAGCGACGGGCAGATCGACGAGCGGTCGATGACGGTGCGGGTGGAGGAACGGTGATGGCCGAAAGTCTGTTGCCGGGCGAGGCCCCGGTGAGCCTGAACGAAGCGCGCAGCTGGTTGCGGCTGGGGGCGACGATCGACGATGCGGTGGTGGCGGGGCTGGTTCGTGCGGCGACCAACATCTGCGAGGCCTTTATCGGCCAGTGGCTGATTGTACGTGCGGGCGAAGAAATTTTGTCGCCCACCAATGGAGCGTTCCAGCCGTGCGCGCGCCCGATCGTCGGCATCGATGGGGTCATGTTGCTTTCCCCGAGCGGCGGCGACGTCGCTTTGAACGAGGATGATTATCGAACGGTGATCGGCCGCGACGGAACGGCCCGGGTGACGATCGACGACCTGCGTGATGCGACGCGGGTGCGCATCGCCTATCGCGCCGGCATCGCCGAAGGTGCGAACGGGATTCCCGAGGCTATCCGCCAAGGCATCGTCCGCATGACGCAGCATCTGCACGACGCGCGCGACGGCGCGGGGGCGGCTCCCCCGGCGGCGATCGCGGCGCTGTGGCGGCCGTGGCGGCGGTTGACACTGGGTGGCCGGCGATGACGCCGGCGATGACGGGCGCCGAGGGCGCGCTGCGCGCGCGGGCGCTCGACCTGCTGGCGCGCGACGAGGCGTTGGCGGGGATGGTCCACGGAATATTCGACGGCACACCGCCCCGGGCGAGCGCGCCCTATGTCGCGGTTGGGACGGCCGACGGCGTCGATTGGGGCACGAAGGACCGGGCCGGGCGCGAGGTTCGGCTGACGCTGACCCTGGTTGGCATCGGCAGCGCGGTCGACGATCGCGCCGCAGCGCGCGTCGAAGCCGTCGCGGCGGCGCTGCGCGGGCCGATGGGTGACTGGTCGGTGATCAGCGCGCGGCCGATCCGGACGCGTTTCACTTTCGCGCGCGAAGGCGGCTGGCGGCACGAGATCATCGTGCGGTGCCGCTGTCTGGCGGGTTGACGGGGCGGGGCGTTGATGCCCCCCCTGTCTGCCCTGCGGGCTGCACCCTCCCCATGGGTTTGTCCCGGGAGGGTGAGGCAGGTCAGTCGCCGGGCAGCGAGTTGTTCGCTTTGTAATCCTTGAACTTGTCGGTGAAATTCGCGTGATAATCCTCGATCTGCATGTCGGCGTCTTCGGATGCGACCTTTTCGGAATCGCCGCCCGATCGGCCGAGCGCGATCACCGCCTTGCGGAATGCGTCGCGTTCGGTCGAGCAGTTCGCCTTGAGCGCCATTTCATACTCGACCTCTTCCACCTTGGCCTCGAGCGCTTTCTTCATGTCGGTGCGCAGGCACTTGGTGAAAGCGGCGCGCGTCGTGTCGACCGTCGCCGAGGGCGACTGCACCATCGCGGCCAAAATCAATGTTGTGATCAAAAGCATCCTGCGACTCCCCGTTAGCAGTGTTTTTCCCCAAGGAGATTAGACGATGGCGATTGAAAATGGGAGCGATTTTCTGCTCAAGATCGGCGATGGCGAAGTACCTCCGACATACCGGACGGTCGCAGGCCTGCGCACCACGCAGCTATCGGTGAACGGCGAGGCGGTGAATATCACGACCAAGGATTCGGGCGGCTGGCGCGAGCTGCTGTCCGGGGCGGGCGTGCGGTCGGTTTCGGTGAGCGCGGCGGGCATTTTTACCGGGTCGGACGCCGAGGTCCGGCTGCGCGGTCACGCGCTGGCGGGGACGATCGACGATTATGAGCTGAGCTTCGAGAGCGGCGAGCGGATGCGCGGCCGCTTTCTGGTCACGCGGCTCGACTATGCCGGCGATTATAATGGCGAGCGCAACTACACGCTGAACCTGGAATCGAGCGGCGTGGTGGCGAGCCTGTGAGCGGCGCAAATATCCTGCGCGGTGAAGCCGAACTGCGTGTCGGCGGATCGGTGTTCGTGTTGCGCCCGAGCTTTGCTGCACTGGTCGCGGCGGAAGCCGAGCTGGGACCGTTGTTCGCGCTCGTCGAGCGAGCGGCGGACGGGCGGCTGGGGCTGGGCGAACTCGTCGGCCTGTTCTGGCACTGCGTGAAGGAGCGGCCCGAGGCGCTGACGCGCGAGGCGGTGGGCGATGCCGTCGTCGAGCAAGGGCTGGCGGCGGTGACGCCGGGGCTGCGTGTGTTGCTGGGGCAGATTTTGCAAGGACGATGAGGTGGCGGACGATCGGCTGGGGCCTGCGGCGATCAAGCTCGCGGGCGTGATGGCGCGCGTCGCGGGGTGGCGGCCCGATGAATATTGGGCGGCAACGCCGGCCGATGTGCGCGCGGCATTGGCCGGCTGGGTCGAAGTCGAAGCGGATGCGTCCTTCGACGGCCCGGCGCTGGCGGCGATGATGGAGAGGTTTCCCGATGGGTGACGAGGTCGACGAAATGATGGTGACGGTGCGCGCCGATACCGGGGCGTTCCGGCGCGATATCGCCGCGCTGCGCGCCGAACTCGGCGGGCCGCTGGTCGCCGAGGCCGATCAGGCGGGGCGCGCGATCGAGCGGGCGCTGTCGCGCGCGATCGTCAGCGGCAAGATGGGGTTCGAGGATCTGAAGCGGCTCGCGCTGTCGGTGATGGCGGATATTGCGCGTGCGGCGATTTCGAACGGGGTCGGCGCGGCGATGGGCGGCGGTTCGGGTGGCGGCGGGGGCGGCAATTTGGTCTCGCTCGGCACGTCGATTGCGATGGCGCTGTTCGGCGCGCCGGGGCGCGCGACGGGCGGGCCGGTGAGCGCGGGACGCGCTTACCGCGTCGGCGAGCGCGGGCCCGAGCTGTTCGTGCCGACCGCGAGCGGGCGGATCGAAACGGCGGGTGGCGGCGGGGTGCGCAATATTGCGATCACGGTGAATGTGCGCGGTGAGGCGGGAAGCGAACCGCAGCGGTTGGCGCAGACGGGACGGCAATTGGCGCGCGCGGTGCGGCGCGCGGTGGCGGCAGGGGACGATTGATGGGCTGGGCTTTGGTTGCGGCGGCTGAGCCGCATCATCGCAAGGGCTGGCTCAAGCGGTTTGACCCACGCTTCTGGACGGTCGATTTTGCGCGGCCGATGATGGCGAGCGTGACGAGCGATACGCCGCAGACGCTGCGCGTCGAGACGGTGTTTTATCGGAAGCAGGATCTCGCGGGGCTGATCTGGGAAGCCGAGGACCGTTGGGACCATCCGCTGCTCGCCTATGAGACGAAGCGCGATTTCCGGCATACGCAGCTGAGGTTTCGCTGGCGGTCGGGCGGGGTGAAGCCGCTCGATGCGCAGCATGGGCCGACGCTGACGATCGAGGGGCGCGATGCGGCCGGTGCGCCGCGTGCCTGGTATGTGCGGCTGTGGAATTACGCCGAGGGAACAGCCGAGGATGCGGTCGTCAGCCTCGATTTCGATGCGCTCGATGGAGGCTTCCTGCTTCCGGGTGAGGCTGATCGGGTGTGGGCGGGCGATGTCGACCGGATGTTCATTTCGTTGGTGCCGCCAACCTATGACGGCGCCGCGGGCGTGCTGGGGACGCCGGTTGCGGGGTGGGCCGAGATGAGCGAGATCGTCTGCTCGGGATCGGGTTCGGTGCTGGCGATCGGCGATGTCGCGATGCCCGAGCAGGGGCTCGGTATCGCGAGCGGTTATGACGACAGCTATCACCTGACGCCGGCAAGGCTGTTGCGGCAGATCGTCCAGCTCGGCTATCGCGGCGATATCGTCCATTATGTCGGGATGAGCCATTATATGCGGCTCGAGGCGTCGGGCGGAGGGTTTTACGCGAGCTTGGCGGGCGGGGTGCTCAATGCGCCGTGCGCGGCGTGGCACGCGGGGTTTGCAGCGGCGTGCCGGGACGCTGGACTGGGGGTGATCTGGTCGCTCTCCTACGAATTGTTCGACGCCTATTGCTGGGGCGACTGGAAACAGCGCGCGAGCGACGGTTCGCCCGCGCTGACCGGATGGACGCCGCCGTCGACCTTGCTGTCGCCGGCGAATGCGGCGGCGATGGGGTATTTGCAGCTGGTTGCGCGGGCGTTCGTCGCGATTGGGGCGACGGTGGGACTGCCGCTGAAATTCCAGGTCGGCGAGCCGTGGTGGTGGATCGCGAGCGAAGGCCGCATCTGCGCTTATGATGCGGCGACGATGGCGGCACTGGGATCGGCGAGCGTGGCGATTGCCGATGCGCGCGGCGCGCTGAGCGCACCGCAGTTGGCGATGCTCGATGCGTTGGGCGTCTTGCTGGCGGAGTCGACCGCAGCTTTGGTTGCTGCGGCGCGCGATGAGGCGGCGGCGGCGGGGCTGGTGAGCCATTTGCTCGTCTATCTGCCGACGGTGCTCGATCCGGGCGCACCGGCGGTGCGGCGGGCAAATGTGCCGCTGGGGTGGGCGGCGCCGGCGTTCGATGTGCTGCAGCTCGAGGATTATGACTGGGTTACGGGCGGGCGCGGGGCGGAGACGGCCGGCGCGCGGGCGGCAATGACGTTGCGGCTTGGGTATTCTGCCCAAGATCAGCATTATTTTTCGGGTTTTGTGCTGGCGGCCGAGGATCGGGCGCAGTGGGCGGCGATTGCCGATGCCGCCGATGATGCGCGGCGTGCGGGGATTGCGCGGACCTTTGTCTGGGCGCTGCCGCAGGTGGCGCGCGACGGCTTTGTGACATTCGACGGGGAGGATGAGGTGCAGGCATTCGATGCAGTGGACTTTCCGCTGGCGATCGGGCGCGAGGCGATGGTCGCGACCGAATTTTCGACGCAGATCGTGAGCGCGCCGTCGGGGCACGAGCAGCGCGCGAGCGAGTGGGCCGAGGCGCGAATGCGCTATGACGCAGGGCCGGGCATCCGGTCGGAGGCCGATGTGCGGGCACTGGTCGATTTCTTCCGTGCGCGGCGCGGGGCGGCGCGGGGGTTTCGTTTTCGCGATCCGTTCGATGGCAGCTCGGCGGGGGACGGCGGGTTGCCCGCTGCGGGCGATCAGATGCTGGGGGTCGGTGACGGCGTGCGGCGGCAGTTCGCGTTGGTGAAGCGCTATGGCGCGGGTGATGCCGAGCAGGTGCGCAATATAAGATTGCCGGTCGAGAGCAGCGTGCGCGTGTCGGTTGACGGGCTGGAAACGGCGGCGTTTTCGATCGTGGAGGGCGACGTGCTGCTCGATGTGGCGCCGGCGGCCGGGGTCGCGGTGCGCGCGGGGTTCCTGTTCGATGTGCCGGTGCGCTTTGCCGACGATCGGCTGGAGGTGAGCCGCGCGACCTTCCTCGCGGGCGAGATGGCGAGCGTGCCGCTCGTCGAGGTGCGGGCGCCGTGGTGATGGACCGCGCGCCCGACTGGCTGCGCGAAGAACTGGTGACGCTGGCGTGGTGCTGGCGGCTGGCGCGGCGCGACGGGGTGGTGATCGGGCTGACCTCGCACGACCGCGACCTGATGATCGGCGGGATCTTGTACCGCGCGGCCCCGGGGATGAAGCCTTCGGCGCTGGAGACGAGCGACAGCCTCGACGTCGCGACGATGGATCTGGAGGGCGCGGTCACCAGCGACGCGATCGCGGCGCGCGATCTGGACGCGGGGCGCTGGGATGGCGCGGAACTGGAGTTGTTCGTCACCGACTGGAGCGCGGCCGACGTCGCGCCGGTGACGGTGGCGCGCGGGTCACTGGGCGCAATAGAGCGGCGCGGGCCGGCCTTTGCGGTCGAGTTGCAGGGCGTAACGCGAGTGCTTGACCGGCCGGTATGCCCGGCAACCTCGCCGTCGTGCCGCGCGATGCTGGGCGACCGCGCATGCCGTGTCGACCTGGCGCCGCTGTCGCATGCGAGGCGGGTCGTTGCGGTCGATGGGCGGATGGTGACGCTGGATGCCGTCGCGCCAGGGATGGCGCTCGGCGAGCTTCTGTGGATGGAGGGCGCCAATTGCGGATTGGCGAGTCCGGTGATCGCGGTCGAGGCAGAGATGCTCCACCTGGCCGAAGCGCCGGCGTTTGCAGTCGCCGGGCCGGTTCGCGTGCGGCTGACCGAGGGATGCGACAAGCAGCTTGCGACATGCCGTGACCGCTTCGCGAATGCGGTCAATTTTCGCGGTGAGGCGCATTTGCCCGGCAATGATCTGCTGACGCGTTATCCCGGTGGATGAGGTTGGAGCGCGCGCTTTTGCGGCGGCGCGGGCGATGGTCGGAGTGCCGTTCCGGCCGCAGGGCTGTGATCCGGCGACGGGGCTCGATTGTGTTGGGCTGGTGTGGGCGGCCTATGCAGCGGCTGAACGACGGTTGGTGCGGCCGTGCGGCTATCCGCTGCGTGGGTGGTCGCGCGAGCGCATCGAGGCGGCGCTGGCGGCGGAGTTCTGTCGCGTCGATGACCATGTGCGCGGCGGCGACGTCGCACTGATCGCGCACCCGGCGCGGCAATATCATCTCGCGCTGCTGGGCCCGGAGACATTCATTCACGCGCATGCGGGGCTCCGCCGGGTCGCCGAGACGCCGCTCGACGCGGTGACCCGCGCGGCAGTGCGCTGGCGGCTTTCATAAGAGGGGACGGCAATGGCGACTTTGGTGCTGACGGTGGTCGGCGGGATTGTCGGGGGGCCGGTGGGCGCCGCGATCGGTGCGGCGGTGGGCCAGCAGATCGACGCGGAGATTTTCAAACCCAAGGGGGGCGAGGGGCCGAGGCTCGCCGACCTGAAGGTCCAGGCGTCGACCTATGGCCAGCAGATTCCGCGGCTGTTCGGGACGATGCGCGTCGCGGGCAGTGTGATCTGGGCGACCGATCTGATCGAACGGCGCAATAAGCGTGGCGGGGGCAAAGGACGGCCGTCGACGACCGAATATAGCTATGCCGTGTCGCTGGCGGTCGCCCTGTCGTCGCGGCCGATCCGGGGCATCGGACGCATCTGGGCCGACGGCAACCTGCTGCGCGGGTCGAGCGGGACGTTGCAGGAACGCTGCATCTTTCGCTGGCACGGCGGCGGCGAGGACCAAGCGGTCGATCCGCTGATCGCGTCGGCTTTGGGGATCGGCTCTGCAAGCGCGTTTCGCGGATGCGCCTATGCGGTTTTTGAAGAATTGGAGCTCGGAGCCTTCGGCAACCGGATCCCGTCGCTGACCTTCGAAGTCGAGGCCGATGCTGCGACCGTCGACGTCGGATTCGTGGGTAACAGCCTGTTAGGGGAGGCTGCCCGCTGCGAAGGCGAATGGCCCTTTGCGGGTTATGCGGCATCAGGCGATCGGGTGCGCGACGCGCTCGCGCCGCTGTGCGGGGTCGACGGCGTGCGGCTGCTTAGCGGACCGGGGGGATGGCGGTTGGCACCGGCGAGCCTGCCGGGGTCGCCGCTCGCGTTGGCCGATTTTCGCGAGGCGCGGCGCCGCGATACGCCGGGCGACCGCGCCGAGCAACGCCGCGCGCCGCTGTCATCGCTGCCGGGATCGATCCGGCTGCGGCATTATGAGCCCGAGCGCGACTATCAGCTGGGCCAGCAGACGAGCCAGGTCGCGGGCGGTGGCGTGCGCGAAGAGCGGATTGACTTGCCCGCGGTGTTGCCGGCGACGTCGGCGCGCGCGCTGGCGCAGCGGCTCGCCGCCGCCGCAACCGATGGGCGCGAAACGCTGGTCTGGAAAGCCGATCATGCGGCGCTGGCGCTGACGGTCGGGCATGTCGTTGCATTGCCCGATGGAGGCCGCTGGCGGCTGGCGGCGCGGACGGTCCGCGGGAACGACATCTTGCTGGAGCTTAGACGCCACGCGTCGCTGCCTGCCGCCGATCTTCCGGCCGAACCGGGGGTTCCGGTCAGCGCGCCCGACTGGCCCGACGCCGTGGGCATGGTCTGTCTATTCGACCTGCCCAATATGGGCAGCCCTGCAGCGGTCGCGCCGCGCATCCTGATCGCGGGCGCCGGCAGTAACGACGGCTGGCGCGGTGCCGACTGCTGGTTCGTGGCGACGGCCGGTGCCGAGCCGATTCCGCTCGGCACAGTCCGTCCGGCGGCAGCGCTGGGTCATCTCGTCGAACCGCTCGCTGCAGGAAGCGATTGCCTGTTCGATCTCTCGAACAACATCTTGGTTCAGCTGGTCAATCCGGCGATGACATTGGAATCGGTCGGTGATGCCGCGCTGCTGGGCGGTGCGAACCGGGCGATGGTCGGTGGCGAACTGCTGCAGTTCGGCGTCGCCGATGTCGTGGGACCGGGGCGCTGGCGCCTGACGCGATTGCTGCGCGGGCGCGCGGGGACCGAGGGTGAAATGACTCATTCCCCCGGCAAGCCCTTCGTTTTGCTCGACGATCCTGCGTTGTTGATGATGCCCGAGATGCTTGCCGGATCGGCGGAGGGCGGCGCAGCGATGCTTGAATGGGCGCCGCGGGGTGGGACCACGTTGACCGAGGTAGAGGTTCCGGCCTCTGGTCGGGCGCTGTGGCCGCTCGCCCCGGTGCACGGGAGAAGCCGCGCGGACGGCATAGGCGGCGTGACGATCGACTGGGTCAGGCGCAGCCGTGTCGACACGGGCTGGCGCGATCACGTCGACCAGTCTCTGGGCGAAAGTCACGAGGCCTGGCGCATCGCGCTGTTACCGCCAGTTCCAGGGATCGGGCCGTGGGAAAGCATATCCTCGACGCTGCATATCAACGCTGCCGACTTCGCGATGCTCCCGCCCGGTTGCACGATCGAGATCCGGCAATTGGGGGATTTTGCCGTGTCGCAGCCGCTGTATTTACCGTTGACATAAAAGGACAATATTATGACCGACCTACCGGCCACGCCGCGCTTCGAGTTACCGTTACTCGGCGTAGCACAGGCGCAGAAAGAGGTAACGCACAACGAAGCGTTGACGCTGCTCGACGCCTTGATTCACGCCGCCGTCGAAGCCGGTCCGCTTGCCGCGCCACCCCCGGACCCGACGGAAGGGCAATGCTGGATCGTCGGTGCGGCACCCACGGGCGTGTGGGCTGGGCGAGCGAGTGCGATCGCCATCCGGACCGGCGGCGGGTGGCGATTTGCGCCGCCCCGCCGGGGGATGCGGGCAATGCGTCTCACCGACGGTGTGCAGCTTCGCTTTGATGGCAGCGCATGGGCGCCGCCGGGAACGATTGCGGCGCCTTCGGGCGGCTCGACAATCGATGCCCAAGCGCGTAGTGCGCTCTCAACACTGATCCTTCACCTTGCCGCGCAGGGTATTCTGATATCAGGCTGAATTTCCCTGCATTGGCACCGCAAGTGCGACTTTTTGGCAACAGATTGACGATTTGTTAGCTTGCACGGAACCAAAGCGGCGAGTAGGACGTCCTCGAGACGTATATCTCAATTGAAAGGGGAATTATTATGAGGAAGCTTGCCGTCGCTCTGGCGTTGGCCTCCACCGCCCTGGCGTCGCCGGTTCTGGCGCGCGACAACTCTTGGTATGTTGGTGTGGGTGCTGGCGCAATGCTCGTCGAGGACCTGGATCTCGACATCGGCACGTTCAACGATGCCGGCTCGGTTGATCATCGCGCTGGCTATGATGCTGAAGGTACCGTCGGGTATGACTTTGGCGGTTTTCGTGCGGAAGTCGAAGTCGGTTTCCGTGAAGCCGACATCAAGTCGGGCCGTTTCTCGACCCCTGGCATTCCGCAGAGCCCCGGTGGCACCGGTGGTCTTGCTACCGGAACCGTCCCGCTTGCCGGCGACACGAACGCGCTGAGCTTCATGGTCAACGGCATGCTCGACTTCGGTGACGACGATGGTCTTCAGGGCTTTGTCGGCGGTGGTGCCGGTGTGGCTCGCGTCTCGGTCGAACCGGTCTATGCCGGTAACTTCCTCGACGATTCGGACACGGGCTTTGCTTGGCAGGCAATCGCGGGCATCCGCGCTCCGCTGAGCAAGAACATCGATGTTGGCCTGAAGTATCGCTTCTTCAACGCCGACAACATCGACTTGGTCGACCAGCTTGGTCGCGACGTTTCGACGCGCTTCCGTTCGCACTCGATCCTGGGGACGCTGACGTTCAACTTCGGTGGCGAAGAGCCGGCCCCGCCGCCTCCCCCGCCGCCGCCGCCGCCGCCCCCGCCGCCCCCGCCGCCTCCGCCGCCGCCGCCGGTTGTGGAATGCGCACCGGGACCGTATATCGTGTATTTCGACTGGGATAAGTCGGACATCACGCCGGAAGCGGCTTCGACGCTCGACAACGCGATCAGCGCATACAACCGTGGTTGCACGGGTACGCAGGTCATGCTCGCCGGTCACGCTGACCGTTCGGGTTCGGCCAAGTACAACGTCGGCCTGTCGGAACGTCGCAACACCGCGGTTCGCAGCTATCTCACCGCTCGCGGTATCTCGGATGGCTCGATCAGCGCGCAGGGCTTCGGCGAAAGCCGCCCGGCCGTTGCAACCGCCGATGGCGTCCGCAACGACCAGAACCGTCGCGTGGAAATCACTTACGGTCCGAACTCGGGCATGTAAGACCGGTTTCCGCTCCCGACTGGGACTGGAAGAAAAAGAGGGGCGGTACCGAAAGGTGCCGCCCTTTCTTTATGGGCGCTTTGCACGGCAATCGTTGTTCGATGGCGATCTTTGGATTCTTCTTGCGCATCATGTATTATGATATACCATATCCTATGGGGCGCAGGATGGTCTTGGGCCCTGATGAAGGGGTGGGCGCCCGTCGATCGCGGGCTTCACACTCCCGACCGGGAGAGAGACGATGCGCAAACGCCGCAGTATGTATCATCGCAGCATTTTTCGCGCCGATCCCAATGGCGATCCCGATATCAATACGACTCCGCTGATCGACGTGATGCTGGTGATGCTGGTGATGTTCATCATCACCATCCCGCCGCCGACGCACAGTGTGGATGTCACGCTGCCGATCGGCCCTGTTACTCTGGACAAGGTACTGGACGAGAATCGCGTCACGATCGATACGACCGACGTGATCCGCTGGAACAACGAAGCGGTGGATCTGGCTGAACTGGGTGCGCTGGTGAAAGTCGCCGCCGAGCGTTCGCAACCTGCGGCGATCCTGCTCGAACCCGACGCGCGGGCGCGTTATCTGCGTGTCGATGAAGCGATCGGGGCGATCCGGCGCAACGGCGGTGAGAAGCTCGCTTTTCCGGGCATTCGGAATTACGCCAGCTTAATCTAACCCGTCGACTCCCGTCGGCGATCAGCCGGCGGGAGCCGTTCCCGGGCGGAGATGACGCGTCACATAGGCGACATAGTCGGCCTTGCCGAGCGGGACGCCCATGTGGCGCAGTACCGCATAGGCCGCGACCCGGTGGAAATAGAATTGGGGTTGCGCCCAGTCGCGGAGATATTCGAACGCGGTCATGTCGAAAATCATGCCATTGGGCAGTTCGAAGCTAATCGCACGGCCGCCGTCGTTGCCCAGTGCGGCCGCGTCGACGGAATCGAGAAAGGCGAGAGCCGTCGCGATCTGACCCTGCATCGCAGCAAAATCGGTCGCGTCATCGGCAAACTCCGGAGCGCCTTCGACGCCGAGGCGAGCGAGTGGTTGGACGGCCTGCCGGCATGTCGAGAGAACCTGCGCAGCGAGCGGGAACATATCCGGCGCCAGCCGGGCGACGGCGAACTGCAATTCCCCGATGCCGTTCTCCGCGCCCCATGCGAGCGCCTTGGCCAGCTCGCCCGACAAGGCCCTCAGGCCATTCTGATAGGCCGGGACGGTCAGTTCATAGAGCATCGGGATATCCTTTGGCTTTGAGGTGAGGCGCGTCGGTCAGGCGGCGGCGAGATTGTCCTGGAACTGGAGCCGCGCGAGGCGGGCATAGAGACCGTCGGCGGCGACGAGTGCGTCGTGCTTGCCCTCCTCGACGATGCGGCCGTCGTCCATCACGATGATGCGATCGGCGGCGCGCACGGTCGCAAGCCGGTGCGCAATGACGATCGTCGTGCGGTCGTGCATCAGCGTTTCGAGCGCGTCCTGCACCAGCTTTTCGGATTCGGCATCGAGCGCCGAGGTCGCTTCGTCGAGCAGCAGCAGCGGCGCGCGGCGGAGAAGTGCGCGCGCGATCGCGACGCGCTGGCGCTGGCCGCCGGAGAGGCGCGCGCCGCCTTCGCCCATGAAGGTGTCGAGGCCTTGCGGCAGCTTGCGCAGGAATTCCTCGGCATTGGCTGCGCGTGCCGCATCCCAGAGCTCCTCGTCACTTGCCGCCCAATTGCCGTAGCGGAGGTTATCGCGCGCCGAGGCGGCGAAGATAACTGTTTCCTGCGGCACCATCGCGATGCGCGCGCGGATGTCGGCGGGATCGGCTTCGGTGAGCGGGACGCCGTCGAGCAGGATCTGGCCGCCCTGCGGGTCGTAGAAGCGCTCGGCGAGCTGAAAGAGCGTCGATTTGCCCGCACCCGAGGGGCCGACGATCGCGACGGTCTCACGCGGGTGGATCGCGAGGCTGAAATTGTGGAGCGCCGGGGCGTCGGGGCGCGTCGGATAGTGGAATTCTACCTGCGCGAATTCGAGCGTTCCGACGGGCGGCTCGGGGAAGGGGCGCGGCTTCGCCGGTGGCGCGATGCTCGCCTCGGCGTTGAGCAGTTCGCTCAGGCGCTCGGCGGCCCCGGCTGCGCGGAGCAGGTCGCCATAGACTTCGGTGAGCGCCCCGAACGCGCCCGCGACGAGACCACCGGTCAGCACAAAGGCGGCGATCGTACCGCCCGTGATCGTGCCCGCCGCAACACCCGCAGCGCCGTACCAGAGCAAGGTGGTGATCGCGCCGAATAGCAGCCCGATGACGATCGCGGTCATCATCGCGCGCAGGCGGATGCGGCGCTTGGCGGTCGCGAAATTGGCCTCAACCGCGGTGGTGAAGCGGTCGGCTTCGCGCGCTTCCTGTCCGAAAGCCTGGACAATCTTCATCGCGCCCAATTGTTCGGCGGTGGTCGCACCGATATCGGCGACACGGTCCTGGCTCGTCCGCGAGACATTCTGGAGCTTTCGGCCCAGCAGGACGATCGGCATGATGATCACCGGGATGCCAAGCAGGATTCCGCCCGTGAGTTTGGGCGACAGGGTGAAGAGATAGGCGATGCCACCGATCCCCATCACCGTATTGCGCAGCGCGACCGAGACAGTGGTGCCGACGGTCTGTTCGATGATCGAGGTGTCCGACGTCATCCGCGAGGCGATTTCCGACGGGCGGTTTTCCTCGAAGAAGCCGGGGGCGAGGCGGAGCAGGTTGCGCTGGACCGCCTGGCGGATGTCGGCGACGGTGCGTTCGCCGAGCCAGCTGACGAAATAGAAGCGCAGGGCGGTGGCGACCGCGAGCAGCAGCACGATGACATAGAAGAAACGAAAATGCGGGGCGACGTCGCCGCCGCCGGCGACAAAGCCGCTGTCGATCATTTCCTTGAATTGATAGGGGATCGCGAGCGTCGCGAGCGCGGCAATGCCGAGCGCGACCGCGGCGATCAGCAGTTGCAGCGGATAGCGGCTGGCATAGTGCCAGATCATGCGCAGGCTGCCGAGCTTGCGGCGGGGCGTGTCGGATTTGTCGGATGTGGTCGCCATGGACGACCGCCCTAGCAGCCCCGCCGATGCCGCTCAACGTCGCAGAATGGCGCACGGCTTCAAGCGCTTTGAAGCAGGGGGACAGGATCGCGGCGAAAAGGGAGCGCGGCGGCTTGCCCCGCGCTCCCCGTCGTCAACGGTTGTCGAGCTGCGCGCGCACGGCGCGAAGCCCCGCTTGGGTGATGCGGTACGGCGCGCCGTTCAGCGAGCCGATGAAACCGCGTCGCCGCAACCGGTTGAACAGCGACAGGCCAGTGTCCGCGAGGACGAAACCATCGCGCGTGAAGCATAAAGCTTCGATGATATGGCCGTTTTCGCCGCGCTGATGGCGGATCATGCCGCCTTGCGCCAGCACATGGAGCATACGCTGCTCCGCTTTCGAAATATTCATGAGATTATCCGGGCTTATCAAGCAACAAAGGCGCGCGAACCCGTTGGTCCGCACGCTGCGCACATCCCGATTACGCCGGGATGTTAGCGGTTGCCCGCAATCTCAGACATATCCACTCCATCGGCGCATCATGCGCCGCTCCCAGCAGAATATTCGACTTCGGTACGCCTCACAATGATTTTGATGCATTGCACAATGAGACTGAGCCCCTAGACTGCTAACCAACGCGCAGGCGCCGGAGAGCGCCGCTGGGGTCACGCAAGGAACGAATGAATATGTTGTATCACGCCTTTGACATGCAGAAGAATTGGCTCGCAGGCGCCAGCGCACTCGCCACGGCGGGGGCGCAAGTGATGCAGCATCCGGCGAATCCGCTGGGCTATTTCAGCGGCAGCCCGATGTTCGCCTCGGCGCTTGAGGTGTTCGCACATGCATCGGCGCCGCGCGGCAAGCCCGGATTCGAGCTGTACGAAACCGAAGTCGAAGGCGAGACCGTCCGCGTCACCGAGGTTGTCGAAGCGCGCAAGCCGTTCGGCCAGCTCAAGCATTTCAAGCATAAGGGCACGAAGGATGCGCCGAAGCTGCTGATCGTCGCGCCGATGTCGGGCCATTATGCAACGCTGCTCCGCGGCACGGTCGAGCGCATGCTGCCCAGCCATGACGTATGGATCACCGACTGGCGCGACGCGCGTAACGTGCCGCTCGAAGCCGGCAAGTTCGATCTCGACGATTATGTCGATTATCTGATCTCGTGGCTCGAACATATCGGCCCCGGCGCGCATGTGCTGGCAGTGTGTCAGCCGTCGGTGCCGAGCCTTGCCGCCGCGGCGATCATGGCGGCGAACAAGAATAAGTGCCGGCCGAAGACGCTGACGATGATGGGCGGGCCGATCGACACGCGCAAGGCACCGACCGCCGTCAACGAACATGCGATGACGCGGCCGCACGCGTGGTTTCAGGAAAATGTCATTGCGACCGTTCCCGCCTATTATCCGGGTGCAGGGCGCCGCGTCTATCCGGGTTTCCTGCAGCTTGCAGGCTTCATGTCGATGAACCTTGGCAATCATATGATGAGCCATTGGGAGATGTTCAAACATCTGGTCGACGGCGACGGCGAAGGCGCCGACAAGACCAAGGAATTCTACGACGAATATCGCGCGGTTTGCGACATGACGTCCGAATTCTACCTGCAGACGGTCGATGTCGTGTTTCAGCGCCATTTGCTGCCGAAGGGCGAGATGACGCATCGCGGCCAGCCGGTCGACGTCGGCGTCATCGAGGACATCGCGATCCTTGCGATCGAGGGCGAGCGCGACGATATTTCGGGGATCGGCCAGACCAAGGCCGCGTTGACGATCGCGAAGTCGCTACCCGCCGAGAAGAAGAAATATCTGATGGCGAAGAGTGTCGGCCATTATGGCATTTTCAACGGCCGCAAATGGCGCGAGGAGATCGCGCCGGTTGTCGAGAAATGGATCCGCGCGCACGGCGGTTAGTGCCACGGTGACGTGCGCACCGACCAATAGACAATATAGAGCAGTCCCGCCCAGAGCAGCAGGATGAACGCCATTCCTGCGCGGCTCGACGGGCGCGTGCTCGCGGTTTCGGCAGCGGCGTGGAGTTCGGACCAGAGCGGATCGGGGATCAGTCGTCGCACGACCCACAGGCCGAGCGGGACGATCAGCAGATCGTCGAGCCAGCCCAGAACAGGAATCAAATCGGGGATCAGGTCGATCGGCGACAGCGCATAGGCCGCGACCGCGATCGCCAGCAGGCGCGCGAGCCAGGGCACGCGCGGATCGCGCGCGGCGAGCCAGGCGGCGTGGGCCTCGACCGCGAGGCGGTGGCCGAGATCGCCGATGCGTTCGGAAAGGGATTTGCCGGTCATCGCGATCTACACTAGCCTTCCTGCATGGCTATCCAACTGAAAAGCGCGCGTGTTGAACGTTGGCCCGTCGAGGGCGCGTTCGTGATCAGCCGCGGCGCCAAGACGCATGTCGATGTCGTCGTCGCCGAAATCGGGAGCGCCAAGGAAGATGGGGGCGCCGTCGGCCGCGGCGAGGGCACGCCGATCTATTATCTGGGTGAAGATGCGGCGGGGTGCCGCGATCAGATCCTGATGGCGGCGCCGCATATCGCCGGGCTGGACGCCGCCAGCGCGCGCGCCGCGGTGCAGGAATTGATGGCGGCGGGTGCGGCGCGCAACGCGCTCGACTGCGCGTTATGGGATCTCGAAGCGCGGCAGCGCGGGCTCCGGCTCTGGCAGCTTGCCGGGTGCGACGGCGCGCCGACGTCGCGTGTGACCGCTTTCACCATATCGCTAGGGTCGCCCGGCGCGATGGCCGAGCAGGCGGCGACCGCCGCGGCCGATGGCTATCGCTTGCTGAAACTCAAGCTCACCGGCGAAGACGATCGACTGCGCGTTGCCGCGGTGCGCAAGGGTGCGCCCGAGGCGCGGCTGATCGTCGACGCCAACGAAAGCTGGCGCGATATCGACATTTTGAGCGAGGCCGAGGCGCTCGCCGATATGGGGGTCGAAATGATCGAACAGCCGGTGCCGGTGGGCGCCGACGCTTTGCTCGATCCGATCTATGCGCCATTGCCCTTCATTGCCGACGAAAGCTGCCAGACTGCCGCCGACATCGCGCGCATCGGCCCCTTTTACGACGGTGTTAACATCAAGCTCGACAAGGCGGGCGGACTGACCGAGGCGCTGAAGATCGCCGACGCCGCTGACGCGGCGGGGCTGTCGATCATGGTCGGGTGCATGTTGTCAACCAGCCTCGCGATTGCGCCCGCCTTCGTGCTTGCGCAGCGCGCACGCTGGGTCGACCTGGACGGTCCTGCTTTACTGGAGCGCGACCGTGAGGGCGGGTTCGAGTACCGCGATGGGCGGATCGCTCCGCGCGTTTAGGAGATACGTTCTTCGTCCCGCACATCGTCGACGGTCGCGCCGGCGAAGATCGTGAGCAGCGTGATTGTCGTTCCGACGCTCCAAAAATAACCGCCGACGGGAAGGTTGATGGCAAAAAAGGGGAGGAACAACCACCCCCGCGACAGTCCCGCCGACCGAAATCGGCGCGCCGTAAGGAAGAGTAGCGCGATTCGATAGGCGAGGCCGGCCGTAAAGAGGATTATCCCGGCTATCGTCGAGGGAAAGTGGATCGTGCCGTTGCGACCGTAAAACCACAGTGCGGCGATCAGCAGGGCTTCGACAGGGATGACCAGCGGCAGCCAGCGACGAAATTCATCGAGGCTCGTATAGCCATGCCATGCAAAATGCTGCTCAAGCGATCTGCCCATGCCGACTTTTTAGCCGGGCATGGGCAGATGTCCAGACGCGCTAAAGCGCGACTTCGGCGTGCTGGCCGAGTTCGCCTTCTTTCATCGTCATGCCCGTTGCGAGCTTGAACAGACCCTTGATGCTGGGATCGGCGGTCCAGATTTCGGCGTTGTCGAGATCGAAGCGCAGGAGGACGAGCTTCGGATCATCCTTGCCGCCTTCGTACCAGGCCGCGATGCTGTTGTTCCACAATTTGTCGAGTATCGACCGATCGCTTTCGTGAACCAGCGTGCCCGAAATGCAGGCGAAAAGGTCATGCCCCTTCGCCGAGAATTGCGCCATCGCCGGCCCGCCTCCGGCAAGGCGGTTGTCGGTTGCGGTGAAGAACCAGAAGGCGCTGTTCGCGTCTTTGTCGAGCTGCGCATTCATCGGAATGCTATGCTCGCGTTCGCCGGTCGCACCGATCATGACATAGGGGCTGTCGGCCAGCGCCTTCCAGAACTGCTTCTTGATATCGTCGCTCATGGGAGAATTCCTTTCGTCCCTCGATAAACGATCAACGCACCATCGCAGCGCATGTTGCCCGGTTCAGCGTGGCCGCGCCTCGGCATAGCTGACAACCTCATATTCGATGCCGTCGGGATCGAAGAAATAGAAGCGGCGGCCGGGCTCGTAATCGCCGTGGTTGAACGGCGTCAGGCCGACCGCCTTAACGCGCATCTCGATCGTGTCGAGATCGTCGACCTGTACGCCGACATGGTTGAGCGGCGCGCCCTTGGGATATTGCGCGTCGGCATGCTGGCCGTCGGGGCCGGTGTAGAGCGCCACATAGGCGGCGTCGCTGCCGAGGTGGATCGTGCGGCCGCCGTCGCGTGCTGGACCGCGCCAACGTTCGTGCCAGCCAAAGATCGCCGAGAGGATTCCGGCGGTGCGATCGGGATCGCTGACCGTCAGATTCACATGCTCGATGAAGGGATGCGTCACTTGTTTTCTCCTGATTCGCGTTGACGCACGGCTTATGAAAGCTCAAGTCAGGTTGAGATCAAGCGGAAAGCGAGGAGTGACGGCAATGCATCGGACCGACCTGATCGCGATCGGCGAACTCGCCGCGCGCACCGGCGTCGCGGTGTCGGCGATCCGCTTTTACGAAGCGAAAGGGCTGGTCGAGGCGCTGCGCACCGGCGGCGGTCAACGCCGCTTCCTGCGCGCCGATATTCGCCGTGTCTCTTTCATCCTGATCGCACAGCAACTGGGGCTGAGCCTCGAGGAAATCGCCGCCGAGCTGGCGCGCCTCCCGGCGGGGCGGACGCCCAATGGCGCCGACTGGACGCGGATCAGCACGGGGCTGCGCGCGCGGATCGACGCGCAGATCGCGGCGCTCGAATGCACGCGCGAATTGCTCGACAATTGCATTGGGTGCGGCTGCCTCTCACTCAAGAAATGCGGCCTCTATAACCGAGAGGACAAGGCAGCGCAGCGCGGGGCAGGGCCGCGATATTTGCTCGGCGACCGGGCGAAGGAGATCGCGGAAGTCGGTTGATAGGCTACGGCTTTCGCCGGGGTGCACGTCTCGATCGTCCGCAACCGGCCGGCTAAGCTATCTGGCATAGGCATCCCGCAGCTCGCGCTTCAACACCTTGCCGATCGGGCTGCGCGGCAGTTCCTCGACGACGTTAATCGCACTCAGCCGCTGCGTCTTGCCGACCTTGGCATTGCAGTCGGCGCGCACGCTTTCTGCATCGGCGCCGGGCTTGAGCACCGCGAACGCGACCGGCGTCTCGCCCCATTCCTCGCTCGGCATGCCGACGACGGCCGCCTCGACGACGCGCTCGTCGGCGATTAATATTGCCTCCAGATCGCTGGGGAAGATATTGAACCCGCCCGAGATGATCATGTCCTTGGCGCGGTCCATCAAGGTCAGGAAGCCGTCCTCGTCGATCCGGCCGATATCGCCGTGGCGATAGAAGAGATTGCCCTCGGCATCGTGCCAATGCATCGCCTTGGTCGCGTCGGGGCGGTTGTTATATCCCGTCATCATCGCGGGGCTCCGCCCGACAACTTCGCCGACAGACCCCTGCGGCAATTCGTTGCCGTCTTCGTCGATCACTTTCGCAATATGCCCTGGCGCGGGCTTGCCGACGGTGTGGAGCTTGTCGGGGAATTGATGCGCTTCGAGGATGAACGCCGCGCCGCCCTCGGTCATGCCGTAAATTTCGACGAGCCCGCCGGGCCAGCGTTGCAGCACATCGGCCTTGAGCGCCGCAGGGAAGGGCGCCGAAGTGCAATATTTGACGACGAAGCTGGAGAGGTCGAAGTCGCCGAAATCCTCCAGCCCCATGATCCGGCGGTATTGCACCGGGACCAGCATAGTGTTCGTCGCCCGCTCCCGCGCCGCGAGTTCGAGGAAGCCGCGCGCGTCGAATTTCTTCATCAAGACGACTTGGCCTCCCGACCCAACCGTCGGCATGAAACTCGCCATCGTGGTGTTCGAATAGAGCGGGGTCGACAGGATCGTGACGGCGTGGGGGCCATAGGCCGGGGCGCCTCGGATGATATGCTGCCAGCGCATCGCGTGGCTATGAATGATGCCCTTGGGCGTGCCGGTGGTCCCCGACGAATAGATGATATTGAACCCGTCCCCGGGCAAAATCTCGACCGGCAGCGGCTTGGCGCCCGCCAGCGATAGCCAGGCGTCGAGCGGGGTGCCGGCGTCGCTGCCGTCCATCGCGATCAGGTCGCTCGCGGTGATGACATGGCCTTCGAGGCTCGCCTTCGCCGCGCTGTCGAGGAACAGGTGGCGCGCCCCTGTGTCGGCGATCATCGCGGCCATCTGCTCGCCGGTGGCGCTGTTGGTGACGAGCCCCGCGACGCCGCCGGCGCGCAGCGTGCCGAGGATGACCGCCATCTGCTCGACGCTGTTGAGGCCGGCGATCGCGGTGCGGTCGCCTTTTGCGAATCCATCCTGCTGCAACCGCGCGGCGATTCGGTCGGTCAATTGATCCAGTTCGGACCAGCTCAGCCGCCGCACCGCGTCGGCAGCCGCTACGGCATCGGGACGCTCCGCGGCATGGGCACGGACAAGGTCGGGCAGGGTGGCGAAGTCGCCGTCGAGCATTTCGATACTGGTCATGGCCATGGGTTAGCACAGCCGAAAGGCGGTGCAATGCCGGGTAGGACGGCGGCGCGACAGCATGTTGCGATGACGACGGGGGATGCGGGTGGCATCATCGGATACTGAGGAAACGGGCGACAGGAAATTGCTTGTCGCTCTCTATCATCCGCAGGCGGAGCGGGCGGGCGTACTCGGCGCGGCGATCGAGGACGCGGGTTTCGCGGTGCAATGGCTGCCGCAGCATGTCGACGGGCTCCGAACCTGGATCGACGGCTGCTTCGATCTGTTGCTGGTCAACCCGTTTCTGGGTTGGCAGGAGCCATCCGAATTTGTCGGGCTGGCGCGTTCCATCGCCGGGCGGCGGCCGCTGCTCGTCGTGTCGGATCGCGATAGCCTCGACGACCGGATGGTGGCGCTTCGCGCGGGCGCCGACGATGCCGTCGGCTGGACCGGCAATCTTCCCGAAGTGCTTGCGCGGATCGCCAGCCTTCTGCGCCGCAGCCGGATCGCTGCGGGGCAACTCGGCGAGGGCGAGCTGCGCATCGACCTGATCGACCGGCGCGTCGAGCGCGCGGGCCGGCTGATCCGCCTGCCGCTTCGCGAATTCGACCTGCTTGCGAACCTGGCCCGCGTCCCCGACCGGCCGCTGTCGCGCGACGCGCTGCTCCGCGCGGTGTGGCGGCTCGATTTCGATCCCGGCACCAACCGGGTCGAGGTGCATATGTCGCGGCTGCGTGCCAAGGTCGATCGCGGCTTCGACTGGCCGATGCTGCACACGGTGAAGGGCATGGGCTACACGCTGCGGTCACGGCCGGATGGGCCATGTTGATCCTCCCTGTGGCGCAGCAATGGGGAGGTGGCAGCGCGAAGCGCTGACGGAGGGGCAATGGCGCGACGCCGCTGCCCCTCCACCATCCTGCGGATGGTCCCCCTCCCCATCGCTTCGCGACAAGGAGGATATTTGCGAATTTCACCAATCCTCCGCCCGCTTTTGCGCCTTCTTGATCGCGAACCTGTCATCGGCCCCAGCTTGCTTGACCGAAAGTTTCAGGTTGCTACTGATCTTCGACATAAAGAAAGCAATGATTCCCGGAGATGATGCCCGATGCACCCCTCAGTCCACGCCCGTGCCAACCCCGACAAAGCCGCGATTATCGTCGCCGAAACGGGGGAGGCGATCAGCTATGGCGAACTCGACGCGGCGTCGAACCGTGCGGCGCAGCTCTTTCGCGCGCACGGGCTGGGGCATGAGGATGTCGTCGCGTTCATGCTCGACAACACGCCGCATTATTACGGGCTGACCTGGGGCGCGCAGCGCGCGGGGCTGCGCTATGTCTGTATTTCGTCGCGGCTGACGCAGGACGAGACCGACTATATCCTCGAAAATTCGGGCGCGCAGATCCTCGTCGTGTCGGCAAGCCTTGCCGGCGCCGCGCAGCAACTGACGACCGGCATCAAACGCTTCGCGATGGGCGGGACGATCCCGGGCTATGAAAGCTGGGAAGATGCCGTGGGCGCGATGCCCGCAACGCCGGTCGCCGATGAGCGCGCCGGGGTCGACATGCTCTATTCGTCGGGCACCACCGGCCGGCCGAAGGGCGTGCGCGTGCCCTTGCCCGAGGATCCCGCGATCGACGCGATGAACAGCCTCGTCATGCTCGCCTCGGCGGTGTTCCAGATCAATTCGGACAGCATCTATCTGTCCCCCGCGCCGCTCTATCATGCCGCGCCCTTGCGCTGGTCGATGACGATCCACCGCCTCGGCGGCACCGTCGTCCTGATGAAGAAATTCGATCCCGAAGCAGCGCTCTCGTACATCGAGACATATCGCGTGAACGCCAGCCAGTGGGTGCCGACGCATTTCGTGCGGATGCTCAAGCTGCCCGACGATGCGCGCAGCCGCTACGATACCTCGTCGTTGAAGGTTGCGATCCATGCCGCCGCGCCGTGCCCGGTGCCGGTGAAGCAGGCGATGATCGACTGGTGGGGGCCGGTGCTCTTCGAATATTATGCCGGGTCCGAGGGCAATGGCATGACGTTCATCTCCAGCGCCGACTGGCTGACGCACAAGGGCAGCGTCGGCCGCCCGATCCTCGGCGCAATCCACATCATGGGCGAAGACAACGAGACCGAGCTTGGCGCCAACGAAGAAGGCGCGGTTTTCTTTGAAAGCGAAAATATCTTCGAATATCATGGCGATAACGAAAAAACGGCGTCGAGCCGCAACTCGAAGGGCTGGTCGACCCTCGGCGATGTGGGCAAAGTTGATGAAGATGGCTTCCTCTATTTGACCGACCGCAAGAGCTTCATGATCATCTCGGGCGGGGTGAATATCTATCCGCAGGAAATCGAGAACCACCTCGTTACACATCCCAAGGTTGCAGACGTCGCGGTCGTCGGCGGCCCGCACGACGAGATGGGCGAGGAGGTGATCGCAGTGATCCAGCCTGCCGACATGGCCGACGCGACCGATGCCTTCCGCGCCGAATTGCTGACTTATGCGCGCGAGAAATTGTCCGGTGTAAAGATCCCACGCCGCATCGACTTCCTCGAAGCGCTGCCGAGGCACGATACGGGCAAGCTCTACAAGCGCCTGCTGCGCAACCAATATTGGGAAAAGGCGAAGGCGGAGGCCTGATCCGATGACCGCACGCGTCGAATTCTTCTTCGACCTCTCCTCGCCGTGGACCTGCCTTGCGTTCCACAATCTGACGGGCGTGCTCGAACGCACCAGCGCGGCGGCGGTCTATCGGCCTATCCTTGTCGGCGGGGTGTTCAACGCGGTGAACCCGGCCGTCTATGCGGCGCGCGAGCAGGTCGACAACCGGCGGCTTCAGCATAGCTGGAAGGTGCTCAAGGACTGGGCGCGGCTCGCGGGCGTGCCGATGAATTTCCCGTCAGAGTGGCATCCGGCAAAAAGCATCACCGCGATGCGGTTCTGCTGCGCGCTCGAAGGGGATCAGGCGGCGCTGGTCCGTTTCGCGCGTGGCGCCTTCGCCAGCTATTTCGACCGGCAGGAGAATCTCGACGACCCCGCCGTGCTCGCGGCGGTCGCGGATGCCGAGGGGCTTGATGGTGCCGCGCTGGCCGCTGCGGCCGGCACCGATCCGGTGAAGGCCCGGCTACGCACGAATACCGATGAGGTCATCGCGCGCGGGGGCTATGGCTCGCCGACGATTTTCGTCGACAAGGACGATATGTATTTCGGCAACGACCAGCTTCCGCTCGTCGAGGCCGCGCTCACACGCTGAAAAGGACTCTCCCGTGAAAGACCGTATTTCGATCACCATGCTCGAAGGCGGCATCGCCGACGTCCGCCTGATCCGCGCCGACAAGATGAACGCGCTCGATCCCGCCATGTGGGAGGCGCTCGCCGAGGCGATCGATCAATTGAAGGCGACGGCGGGCCTGCGCGTCGTCGTGCTGTCGGGTGAAGGCCGCGCCTTCTGTGCGGGACTCGACCTGTCGAGCCTCAGCAATGATCGCGATCCGGGTGCGAGCAGCGCGGGCGGCAGCTTGTCCGACCGGACGCGCGGCATCGCGAACAACGCCCAATATGCGGCGTGGGGCTGGCGCGAAATTCCGGTGCCGGTGATTGCCGCGGTGCATGGCGTCGCTTTCGGGGCAGGCAGCCAGATCATGGCGGCGGCCGACATCCGTATCGTGCATCCCGACACGCGGATCGCAATCATGGAAATGCGCTGGGGTCTCGTCCCCGACGTCGCGGGCATGGCGCTGTGGCGCACGCAGGTCGCCGACGATGTGCTGCGCGAGATGATCTACACCAACCGCGAATTCAACGGGTCGGAAGCGAAGCTGCTCGGCTTTGCGACGCATGTGTCGGACGACCCGCTGGCGCGGGCGATGGAATTAGCGGAGGTCATCGCCGACAAGAATCCGCATGCGATCCGTGGGGCGAAGCGGCTCTGCAATATGCTCGCCGATGCAAGCGATGCCGAAATCTTGCAGGCCGAAAGCGACGAGCAGGTGAAGGTCATCCGCACCCCGAACCAGATGGAAGCCGTGATGGCCGGGATGCAGAAGCGGAAGCCGAATTTCGTCGACTAAAGCAGCGTCAAAAACCGCGCCGCATTGTCCCAGTCGCGTTTGTGGATTGCGCGTGCTTTTTGCGCTTCGCTGTCGGCGCCCCAGTGGCGTTCCTGATAGAGATCGTCGAGGCTGACTGCTTCCCACAAGGCGTCGGCTTCATATGCGTTTTCGAGCAAGGCAAGGCCCGCGACGAGCGATCCGCCGATCGTCACTATCGGCGTCAGCGCGGTTATCCGCCACGCGTCCTGCGCCCACACCGCGCCCTGTAGCGTCGCGATCGTCACGTCGGGCTGATCGACCGGCAGCACGCCCTGCGTCAGCGTAAATTCGATGTCGTACCGCGCCTCGGCCCAGGCAAGCAGCGGGTTCCACGCCGCCGCTTGTTCGGCCTGCAGCGCGGCGTCGCGTGCGTCGCGATAGCAGAAGAGGTCACTCTGCGCATAAGCGGCGACCGGCGCGGCGAAGGCGGTGAGGTCGGGCGTCGCCAGATCGATCGCGGCGTTGGTGAGGCCCGTCATCGGCATCGCTGCCGGGTCGATCGTTTCACCCACATCGCGCCATTCAGCGGCGATCGCTTCGGCGAGTGCCACGCTTGCGACGGCGAGCGGCGCGCGCTGCGGCGTGCGCACCGGCCGCCCGTCGAGCGCGATGCCCCAGCCGCCACCCTCTGCGACGACGGCGACCTCTTTCCAGAAGCGCTTCACAGCTCTTTGGGCGACCGCCAGCGGCGCGCGAGCAGCAGCGGCATCACCGCGAAATCGAACGCGCCGACCAGCACGATCGCGACGCCGATCCAGCGGTCGGTCGGCTGGCCTGCCAGCGCAAAACCGCCGCCGATCAGGATGAAACCGATCGCGACGAAAGCGGCACCCATCAGGCGCATGATCGAGAGGGCAAAGAAACGTTTCTTGGCGAGGGCGTCGTCGGCTTGGCTCATGCGCCTGCCTTATCGCCGCCAAGGTGACGCATCAACTGCGCAAGCGCGCCATGGCCGGTGGCCTCGACTCCTTCGATCACGCGCCCGCGCTCGTCGGCGGACTTGTTCTGCGACAGCTTGATCGTCGGGCGCCACGCGGCGATCCGCATTTCGAAACCCACGATGGCGCCGGTCATCTTGCTGAACAGCGCCGGGTTCATCTTGTCGCGCGTCCATGGCGGGTTGGCGCCGACACGCGCTTCGTGCTGGGCCGACAATGTATCGAGCTGTGCGACCAGTTCGGGATCGTCGAGCTTGCGCGCCACGCCTTCCATCTCGATCGCGACATAGTTCCACGTCGGCACCTGGTCGGCGTCGGCGTACCAACTCGCGCTGACATAGGCGTCGGGACCCTGCACGACCGCCAGCGCATTTGTGCCAGCCAGGTGGCGGGTAAGTGCATTGCCGCGGGCGAGGTGGAACTGCAGCGTCGCCCGGTCGTCGCTCAGCACCACAGGCGCATGCGCGACGCGCGGCCCGTCGGGAGTGCTCGCAAAGATCGCCGCAAAACCGATCTCGCGCACGAGCAATTCGGCGAGATCGTCCTGTCGCGGGCGAAAGGCGCTATTGGGATGCATCAGTTCGCTTTGGGTGGGCGCGCCGGATGCTTCTTTGCGCTAGGTTTCTTGCCCGCGGGTTTCCCGGGTGCCGGCTTGCCGGGCTTGCCCGGTTTCGCTTTCGCCTTGGGCTTCGGCTTGCCGACAAAGTCCGTCGGCTTGCTGTCGGCGGTGCGGCCACGCCGCTCGCCACGCCGCGCCTTGCGGATTTGCTTGCTGTGCGCCTTTGCCTGCGCCTTCAGCGCCGATTTGGGCGGCGGGCCTTTTTCGGACGGGTCGATCCCGACCTCGCCGAGGAGCAGGTCGAAGCCGAGCGCGTCGAGGCTTGCGGCAAAATGCTCGGGCACCTCGGCGCTGATATCGATCGCGCCGCCGTCGGGATGATCGATGCGCAGGCGGCGGCTGTGGAGGTGCATCTTGCGGCTGATCGAGCCGGTCAGGAAAGCGCCCTTGCCGCCATATTTGCCGTCGCCGACGATCGGGTGACCAATCGCCGCCATATGGACGCGCAGCTGGTGCGTGCGGCCGGTGAGCGGTTGCAGCTCGACCCACGCCGCGCTGTTCCCCGCGCGTTCGATGACGCGATAGCGCGTTTTCGACGCTAGACCGCTGTCGTGGACGTGCATCTTTTCGCCGCCCGATCCCGGCTGCTTGGCGAGGGGCAGGTCGATCTCGCCCTGCTGGATGTCGGGCACCCCGACGATCAGCGCCCAATAGGTCTTCTTCGCGCTGCGGTTCGAAAAGCTCTTGGCGAAATAGGCCGCAGCCTTCGGCGTCCGCGCGATCAGCAACGCGCCCGAGGTGTCCTTGTCCAGCCGGTGGACGAGCTTGGGGCGCGTCGGGCCGTCGAATTTCAGCGCGTCGAGCAGCCCGTCGACATGCTGCTCGGTCTTCGTCCCGCCCTGCGTCGCGAGGCCCGGCAGTTTGTTGAGCACGATCGCGCTCGCGTCGCGGTGGATGAGCATCCCCGTCGCCAGTTCGACATCGGCATCGGTCAGCGGCCGACCCTTGCGGGCAGGGCGCGCCGCGGTTTCGACCGGCGGCGTCGGCATGACCAGTTTTTGCCCGGTCGCAATGCGGTCCGACACATCGGCCTTCTTGCCGTCGAGCGTCAGCTGTCCCGATCGCGCCCAGCGCGCGAGCAGTGCGTGCGGCGTGCCTTCGCGGTGGCGCTTGAACCAGCGGTCGAGCCGGATGCCGTCGTCTTCCTCGGCGATTGTCGCGCCATCGAGATTGGCTTTGGCGTCGTTCATGCCGGCACCTGCCGCATAAGGAAAAGGCCGAGCCCGCAGGCGGCGATCGCGCCGATCACCGACGCAAGGACATAGGCGGCTGCCTGCGCATTTTGGCCGCGTTCGAAAAGCATCCAATATTCCATGCTGAAAGAGGAAAAGGTGGTGAAGCCGCCGAGAATCCCGACGCCGACGAACAGCCGCGTGGTGTCGCCGCCACCGCTGCGCGCGAGCCAGCCGACGAGCAGGCCCATCAACAGGCTGCCGACGATATTGATCGACAGCGTCCCCCATGGGAAGGCCGGGCCGAACCGCGCGAGCACCGCCTGGCCAACCAGATGGCGGGCCCCGGCGCCGATCGCGCCGCCGATCATGACGGGAAACAGGCTGTTCATATGGCTCGCCCTAGCCGGAAAGTGCGGCGAGGCATAGCGGGTGCGTGGTTACGCGTCGGGCGGTGCCAAGGCGCTGCTCGGACGCTCGTGCATCGCGCGCCAGTTTTCGGGGCGGACGAAGTCGCCCTGCCAGATCCCACGCCGCTTCGCGTGCGCTTCGGCTTCCTCGACCATATAGGCCTCGCTCGTCGCGACCGCCCAGCCTTGCCGGACCATCTCGGCGCCAAGGTTGACGCCGTCGGGGTAGGGCGCGGTACGGCACGCAGCGAGCGTGCGGTGGTAACGATCCTTCGCCGCCACCTCGCAATAGAGCGGCCCACGACCCGCCAGTTTCTCAAGTGCGGTGCGCGCTTCGCGGCCACAGGGCCAGCGGGTGGTACCGCGTGCACAATCCTGCCGATATTCGACCGCGTCGATACCGGTCAGGCGGATCGTCACCGGAGCATCATCCTGCCGGACTGTCAGGCTGTCGCCGTCGATGACATGGAGCGGTACCGCGGGGGCGGGCGCCGGCAACCACGCCCACGCAACAAGGGCGAGCCCGCCGAGCAGCAGTATCGCGAGCAGCGACCGGAAACGGCGCCTCCAGCGGAGGCGCGCGAGCGAAGAGGGGCCTGAAACCATCGCGCCTCGACTGACCCGGCACCGGCGACTTGGCAAGCGTGAAATATCTGTTGACGATGAGAACAAGTCATGTCCAAATCGGACCAATTCCCTTCCGGCTGACAGACGCCGACTCATGCAGATACCAAGCTTGGGTCCGGATTGACGGCAAATGGGAGCGAACAAAAGGTGAATATAGCCGAAGTGACGGCATGGTTACGCCATGGTGGAGCGATGAAATGGGGGCAGGCAGCATGATGGACCGTGAAACACCGATCGGGCGCGACACGTCGGCCCTTTTGCTGAGTGGCTTTGGAACGGAGCTTGCGTCGTCGCCGCGTGCGATAGGCGGGCCGGTCCGCGACGGCGTCGCGTCGCCCTTGATGTTCGTCGGCGCGCTGGCCGATGTGCCCGACACGGCATCGCTTCCCGACGTCCGGCTCGCCATGACGGGGCCGCCGTCGCGCGCGGCGCGGTTGATCCGGCAAAGCTCGACGCTCGATATCGTCTGGCTGGCGGCGGTGGACACGATCGAAGGCGAAATGCTCGGCGACATCTGCGCGGCCGTGGGCGAGCGGGGCTGCAATCTTGTTTGCGAAACCTCGCTCGCGGCGCTCGACCGTGTGATGGCGGCGATCCCGGCGTCGCTTTCTGTTCAATTCCTTGTCGACGCCGATCCGACCGACCGGCTCGTCGCCTTGGCGGCGGCGCGGCGGACACGGCACGGCGTTCTCCATGACATCGCGCGCGACGATGCGATGGAGCGGATCGACCGGCTGCAGGAAGAGGTGGCGCGCATTTCGCGCCTGCTCGGCGACCTCGCCGGCCAAAGGGGTGGACTTCCCGGTACGCCCACGGGCTTTGCATCGCGCGGTGACGATATGGCCGACCATATGGGGCAGGTGCGTGCGCCGGCGCGGGACTTTGCCGCGATGCCGCGCAGCTTCGTTCCCGAAGATCGGATGCTCGACCGGCAGCGCGCCAAGGCGGTGCGACGGATGCTGCGTCAGCGGCGGATGCGCGAGCAATATTTCCCCGCCGACCTGTTCGCCGATCCGGCGTGGGACATGTTGCTCGACCTCTATGCAGCGCGGCTAGAACGCCAGCCGGTGTCGGTTTCGAGCCTGTGCATCGCCGCCGCGGTTCCCGCGACGACGGCGCTGCGCTGGATCAAGACCATGACCGACGCCGGCCTGTTCCTGCGCGAAGACGATCCGCACGACGGACGCCGCATCTTCATCGCTCTGGCCGAGGGCGCGTGCGATGCGCTTGCCCGCTATTTCGAGGCGCTGGACGAATAGGCGTGGTCCGCATCGATTGAGGCGCCTAGGCTTCGGCCGATGAAGGATGCTGTCGAAGTGGTCGTGAACGACCGAATGCAACAGGGCTATCGCTACACGCGGACGGCCCCGATGGGGAGGGCGTTCGATCCCGATTTCGAACCCGAACTCACGCCCGCCGAGATGCTGGAGCTTGGCGTATTCTGCGGCAAATATATGACGGATTGTACCGCCGAATTTCCGGCAGATTGGTTCAAGAACGCAAAGCTGTCACCCGAACGTCCAGACTGCTCGCTGAACTATTTCGGCATCAGGGCGAGCGTTCCCCTGCATGTCTGGGTCCAGAAAGGATGGATACATCCCGACGACCCGCGCGGCTGGTTCCAATGGTATTGTCGCTATTATTCGGGGCGGCGGGTGCCGGGCGAAGATCATCGCCAGATCGCGCGTTGGCGCGCGTTCCGACGCCACGCTGCGCAGGTACGGAAGCATTGCGAACCGGGCGATCCCTTTTGCCGGCCGAAACAGCGGCAGGCATTGCTGCACTGGGCCTATGACAGCCGGGATATCTAGCCGCTCTCCTGTCAGAACCGCCGCTGGCCGGGATCGACCGGATCGCAGCGGCCATGGAAATCCTGGCCGGTTCCCTTGATCGAAATTTCACCCGTCGTGCGGTCGATCTTGACCTTCGGATGGTTCAGCCCGTTGAGCTTGTAGCTTGCGGCGATCCGGTCCGGTGTCGCCTCGACATCGTGCAGTTGCCACCAATGCTGGTCGTCGCCGCCCGAACTGATCGGGGGGATCAACGTCTTGGGAAGCCGGATACGCCCGTCCGCGCCAAAAATCTGGATCGTCACCGCGGTGTCCATCTGCTGCATCCCGGTGGTGATGCCGTCGCGCGAGCGATAACGATGGTCATATTTGTCCCACACCAGTTCGCGCGTCGACTGGCTGGTCATTTTCTCGCCCACCCCGAAACATACGAGGTTCAGTGCTTCGTCGGCGGCGACGGCTGCCCCCGGCGACGAGCCGATGGTGACGAGCAACAATGCAGCAAATACACGCGTCGCGGTCATGGCAATTCTCCCAAAGGGTGGCCGATTCCTTGTGCAGTTGGGCCATGATAGGCGGTTGGGACGCGTTGACAAGGAGGCGGTCGGTGCGCCGTTCAAGAACCACCCGCCCATCGGGACTTTGCACGAAGGAGCGCATTTCCCTTCGCCGCGGCACGCACTATGTAGGCGCCGCACAACAAGGAGTTTGCGCCAATGCCGATCATGGCCGCGCGTCATTACAACAACGGCCAGCTTGTCCGCGAACTCGGGCCCGACGAGATCATCCCCGACGATTGCGACACCGGCGACTTCTTCTGGCTCGGCCTTTACGAACCGACCCCCGGCGAACTCGAAGGCATCGCCAAGCGCTTCGGCCTTCATCTTCTCGCGGTCGAGGATGCGCTAAAGGCGAACCAGCTGCCGAAGGTCGAGGTCTATGGCGACCAGCTTTTCATAGTCGCGCGCACCGCCAATCTGGATGGCGACACGATCGGGCCCGGCGAAACTGCGATCTTCGCGGGACCGCATTTTCTCGTCACTGTCCGCCATGGTTCGGCGCGCACGCACACGGCGGTGCGCCAGCGGCTCGAAAGCTTGCCGCTGAAGCTCGCGCACGGCCCCGACTACGCGCTCTATGCCATTCTCGATTTTATCATCGACGGCTATTTCCCAGTCATCGATGCGATCGAGGACCGGCTGCTGATCGTCGAGGAAAGCGTCATGGACACCCCGCTCGACGCCGAGGAGATCCGCCACCTCTATCGCCAGCGGCACGAGATCATCCGCTTCCAGCGGCTCGTCGGATTGATGAAGGACGTCGCCAACCGCCTCGCCACCGATGACGATTTGCCCAATATCGATGCGGCGGTCCGGCCGTTCTTCCGCGATATTTGGGACCATGTATCGCGTGCCGAATTCCGCCTCGCCAGCCTGCGCGACATTGCGGCATCGGTGCTCGACACCAACTCGCAGCTCGAGCTGCAACGCCAGGGCGTGATCACGCGCCAGCTCGCCGCCTGGGCTGCGATCCTCGCGGTGCCGACCGCGATTGCCGGCATCTATGGCATGAATTTCAAATTCATGCCCGAACTCGACTGGGGTTTCGGCTATCCGTTCGCGCTCGCTTTGATCTTCGGTGGGTCGGGGCTGGTTTTCTGGCGCTTCAAGCATATCGGCTGGCTCTGAAGCGCGCGATGCGCTTGCCAGCGGCGGACGCTTATGGCAGGGCGCGCTTCCCGCACATGGCGACGTTTGGCGACATGGGGAGGGGCGATTAGCTCAGTTGGTAGAGCATCTCGTTTACACCGAGAGGGTCGGCGGTTCGAGCCCGTCATCGCCCACCATTATTCCGCCGCTTCGACAGTCAGCGCGGGCCGGGTCTTGGCGAAGGGGCTGAGGCCGAGCCAGGATTCAATGCTTTTGGCGAGCGCATCATCTCCGGTCAGAATCAGCCGCCGTTCGCCTAGCGCTTCGGCGAGCGTATCGTACCCCATCCAGATCGCGGTCATCGTCTTGAGGTCGGACGAGACATAGAGATCGACGTCGGCGCCGGGATCGACCGAGCAAAGCTGGGTTTCCTGATCGGGCTCGACGACCAGCCACCACGATCGCCGGTCGGCGGGGAGTTCGGCGTAACGGAACTGCACGATCACCTTGCGGTCGGGCATCGGGTCGACGACGAGCCCGCGGCGCATGTCCCACATCAACAGCTGCACATCGAGTTGTTCGAGCGACAGGTCGCCGTCGATCCAGCGCTTGCCCCAGACGCCAAATGCCTCGACCACCGGCGCCAGTTCGAGCCCCGCGCGGGTCAGCCGATAATCGAACACCCCCGATTCGCGCGCGACGGGCGCGCGAAAGACGATGCCCGCCGCCTCCAGATCCTTCAGCCGCTGCGACAGGAGCGCGGGCGACATGCGCGGCACGCCGCGGCGCAAGTCATTGAAACGGGTCGATCCCGCCGCGAGCTCGCGGACAAGAACGATCGTCCAGCGCGTGCATAATATCTCCGCCGCCATCGCGACGGGGCAGAATTGACCGTAACTGGCATTCGCCATGATACACTCCTCTTTCCGCCGATATACCGCATGAGTCGCGGGGGAGGCGAGTTCAGTTTCTGTATCGGGTCGATTCAGTTCCTGAACTATCCGCCGCTTTGCCCAGCCGTCATGACCATCGCCAGCAAGGGAATGCTTAGGAGATGAACATGTTGATTGCAGCACAAACGAAGACCCAGGATTATTGGTACGAGATCGCCGACCGGATTGCCGAGCGGATCGCCGCATCGGCGGCTGAACATGACCGCGACAAAAGCTTTGTCACCGAAAATTACGACCTGCTCCGCGAAGCCGGGCTGATCGGCGCGGCGGTGCCCGTCGAATTGGGCGGCGACGGCCTCGACTATAGGGCGCTGTGCGGCATCGTTCGCAGGCTCGGGAAAAGTTGCGGTTCGACCGCGCTCGCTTTCTCGATGCATTGCCATCAGGTCGCCGCGGCGGCGTGGCGCTGGCAGCATCTGCAGGCCCCGACCGACGGCCTGCTCCGCCGCGTGGCCGCCGAAAATCTGCTGCTCGTGTCGAGCGGCGGGTCGGACTGGCTGCAGGGCGGCGGTACCGCGACCAAGGTCGAGGGTGGGTTCCTGATCAATGCGCGCAAGGTCTTTTCGAGCGGTTGCCAGGCGGGCGACCTGCTGATGACCAGCGCGGTCTATGACGATCCCGAAGCAGGGCCGAGCGTGCTGCATTTCGGCCTGCCCTTCAAAGCCGAGGGCGTCACGATTCTTGACACATGGGACACGATGGGAATGCGCGGCACCGGATCGCACGATGTCGAGATCAAGGACGTGTTCCTTGCCGATGCCGCGGTGTCGGGCCGCCGGCCGCAGGGCAAATGGCATCCGCTGTTCCACATCATCAGCATGATCGCGTTCCCGCTGATCTATTCGGCCTATCTCGGCGTCGCCGAAGGCGCGCGCGATGCGGCGATCGAGACCGCACGGCGCAAGCCGGCGAACGCCGGGCTCGTCGCGCTGACGGGTGAGATGCAGAATGCGTTCTGGACCGCCGAAACCGCACTGAACGCGATGATTGCGACGGCGCAAAGCGCCGCGCCCGGACCGGAAACGACGAGCGCGGTGATGACCGGGCGGACGGTCGCAGGCCGCGCGGCGATCCGCACCGTCGAACTCGCGATGGAAGTCGCGGGGGGCGGTGCCTTCTACAAGGGTTCGGTCATAGAGCGCGCGTTCCGCGACGTCCAGGGCGCGCGCTTCCATCCGCTGCAGAAACCGGCGCAGCGCGAGTTGAGCGGCCGGGTTGCGCTGGGGCTCGACATCGACGGCTAGTTCGCCAAGCCTCCTTTTTGATGGGAAGCAGCGGATTGCAGGGCGAATGTCTGCGCGACATTTGCCCTGCAATCTCGTGCGTGACAGCGTCGGAGACTGGCCAGTATTTCGAGCCTTGTTGGATGGGCCGTCACGGCGTTAAGGGGCGTTCCTGTCTGAAAAAGGGTCCCCCGCGATGAAACGCCTGCTTGCCGTCCTTGCTTCCGCTTTGCTTGTCTTTGGGCAACCCGCCCTCGCGGCGCAGCAGCAGGGCGATGTCATTATCCGCCACGTCACCCTAATCGATGTCGAGGCGGCGAAGGCACTGGCGGATCAGGCGGTCGTGCTCCACGGTGACGACATCGTCGCGGTCGGTTCGGACGCCGACATCGCGCGCGGTTGGCGCGCCAAGCAGAAGGTCGACGGCAAGGGTCGCTTCCTGATTCCCGGCCTGTGGGACATGCACGTCCATTTCGGCGGCGGGCCCGAGCTGATCGAAGAGAATAAGGCGCTGTTGCCGCTTTATGTCGCGAACGGCATCACGACGATTCGCGACGCGTCGGGCGACCTGCCCAAACAGGTGCTGGCATGGCGCGGCGAGATCGCCGCCGGCCGCCTTTTCGGCCCGCGCCTGTTGAGCTCCGGCGCGAAGATCGAGGGGATCGCGCCGCTGTGGAAAGGCACGATCGAGGTCGGCAGCGAGAAGGATGTCGACGCCGCGCTCGACCGGCTGAAGAACCGCGACAGGGTCGATTTCGTCAAGATCACCGACAGCACGCTGAAGCCCGAATTGTTTCTCTACGCGCTTCTGCAGGCCAAGGCGCTGGGCCTTCGCACGTCGGGGCATATCCCGATGGCGTTGACGACCGAGCAGGCGGTCGACGCCGGGATCAGTTCGATCGAGCATCTCGACTATGCCTATAACGCCGGCGCGAAGGACGAGGCCGCGATTGCCGGCGATTTCGCGGCGGGGCGGATCGACCGCGCCGAGGCGAACCGCCGACTCGACGCAGGGTTCGACCGCGACTCCGCGATGGCAGCCTATCGCCGCTTCGCCGCCAAGGGCGTGTTCGTCACCCCGACGCTGAACGGCAGCCGCATCATCGCTAACCTCGACCGCGAGGATCACTCGAAGGACGCCGGACTCGCCTACATCGGTCCCAAGCTGCGCAAGACCTACGACTGGCGCGTCGAGCGCGCCGCCAAGGCCGATGCCGCCGCCATCGCGGCGCGGCACGCGCATATCGACGATATGGCGACGATCCTGCCGATGCTGGCCGAGGCGGGGGTGCCGATTATCGCGGGGACCGACGCGGGCTTTCTCAACAGCTTCAACTATCCGGGTTTCGGCCTGCACGACGAGATTGCGCTGTTCACCGCAAAGGGGCTGACGCCGGCGCAGGCGCTCGCATCGGCAACGCGCGCGGGGCCGGCGTGGTTTGGCTGGCTCGATCGTTATGGCGCGATCAAGCCCGGCATGGCGGCCGATCTGGTGCTGCTCGACCGCAATCCGCTGGAGGATATCGCCGCGACGCGCGCGATCGGCACGGTCGTGATGCGCGGTCAGGTTTTCGATCGCGCCGCGCTCGACAAAATGCTTGCCGATACAAAAGCCAGGGTTGCGGCGTGGGATGCCGAGGTCGCGAAGCCCTAGGGGATTACGGCGCGCGCGGCCTGCCGTGCGCGCCAGACGCTCCACAGCGTGAACATCCCCATCGCGGCCCAGATGACGTTCAGCACCGCCGAGGGCAGCGCGCCATTATAGCCCGAATTGACGATGAAGCCGCCCGCGCCGATCACGTTCATCCATTGATAGAGATAGCCGCGCCCGTCGAGCTTGCCGAGCGAGAGCATGACATAGGCGGCGAGGATGATGACCGCCGCGGCCCATCCGATGACTTCGATCGCGATGCGCAGCGCGTCCATGGACTTTCCTTTTCGGTGGGGGCTGGCGCCGCCTAGCGCAGCGTGCGTTCGATCGCGTCGACAGCGTCCTTGGCTTCGGCGAGCCCCATTCCTGTGGCGTCGCGCATTCGCTTGATCGCCTCGATCTTGCGGCCGTGTCGGATCAGGTCGCGGATTTCCGCGTCGTCGATGCGCTCGTCGCCGACCCGCACGAGCGGGCGCGGGGCGGCGCGCGGCGGCGGCGCGGTCAGGTCGCGCCGGCCGCCGCTGCGCTGGACATAGAGGGTGAGCATCACCCCGCACACGAGCCCGAAGACGAAGAGAAACAGTGCGCCCATCGTCTCCGCGCCCGCTTATGCCGCGAGCTTGCGCAGCACGTAGTGGAGGATGCCGCCGTTCATATAATATTCGACCTCGTTCGCGGTATCGATACGGCAGAGCGTGTCGAAGCTGAAGGTCGAACCGTCGGCGCGCGTGACGTTCACGGTGACCGTCTGGCGCGGCTTGAGGTCCGCGACGCCGGTGATCGTGAACTGGTCGTCGCCGGTCAGGCCCAGCGTCTCGCGGCTCTGGCCTTCGAGGAACTGGAGCGGCAGCACGCCCATGCCGACGAGGTTCGAGCGGTGGATGCGCTCGAAGCTTTCGACGATCACCGCGCGGACGCCGAGCAGGTTGGTGCCCTTCGCCGCCCAGTCGCGCGACGAGCCGGTGCCATATTCCTTGCCGGCGATGACAACCAGCGGCGTGCCGTCGGCCTTGTGGCGCATCGCGGCGTCATAGATCGGCATGACCTCCGAGCCATAGCGCGACATGCCGCCTTCGATGCCGGGGACCATTTCGTTCTTGATGCGGATGTTGGCGAAGGTGCCGCGCATCATGACGTCGTGGTGGCCGCGGCGGGCGCCGTAGCTGTTGAAGTCGGCCTTGCTAACCTGATGTTCCATAAGCCATTTTCCGGCCGGCGAGTCCGCCTTGATCGAGCCGGCAGGGCTGATGTGGTCGGTCGTGATGCTGTCGCCGAGGATCGCGAGCGGCTTGGCGTTGACGATGTCCGACACCGGCGCCGGGGTCATCGTCATGCCCTCGAAGTACGGCGGGTTCGCCACGTACGTCGATCCGGCGCGCCACTGGTAGGTGTCGCTGCCTTCGACCTCGATCTTCTGCCAATGCTCGTCGCCCTTGTAGACATGGGCGTAGCGCGCGACGAACATGTCGCGGTCGACCGCGCCCGCCACCGCATCGGCGACTTCGAGATTGGTCGGCCAGATGTCGGCGAGGAACACGTCGTTACCCGACTGGTCCTGCCCGATCGGCGTGGTGGTGAAATCCTCGATCACCGTGCCCTTGAGTGCGTAAGCGACGACGAGCGGCGGCGAGGCGAGGAAGTTCGCGCGCACGTCGGGCGACACGCGGCCTTCGAAGTTGCGGTTGCCCGAGATCACGGCGGCGGCGACGAGGCCATTCTCGTTGATCGCCTTCGAAATCGGCTCGGCGAGCGGACCCGAATTGCCGATGCAGGTCGTGCAGCCGTAACCGACGAGGTTGAAGCCGATATTGTCGAGATGCTTCTGGAGGCCCGCCTTTTCCAGATAGTCGGTGACCACCTGCGACCCCGGGGCGAGCGAGGTCTTGACCCACGGCTTGGGCTTCAGGCCCAGCGCGTCGGCCTTTTTCGCGACGAGGCCGGCGGCGACGAGCACGCCGGGGTTCGAGGTGTTGGTGCAGCTGGTGATCGCGGCGATGGTGACGTCGCCGTCGCCGATGTCGAAATCCTTGCCCTCGACCGGCACGCGCGTCTGCGCCTTTTTATAGGTGTTCGCCATGTCGGCGTTGAACACATCGTCGACGTCGGGGAGCGAGACGCGGTCCTGCGGACGCTTCGGACCCGCGAGCGACGGCACGACGGTCGACAGGTCGAGTTCGAGCGTGTCGGTGAACACGGGGTCCGCGGCACCCTCGACGATCCACAG
>Ga0209257_1000919_pt1 | contig 40996 bp, 36 predicted proteins | sample AraplaCvi_mCL_r2_FD_184277 | JGI IMG/M metagenome (GOLD analysis project Ga0209257, IMG submission 184277) | Arabidopsis root microbial communities from North Carolina, USA - plate scrape MF_Cvi_mCL_r2 (SPAdes) (version 2) | ecosystem: Host-associated > Plants > Roots > Endosphere | place: USA...
AGATCGGCCTGCAGCATCGCGATCGTCAGGGTGCGGCCGGGGGAATGGCGCGCCTGCGCTTCGTCATAGGCGATCTTGAGGAAGTGGCGGCGGTCGCCGCTTTCGATGAGCAGGCCCATGGCGAGCACCTGCCCGTCGAGCAGCAGAGTATCGATCTGCAGCGCGTCAGCGCCGGCGAAGAGCTCGGCCATCCGGCGGATATAGGCGGCATCCGCCGGCAGGCAGGCGATCGCCGTCCCGGCCTCGCCCTTCCAGCCCGAGGCTTCGAGCGTGAGGAAGACGTCGAGGGCGTCGAGCGCCGTCTGCGGTTCCGGCAGCGGCCACGACAGATAGGCCGGATAGCGCAGGGTCTGGGCGAGGTGCGGCATCGCCAGCGCCTCCAGCACGGTTTCGATTTCCGCGTCCGACGGTTCCAGATCGAGCCCGCCGTCGCTCGCCAGGCGCAGGCACAGCGGCAGATCGTGGCCGATGATGATCAGGCGCTCGTCGTCCACCGCACCACCCGCGATGACCGCCTTGAGCCCCAGTTCCATGGCGTGGGCGATCAGCATGAAGAACGGCGGGCGCACATCCTCCACCATACCCACGGACGCCAGCGCGCCGGCCGCGCGGCCGTAGGCGCGCGCCCGATCGAGGTAGCGGCGGCCGCGACGGTTCATCCACGTCGTCACGGGCATGACCGGCCCTCCGCCCCGTCCGGTTCCGGCTTGCCGAACGCAGCTAGGAGCGCGACCAGGGCCGGCCGGCTGGGACGTGGTAGGCGCGCGTACGCCCGCAAGAGGTCCAGCGCGCCCGGCTCGCCCAACAGGTCGGCGAGCTCGTCGGTCAGCCCGCGGGTCCCGTCGTTGGCGCCGAACAATTCCGCGACCGGCGTGTCCAGTGTCCTCGCGATCTTCGCGAGCATGGAGGCGCTGACGCGGTTGGCGCCGCGCTCGTATTTCTGAATTTGCTGGAAGGTGATCCCCACCGATTCCGCGAGCGCCTGCTGCGACAGCCCCTGCGTTTTGCGCGCCAGTCGGATACGCGCGCCCACTGAGACGTCGATCGGGTCCGGTTCTGAGCCAGGCTTCGGCGACATGTGGTCTTCCCTCCCGTTCTTGTCGGACGCGCTTAAAGCCAGAGCCGCTTGAGGTCGTCTTGGCAGCTTTGCAGGAGCGGGTAGGCGTCCTCGTTGTCATGCGGGTTCAGGAACCACAGCAGGGCGTCGAGGCGCGCCAGCAGCCCTTCGCGCGTCGTCGCCGGTGTCGTCTTCAGCACCGGCAGGACTTGGTCGTAGAGCTTATCGATCTCGTCGAGCTGAGCTTCGATCGCCCGCAGCTGCGCGGCTTCCGGCACGAGCGCTTGCTCAGCCTCGGTCAACCGCGGCCAGTTCCGATGCTTGAAGAGCCAGGTCTCCACGTCCTGCCAAGCGAGGCAGAGCCGCCGCTGCTCCTTCTCGAGCCCACAGTACCGCTTCGCAATCTCCAGCGCGGGATCTACCGCGCCATTCGTAAGCGGGAGGGGCAGGGCGCAGGCCGTTGCGCCCTTAAGCAGGGACCGGCGGCTGGGCGCGCCACGGCGTGCGTTGCTTGACCTTGGCATGTATCGTCATCCCCGGAGGTGACTCGGAATGGCCGCCTCCAAGCGCAAGAATGATTACCACGTGCTCAATAGTGGTCACGAGGTGATACATCGTCAAGTGGTCTTGGATGCCGGCGATCACGCCTCTTCAGTTGCGGCTCGCGCGGACGGCCCTGCGGCTCGGCGTCCGCGAGCTTGCGCAAGCGGCCGAGGTCTCACCGGCCACCATCATGCGGTTCGAGTCCGAACGAACGGGCATGCAGACCGGCACCCTGGCGCGCGTCGAAGCGGCGCTCGCTGCGCGCGGGGTCATCTTCGTCCCCGCTGAACCTGGCGGCAGCGCCACGATCCGCGTGCGTGAAGACCCCGCCTAGCGATCGAACAGGCCCGCGAACTCCCGGTCTGCAAAGTGGCGAATCTTCCCGGCGACGAGCGGGTCGCGGCCGGGCCTGAGCAGCAGCATCGTGTGGTCGGGCAGGCGCATGACTTCGTCGGGCGTGAGCAGATCGCGGCGCACGCGCTGTTCGCTCCACGAGGAGCCTTCGCCCGATGAGGTGGAGCCGCCCTGCATCGACGAACTGGACCCGGAATTGATCGTGGTCCCTTGGGCGATGAAGGTCTCGGTGGTCACGCCCAGCGTGCGCGAGACCCACTGCGCCGTATCGAAGTCGGCGACGTTGAAGACCTGGGTAACGGCGGCGTTGGCGAGGAAGGTGCCATGGCGCTCGCCGTAGAGCGCCTTCAATTGGTGGAGGTCCTGCAGGATCGCCCAGAGCTGGACGCCGTAGCCGGCCATCAGGCCATAGGCCTGGGCCAGCGGTTCGAGGCGTCCCAGCGTCGCGAACTCGTCGAGCAGGAAGAGGATCGGGGAGGGGGCACTGCGGCCGGGTCCTGAGCTCCGCGCGAGGCAGTGCAGCGCCTGGGCGACGAGCAGGCGCAGCCAGCGGGCGTGGGTGCCCAGCCGTTCGGGCGGGAGCACCAGGAAGACGGTGGCGCGCTGGTCGCGCAGGTCTTCGAAGGCGAAGTCGGCGCGGGCGAGGCTTTCGGTGATGCGGCGGCTGTCGAGGAAGTGGGTGTGGCGCTGGGCTGCAGAGAGCACGCCGGTGGCCTCGCGGTCGGCCTTGCCAGCGTGGCGGTTGGCGGCGCGCGCGACGAGTCCGTCGGCCGCCGGACTCGCCTGCATCGCCTTCAACGTCGCCGCGAATCTTGTGGGCGCGGTGGTAAGCAGGTCGCGGACGGCGGCGAGGTTCGCGCCCTCCGCGGGCGGATGGGTGACCACGTGCATGATGAGGCCGGCGATGAGCGCCTTGGCTTCCTCGTTCCAGTGCGCCTCGCTCACTTGTTCCGGCGGATCGTAGACGAGGGCGTCGGCGATCAGCGCCGCGTCCTCCGCCAGATCATCGCCGAACGGGTCGAGCGCGGACAGCGGATTGAAGGCGCTCGCCGGCTGCCGGGAGACGCCGAAGGGATCCACCACGTGGACGGACCCGAAGCGCGCCCGCGCGCGGGCCGCGACCCGGGCGTTCTCGCCCTTGGGATCGACGCAGAGCACGGCCCTGTCGGCGAGCAGCAGGTTGGGCAGCACGACGCCCACGCCCTTGCCGGAGCGCGTAGGCGCGAAGGTCAGCAGATGACCAGGCCCGTCGTAGCGCATGAGCCAGCCGCCGGAGGCGCGGCCGATGATCAGGCCGTCGGGTCCGCCGAGCGCGCTCCGCGTGCGGCGGTCGTCGCCGAACTGCGCGCTGCCGTGGGTCGTCACCGGGCCGGTAGGCCCCTGCCGCCCCAGCCAAAGCAGGTAGCCCCATGCGCCGCCGGCCGCCGTCGCCGCGAGGGGGATGATCCACTCTGCGAGCAGGGGCGGCAGGCCGAAGTGATCGCGCACGATCAGGAAAGGCAGGCTGCCGCACACGTTGCCCCAGAACGCGCCGACCAGGGTCGGCCAGACCGCGCCGAGCGCGAGCCTCACGCCTCCCGCTCCGCCTCGACCGCGAAGGCGCGCTGTCCGCGCCGCCGCCACAGGAGACGGGGCCCGTCTCCATCGACAGCCTGCAGGCGATCCGCCAGCTCCAGGAACGCGCCATAGAGCGCCGCACGATCATCGCGCGTGAGCTCGACGAGGCCAGCCTTGGCGACGAGGCCGCCGAGCTCGATCAGGTGGCGCGTACGTTCACGGCGCTGCACGACCCAGGCCCTCGTGTCTGACCTTGCCCGCGCGGCTTCAGCCCGGTGTAGCGCCGCCGCCGTCCGCCGCACGGCGGTCGCCGCCGTTCGCAGGCTTCGCTGAAGACCGGGCCTGTCCTTGAAAGAACGCGGCGCCGGCGCGGCGCCAGCCGTCACGTGCACTCGCGTCCGCCTTGCCTGCCGCAAGCAGCGCGCCCGCAAGAACCTCCATGTCAAGCTTGTCGGCGCCAGTAGCGATCACCAGCTCGCCGAACTGCGTGACGCGCTTGCCCTTGAGCGCCTTGGCCCGCTGTTGCAGGGCCTGAAGTTCTGCGTCGAGGTCGCGCGGCTTCTTCATGACGGTGGCCTCCGAGGATCGGAGCCCGAACCCTGCGCGGCCGATGTCAGGTGCGCCATGGGTAAGCTTACGCATGGCGCACCTGTCACTCACGGCCGAAGGTCTGAGTGCGCGCTTATACGTCGCTGGCGCGACGTGCTCGGATGTGGAGCGCCTCGATGGCGATCTACCATTTCTCGGCGAAGGTGATCTCGCGGGCCAAGGGCTCGTCGGCCGTGGCCGCGGCCGCCTACCGGTCCGCGTCGCGCCTGCACGACGAGCGCCTGGACCGCGCCCACGACTTTTCGAACAAGGCGGGCGTCGTCCATTCGGAGGTCTTGCTGCCCGAAGGGGCGCCCGAGCGCTGGCGCGACCGCGAGACGCTCTGGAACGAGGTCGAGGCGAAGGAAGTTCGCAAGGACGCGCAGCTGGCCCGAGAGGTGGAGTTCGCGTTGCCTCGGGAGCTCTCGCGGCGCGACGGCGTCGAGCTCGCCCGGTCGTTCGTGCAGCGCGAGTTCGTCGACAAGGGGATGGTCGCCGACCTGAACGTCCACTGGGATGTGGGCGCCGACGGCGAGGCCAAGCCGCACGCCCACGTCATGCTCGCATTGCGATCGGCGGGACCGGAAGGGTTTGGCGGCAAGGTCCGCGACTGGAATTCGACGGAGCAGCTCATGGCCTGGCGCGAGGCCTGGGCGGAGCACGCCAACCGCAAGCTCGCCGAGCTCGGCATCGATGCGCGCATCGATCCTCGGGCGCTCAAGGACCAGGGGATCGACCTGGAGCCGCAGAACAAGATCGGTGCGTCCGGCGCGCGGCGCGAGATCCATGGCGAGGCGGCCGAGCGCGCGGAAGATCATCGCGCGATCGCGCGACGCAACGGCGAGCGGATCCTGGCTGAGCCTGAGATCGCGCTGTCGGCCATCACCCATCAGCAGGCGACGTTCACCGAGCATGACCTTGCGCGGTTCGTGCATCGACATACGGACGGGAAGGGGCAGTTCGACGCCGCGCTCGCCAAGGTGCGGGCGAGTTCCGAGACCGTCCGGCTGGGACGGGACGGTCAGGGTCGCGAACGCTTCACCAGCCGCGAGATGCTGCGCGTCGAGCGCGGTCTCGAGCGTGATGCAGACCAGATGGCTGAACGGCCAGGACATGCCGTGAGGGGGCGCGACAAGGACGCGGCGCTGGCGCGTTCCTCCGCCGCTGGGCTCGACCTCTCCACTGCGCAGCGCGACGCCGTGGACCACGTCACCCGTCGTGGCGATCTCGCGCTGCTGGTGGGCTATGCGGGCACGGGCAAGAGCGCGCTCCTGGGCGTCGCGCGCGAGGCCTGGGAGGCGCAAGGCTATCGTGTCCGCGGCGCGGCGTTGTCGGGCATGGCCGCCGAGAGCCTCGAAGGGGGCTCCGGGATCCCGTCGCGGACCCTGGCGAGCCTCGAGCATGCGTGGGCGCGGGATCGCGAGACGCTGGGACCGCGGGACGTGCTGGTGGTGGACGAGGCTGGGCTCGTCGGATCGCGGCAGCTCGCGCGTGTGATGGCGCACGCCCAGGCCACAGGCGCGAAGGTGGTGATGGTCGGCGACGCCGAGCAACTGCAGGCCATCGAGGCGGGCGCCGCGTTCCGGGCGCTCGCGGAGCGGCATGGCGCCTACGAGCTCACCGAGGTCCGGCGACAGCAGGTTGATTGGCAGCGCGATGCCACACGCCAGCTCGCCACCGGCCGGACCGTGCAGGCCCTGGGAGCTTATGCTGCTGCGGGCGCCGTGCACGGGCACGAGGATGCCGCGGCTGCGCGGGACGCCGTGGTGGCAGGCTGGTGGGCGGCCAAGCAGGCGGCGCCCGAGACCTCGCAGGTCATGCTGGCCTATACGCGCGACGACGTCTCCGCCCTCAATGGCTTGGCGCGGCAGCGCATGCAGACGGCCGCGGCGCTCGGACCGGATCACACGGTCGAAACCACCCGCGGCGCACGCTTCTTCGCAGAGGGCGAACGGATCGTCTTCCTGCGCAACGAGCGCGAGCTCGGCGTGAAGAACGGGACGCTGGGCACGGTCGAGCAACTTTCGGAGACGCGCATGAGCGTGCGCCTGGACGACGGGCGGCGTGTCGCCTTCGACCACAAGGCCTACTCGGATCTGGACCACGGCTACGCGACGACGATCCACAAGTCGCAGGGTGTGACGGTCGATCGCACCCACGTGCTGGCAGGGGGCTACATGGACCGGCACGCGACCTACGTCTCTTTGTCGCGGCATCGCCAGAGCGTGGCGTTGCACTACGACCGTCAGTCCTTCGCGGATCAGGCCGAACTCGGGCGGGTGTTGTCCCGGGAGCGGGCAAAGGACTCCACCCTCGACTACCCAGAGCTGTTCGCCGAGCGTCGAGGTCTCGCTCAGGTCGCTGACAGCGCGTTCGAGGCGTTTCGGCCGCACGCGTCGGGCCCGGCCGCCGGGCTTGATGTTCGGCAGGACGAACTGGCGCGCGTCCAGGCCTTCGCGCGGGCCTGGCAGGACGGCGTGCGGATGCGCTCGGCCGGTCATGATCTGCTCGCCCATCAACGGGTGGCGTTGGACCGAGCGGCCGGTGCGCTCGATAGGGCGAGCCCTGGATTGGCCGCGAAGGTGGCCGCGGCGCTGGAGCGCGACCCTGCGATGGCCGCGCTTGCGGCCCGTGGGCGGCCCGAGGCGTTGCTGCGGGCAGCCGAACGAACGTCTAAGCCGGACCTCCAGCATGCGCGGGACATCGCGCGCGAGGCGAACCGTGATCGTGGACTGGAGCGATGAGCCTGCAGCCCAGCGATCCGGCGACGGACGCCTTCGAGCGCTTGAGAAGCGAGGTGGCGCTCCTTCGCCGCGCGTTGGAGAGTCTGGCGGCCGGTGCGCAAGAAGCGCCCGTCGACTACAGCCCGACCCTTGCCGAGCTCTCCGAGGCGATCGCGGCCGTCAGCGCTCAGGCCGTGGCGCTGGGCGAGCGCCCGCTTCTGGCGCTCGCTCCGGACCAGCTGGGGTCGTTGTTCCAGATCGCTGCGGCCAAGGTGCTGGCGAATCCGGTGGCGGAGCTCGAACGTGAGCGCACGACCCTCCGCCAGGCAGCGGAGGCACTGCGCGCCGCTCGTGAGGCTGATCTGGCGAAGTCGCGGTCCTGGCGCAGGACCGCGAGCCTGTTGGGCGGTGGGGCCTTGGTGGGCGTTGTTCTGTGGGGCCTCCTCCTGGGGCCGGTCGCCCGCATACTCCCGGCCAGCTGGGGGGCTCCCGAGCGTTTGGCCTCCGCCACTTTGAACCTGCCGATGGCGCCGGCCGGAGAGCGGTTGCTTCGGCGCGGCGACCCGCAGGGCTGGACAGCCGTGGAGGTCGCCCGTCGAGTGCCGCAAGCTCAGCTCCTCGCGCTCCAAGACTGCATGTCCCGCTCGCGAAAGACATGCACAGTGAAGGTCGAGCGCCAGTAAGTGGCGGATTTCCCGCCGAGCAGTGGCGGACAATCCGCCAGTTTGCGTCGCCGCGTGGTTGTGTTTGTTGAATTCAAGTTCTTGCGGTAGCGTTGCCCTCGAGTTGCAAGCGCGCGGTGCGTCATGCGTATGCTTAAGCTTGAAACGTCTGCCCCTACGATCGGGCCGGACTTGGTGGTCCTAAGTCATCGTCAGCTCGAGTGCTTGAGCTGGGCTGAAGCGGGAAAGAGCGCGCGCGATACCGGCCAAATTCTCGGAATTTCCCAGCGCACGGTCGAAAAGCACTTGGAACAAGCCTACGGACTCCTGGGCGTCCGCACCCGCATCCAGGCGGTCGTGCGGGCCCGGCAGCTCGGCTTGCTCGACTAGCGCGTCGCGAAGTGGGGGGTTGGATCTCGTGTCCGGGACTGCCCCTTTCGCTCGCGCGGCCTTGTTGCTTGCGGCGCAGAGCGCAACGGGGCAGACCGAGTCTGCGACCGGCGGCACCTCCTCCGAGCCTCAGGTCCTTCGTTCGCCTCCTACTTGCTCCGCCAGTGCGCGGAGGACGGCGCTGCGCTCAACCGGATTTGCGGCGGCTCCTTGCCGGGCGTCCGCGCGGCATCAGGTGTTGGAAGTAGAGGCTGGTCATCCAGGCCGATTCCACAATGGCGCGATCCTCGTCCAACATCGGATCTTCGATGAGCATCTCGACCATTCCGTACGCCACTTCCTCCGACAACCGCACAGCCATCTGCAGTTGGGACATGTCCACGTTCGGATAGAGCTCGCTCAATACGGTCAGATGACGTTGTAGGACCTTGTCGCGCGAGGCGATTCGCACCTCTTGCAAGATGGGAACGGCGCGGATCGCCCGCAGAATCCAGATCCCCCCCGGCTGCTCCCGCGTCACGCGCAGAATTTCCTTTCGCAACTCGACGGTGTTTGCGACGGCCTCGTCAAGGCTGCGCGAACTCGGCCCGCCCGCATCGAGCCAGGCGAGGAAGATTTCGTCCTGCACGTCCATCAGGCGACGCGCCAGCTCGGCCAGAAGTGCGTACTTGTTCGGAAAATAGCGGTAGAGCGCAGGCGGTGTCATGCCCGCGCGCTCGCACACCAAATTGGTTGTGAGACGCTCGAACCCCACCTCCGAAAGCAGATCACCGGCGGTCGCGAGGATGGCCTCAAAAGTGTCTTTGCCCCGGCGACGGGACGGACGCGACTTGGTGTCGAGATCAGGCCCTGGGCTTGTTGCGGCGGCGCTCGGCTTTGGCATATGGGCCCCTTTTACGTCGTCAATGCGCTCGACGGCGGTTAGTCACGCACAAGCCACGATGCCAGCTCGCACAGGAACAGCCCCCTTGGGCGTGGGTCCGAGTTGCCCGCTGCCTAGCGAGAAGTCCAGCCCCGACCCTGCCGTCAGGGTGCATGAGGGAAGGCTCGGCAGGTAGGCGCATGGCCACGTCTTGCGAAAAGCATCCGGACAATTCGGAACTACGGTCTCCGGGTTCTGCAGACGCGCCAGATCTAGACTGCGCGGCCACATCCTCTGGGGGCCTATCGAATAGTTGAAACTAGCATAAGTTGATGACTATAGCCGTCAAGCATGACGCCGCGTCAAAGGGAGAACGCCATGGGTCTGCTGAGCATCGGGCTGACGACGCTCGACATCGTCGCCCGACCGATCGACCAGCTGAGCCGGACCGAACGGACGACCCTGATCGAAGGTATTGCATGCATGCCGGCGGGGACGGCCGCCGGAGCCGCCTTGGTCGCGCAGACCCTCGGCCTATCGGTCCAACTTGCCGGCGCCATCGGCGACGACAACGCCGGGCTTCTCGTGCGCGCCGCCCTGGATCGCGCGGGTGTTGATACACGGCTTCTGCAGGTGAGCGCGGAGGAGCGCACCTCGACGACCCTGCTGGCGGTTGAAAGCGGGGGCGTGCGCTCAAGCTATCATGCGCTCGGTGCCGCAGGCGGCCTCACTGTCACAGACGAAATCCAGGACGCAGCGCGGGCCGCGCGGTTCCTGCATTATGGCGCCGTGGGTGGCGCGCGCACGGATGGAGGCGCCGGCGCAGACCTCCTGGCTGAGGCGCAAGCCGCTGGGACCGTGACGAGCTGCGACCTGATCTCGCCGCGGTCCACGGCGCGGGAGGAGGTCCGGCGTCTGTTGCCGCACGTCGACTATTTCATGCCGAGCGCGGCAGAAGCCTATGTCCTCTCCGGGCGGGACAACCTCGCCGACGCGGCGGACGTCTTCCTGGACCTCGGCGCGAAGGCCTGCGTCATCAAGAACGGCGCTCAGGGCTGTTATGTGGCCCATGGGGGCGAGCGGCTCACGATTGCGGCGCACGTGATCACGGCGATCGACACCACGAGCTGCGGGGACTCCTTCTGCGCCGGCGTGATCGCCGGCCTGGCGCGTGGCCAGGGGCTCGTCGAAGCCTGCCGGCTCGGCGCGGCCACGGCCGCGTTGGTCGCGCAAGGTCTAGGCACCCTGGGGCGCCTCAAAGATTACGAACAGGCCGCCGAGGCGATGCGCATGCTTCCGGTTGCCGCACCGGCGTAGGTCGCTGACGCCTCGTGGCGAGGCAGACGGGCAATCCACGACATAATTCCAAAACATTCTGGTTGCCAACGCGTTACAATAGTATCTACTAACCTAACGAGCTGGTTGGGCAGTGTTTGACCGGCCTCCTGCGGAGGTGCGGCACGATCTGGACGTCATAAGTCCGATAGTAAACAGGCGCGAAAAAAGGGGAGTTTTCGATGCGGGGTCGGAAGGCTGATCAGCGGCGCGTGCGACTAATCTCGTCGACGGCTGGCGTCGTGTTGCTGGCGGCGGCGGGCCAAGCCTGGGCCGCGGACCCGGACCCGAACCAGATCGAGGAGGTGGTGGTCACCGCGCAGCACCGCAGTGAGAACCTCCAGGACGTTCCGATCACCATTCAGGCCTTCACCGGCGAGGCGATGAAGGACCTGGGGGTCAAGTCGACGGCGGACCTGGGTCAGTTCACGCCGAACGTCTCGATCATCACCCCGTCCGGCGCCGGGAACCAGCCGGTGATTACCATCCGCGGCGTCGGGCTGAACGACTACAACACCAACAACGCCGGCCCGAACGGCGTCTACATCGACGAGTTCTACATCAGCGCGCCCACCGCGCAGAGCTTCAACATCTTCGACCTTGAGCGGGTCGAGGTGCTGAAGGGCCCGCAGGGGACCCTCTACGGGCGCAACACCAGCGGCGGGGCGATCAACCTGGTCACCGCGAAGCCGACCGATCATCTGGTCGCCGACGCCCATGTCGAATACGGCTCGTGGAACACCTTCAACATCGAGGCCGCCGTCGGCGGACCGATCAGCGAGACGCTTTCGGGCCGCCTCGCCGCGGTGGTCAACGAGTCCGACGGCTACTTCCACAACACGCTGACTGGGACGCGCGAGAACGGCGCCAACAATTTCGCCGCGCGAGGCCAGCTCCAGTGGAAGCCGTCCGACGATCTCAAGGTGCTGCTGAGCGTCCGCGGCGGCTACCTCGACAACCGGCCCAACCAGTATCGCCACTTCGGCACGCTGGATCCCGCGACGGGTGAGATCTGCTCGGTGCAGCAGGTCTATGCCGGCGCCTGTGTGGATCTCTTCGGCAAGGGTACGCCTGAGAAGTTCTTCGACGGCGCGTTCAACAGGCGTGAGCACAACCGGTTCACGGATTTGGCCTCCACGCTGAGGGTCGACTACGCGTTGCCGAACGGCTGGGATTTCGTCTCCATCACGGGGGGGAACTACAACCAGAAGAAATTCCCCGAGGACTCGGACGCTTCACCGGACCGGAACCTCGAGATCGATTTCAAGGCGCAGTCGAACGAGATCACCCAGGAGTTCCGCCTCTCGCACTCCACCGAGCGCTACAACTGGGTCGTGGGCGCCTACTATCTCCATGAGGCGCTGAAGCAGCACCAGCCGCTCTACATCCTCCTCGACTTCGACAAGTTCTTCGGCGCGGGCGCCGGCGACGGGGTCGCCTCCATCACCGAGACGATCAATCATCAATCGACCAAGTCGGGCGCGGCCTTCGGCCAAGTGGAGTACAACCTCACCGACGAGCTGAAGCTGATCGCCGGCGCGCGGGTGACCGCTGAGAAGAAGACCTTCCGCTCCTTCGGGTTCGACCGCTTCCAGGAAGGCGGCATGGACCGCTTCGGGCCCGCGGTGAACATCAACGATCTCCACTCGTCGCTCAGCGACTCGAAGGTCAACTGGCGGCTGGGCGCGAACTACAAGGTCACGCCCGACGTGATGGTGTTCGCCACCGTCTCCACCGGGTTCAAGAGCGGCGGCTTCAACGGCGGCTTCCTCAGCACCGATCCGGTCGCCCGCGAGCGCCAGCTGCAGCCCGTGAAGCCCGAGACGGTCACCGCCTACGAGATCGGGCTGAAGAGCGAGTTCTGGGACCGGCGCATCGTCTTCAATGCGGCGGCCTTCTACAACGACTACAAGGACCAGCAGATCTTCACGCTTGTGCCGTCGACGGAGCCTGGTCAGGGTCCGGTCAACGTGCTCGACAATGCCGATAAGGTCCGCACGTACGGGGTCGAGGCGGACCTGTCGCTACGTCCGACGAGCGAGCTGACCCTCACGGCCCAGGTCGGGCTGCTGAGCGCCAAGCTGGTGAAGTTCGTGGCGGCCCGCGACCCGTCACAACCTGATTTCTCCGGCAACCGCGTCCCGCTCGCGCCCAAGGTGACGGCCGCGCTGCTGGCCGACTGGAAGCATCCCGTCGGCGACGGCGTTCTCAATCTCCAAGCCAACGCCAGTTACAAGGGCAAGCAGTTCTTCGATAACTCGAACGACCCGATGATCACGCAGGGCGGCTACTGGCTGGCCAACGCGCGGGTCGCCTACGCCATTCAGGACGAACGCTGGGAGGTGGCCGCCTTCGTGCGGAACCTCACGGACAAGCACTACTTCGTCGACAACTTCAATCTGTCCTCGCCGTTCGGAATGCTGACCGGCGTGGTGGGCATGCCGCGCAGCTTCGGCGTCGAAATCAACTACCGCTACTAGCGGCTCGATCTGATGCGCCGGACCCGAATTCCTCCCCGGTGACTGCGACGGTCGCACTCTGTGCGGCCGTCCTCTTTCCGAAACCGGTGGGGACCGTGGTGTCTGGTGTTCCGATCGTCGGAAAATAGAGCACTACTTCACGCTTGAGGGGCGACATGGCCGCTGCACAGACCCAGCTTGGGGGCGAGGGCCCCTTCGGCACCGGCGGCGTTGAAGACGCCGCTATGACGCAGACGACCCCGCTCGCCTTGACGGCGGCACTGGTTGTCGGGTGCGCGGGGCTGCTGATGCCCGGCGTGCAGCCCATGGTCTTGGGCGCCCTCGTGTCGGCGCAACGACTTGACGTCCACCAGCTTACCCAAGCTGCGACGGTCGAGATGCTTGCCCTCGGGGCGGTCTCGGCCCTGCTGGCTGGGACCGTGCGTCATCGACGCCTGCGCGTTTGGGGCCTGGGCGGCCTCTTGCTCCTCGGCCTTGCAAACCTTGGCTGCCTGAGCGCCGACGGTTTGGCGCTGATCGCCGTGCGGGGTCTCGCGGGGGCGGGCGGGGGCATCCTTGTGTGGATCGCCACAGGCCTCGTGACCCGCCATGCCCAAGCCTTGCGCCTGTCGGCCGTCTTCCTGGGCGTGCAGGCGCTGAGCCAGGCCGGCTTGGCGGGCGTCATTCCCTCGTTTGCGGGGTCGTTGGGCGCAGACGCCGGTTTGGTGCTGCTCGCCGCCGGCGCTGGGGTCGGCCTCCCGTTCCTCCTCGCCCTGCCCCGCGATCTGCCGGACTTGCCGAAGCCCCACACCGGTCACGGCTCGCTGACCGCGCCCGGCATCGTCGGCCTGTTGTCGACCTTCCTGCTCATGGCCGGGATCGTCGGCGTCTGGGTCTTCGTCGAGCAACTTGCAAAACAGCACGGGATCGCCCCGGCCACCGTGTCGTTCTCGATCGCCGCATCGCTCGCCACGCAGGTGGCCGGCGCGGCCTTCATCGCCTGGATCGGGCCGCGGGTCTCACCAGCCGCCGGCCTCGTGCTCGTCAGCCTGGGATACCTCGTGGCGCTGGCCGTTTTGGCCTTCGTCGCCGGCGACTCCGCCTATCTTGGCGCGACACTGCTGTTCGGCTTCCTTTGGACGACCGGCATGCCCCTGTTCGTCCCGCTGCTGATCCGCGTGGATCCGACGCGGCGCGCGGCCATGCTCCTGCCGGGCGCGCAGCTTCTCGGGAGCAGCGCAGGGCCGCAGATCACCGGGGCGTTGGTGACGGGGGACAACCTCCAGCCCGTCCTCGTGGTCGGCGCAGCTCTGTTCGCCGCGACCATCGCGGCGGTCCTGACCGCCATCGCTCTGCGGGCGCGTTCTCACTAAGCGCCGCGCCACCTTCGATCAGAACTGCCGAATCCTCACCGACCGCGGGCCCCGGGTGCGCCCTGTCACCAGGGGCCGGCTCAGAGGTCGAGGCGATAGGTTCGCTGAGCGGTGCCGCTGAAGAGGGCGGTCTTCTCTGCCGCCGACGCGCCCGCGGCGATCCTCTTGAACGCATTCCAAAGGGTCGCGTAGTCGCAGGCTCCGCCGTCCACCGGAAAGTTCGACTCGAACATGCAGCGCTCGACGCCGAAGGCCTCGACGCAGGCTTCGATGTAGGGCCGCCATTCGTCCGCCAGCTGGCGCGACGATGCGGGTTGTCCGGACAGGAAGGATGGGAAGTTGCAAAAGGCCATCCCGAGGCCGCCCAGCTTGAGGGTCACATTGGGGAGCTCGGCGAGCGACCGAATCCGGCTGCGCCAGCCACCGAAGCGCTCCTCTCGCCGCCCCTGGTAGCTCGCGATGCCCAGCGGCGTGCCGACGTGGTCGAGGACGATGGACGTGTTCTCGAAGGTCCTCGCCAGATCGATCACGTCCTCCAACTGCGGCTCCAGCAGCCATGCATCGAACGACAGACCTAGCGGCGCGAGACAGGCGAACCCTTCCCGGAACGCGGCGTCGCGATAGAGACCCTTGGGAACATCGAAGACCGGTCCGAGGACAGTGCTATCGGCGTCCCAGGGCGCGATGTTGCGCACGCCCTTGTACCGGTCGCCGGCCACGGCCATGTGGGCCTCCAGGATCGGCCTGGCGGCCTTGCCCAGGGCAAGATCCACGCACCCGACGATGCCGGCGCAGACGCGCGTCTTCCCGTAGAGGCCGCTCGCGCTCATGGCCGCCACGCCCGTGGCGAACTCGGTCTCGCCGAGGGATTTCATCGGTTCGGTGCGATCGGCCCGATAGAAGGCGCCCGCCTCCAGGTACACCGTCGCGACGATGTTGTGACCACTGGCTATGTCAGCCAGGAAGTCCTCGAACAGGTACTTGGCGGCCGGTCTGATGGAAAGGTTGAAGCCGTGGTCGCTCGCGAACTCCGCAGCGAACTGACGGCGATCCCACAGGTGATGGTGGGGATCGATGATCGGGAGCTCGGGTTCCAGGATCTCTTCCTTGAGCATGCGACCTCCTCGGCGAGCCGCATTCCAACCGCGCCCGCATTTGCACGCTACCGGCTCGAGTTGAGGTAGTAAATACTATTGCTTATCGCCAGCCTTGCCGAGCCCCTGGTGGAGTCGCGACATCATCGCCTTCACTTTCGCGGGCACATGGCGCCGGTCCGGGTAGACCGCCCAAACGCCTTCGTCCTCCGGCCGGTGCTCGACGAGAACCTCCACCAGGTCACCGTCGGCCAGATGCTGTCGCACATAGAAGTCGGGGAGCCAGCAAAGTCCCAAACCGCTCAAGGCGGCCCGTAGCACGGCATAGCCGCTGTTGCAGCGGAAGCGTCCGTGCGGCCGATGAAGGTACGGCTGGCCGGATCGCCGGAAGCTCCACGTTTCCGCCGCGCCCAGCAGGCACTCATGATGAGCGAGATCCTCGAGGCTGGTCGGCGTCCCCCGCTGCGCGAGATAGCCCGGCGCCGCGCAAAGCAGGCGGGTGCGTGACGCCAGCCGGCTGGCGACCAGACGAGAGTCGCGCAGACGGCCGAACCGGACCGCGAGGTCTATGCCTTCCTCGGTGAGGTCCAGGACCTCGTCGGTGAGAAGGACATGGACAGCGAGCCGTGGGTGATCGGTCAGGAGCTGGTTGGCGAGCGGGACGACGAACCGCTCTCCATAGGCGACGGAGCAGGTCATGCGCAGCAGCCCGAGGAGCTGGTCGCCTTGCTCGAGCATCGCAGAGAGCGTCTCATCACGCTCCTCCACGAGGCGCAGGCAGCGCAAGTGGAATTGCTGGCCCGCGTCGGTCAGGCTGACGTGGCGCGTCGTGCGATAGAAGAGCTTCTGTCCCAGGCGGTCCTCAAGCGCGGCGACTTCACGACTGATCTGTGAGGTGGAGCAGCCCAGACGCTTCGCGGCCTGACTGAAACTGCGCGCCTGCGCGACGGCGACGAACTCATCGATGCCTGACCAGGTGCTCATGCCCCCAGGTCTCAGAATTATCCCGATGGAGCAACAATGTTTTCCAGAATTCCGGGATTATCGCGGCTCTACCGTGGTCTAGGGTCCTCGGTAGATGGAGCCCAGATGACATCCCAGACCCACTTCCTCACGCCGCAATACGGCGACGCCAACCGGCAGATCGGCGAAGGCTGGACGGTGCTAGAGGGCGCCCCGCAGCTTGCCACCTGGATCGAGCATCGCTCGAACGACGGCTCCGTCGTGGCGGGGACCTGGCATGCGTCGCCGGGCACGCTGCGCGCCGAGTATCGCTTCTACGAGTTCGTGGTGATGGTCGAAGGCCTCATCGAGATCACGCCGGACGGCGGCGAGACGATGACGGTCCGGGGCGGCGATTCCTTCGCCATCGAAGCCGACTTCAAGGGCGTCTGGAAAATCATCGAGCCGGTCCGCAAGCGCTTCCTTCTCAAGCTCGCCTAGGACGATGCCCTTGAAAACGCGCGCCGCCGTGGCCTTCGAGGCCAAGAAGCCTCTGGAGATCGTCGAGGTGGACCTGGAGGGTCCGCGCGCCGGCGAGGTCCTGGTGGAGATCAAGGCCACGGGGATCTGCCACACCGACGCCTACACCCTGGACGGCCTCGACTCCGAGGGCCTGTTCCCCTCGATCCTGGGCCACGAAGGCGCCGGCGTCGTGGTCGAGGTCGGTCCCGGTGTGACCAGCGTGGCCGTGGGCGACCACGTGATCCCGCTCTACACGCCCGAATGCCGGCAGTGCAAAAGCTGCCTCAGCCGCAAGACCAACCTGTGCACGGCGATCCGCGCCACCCAGGGCAAGGGCCTGATGCCCGACGGGACCAGCCGGTTCTCGTACAAGGGCCAGACGATCTTCCACTACATGGGCTGCTCGACCTTCTCGAACTACACGGTGCTGCCCGAGATCGCGGTGGCGAAGATCCGCAAGGACGCCCCCTTCGACACGGCTTGCTACGTGGGCTGCGGCGTCACCACCGGGGTGGGCGCGGTGGTCAACACGGCCCAGGTGGAGCCCGGCGCCAACTGCGTCGTCTTCGGCTTGGGCGGCATCGGCCTCAACGTCATCCAGGGCCTGAAGATGGTCGGCGCCAACATGATCGTGGGCGTCGACATCAACCCTGACCGCGAGGAATGGGGCCGCAAGTTCGGCATGACCCACTTCGTGAACCCCAAGACCATCGACGGCGACGTCGTGGCCCACCTGGTGGCGCTGACGGACGGCGGCGCCGACTACACGTTCGACGCCACGGGCAACACCACGGTGATGCGCCAGGCGCTGGAGGCCTGCCATCGCGGCTGGGGCGAGAGCATCATCATCGGCGTAGCCGAGGCCGGAAAGGAGATCGCCACCCGGCCGTTCCAGCTGGTCACCGGCCGGGTGTGGAAGGGCACGGCGTTCGGCGGCGCGCGCGGCCGGACCGACACGCCGAAGATCGTGGACTGGTACATGGACGGGAAGATCCAGATCGACCCGATGATCACCCACAAGCTGCCGCTCGACCGCATCAACGAGGCCTTCGACCTGATGCACGCCGGCGAGAGCATCCGCACGGTGGTGGTCTATTGAGCTGCCTTAAATCGAGGGAGAGAACGACAATGGCTGGGTTTACCCATGTCACCGTGGGCACCAATGATCTCGCGAGAGCTCGCGCCTTCTACGACGAGGTCCTCGCGACCCTGGGCTGGTCGCGGGTCGCCGACCTTGGTGATAACGGCTCGATCTGGGGGGAAGGCAAGCCCAGCTTCTTCGCCCTCAAGCCCGCCAACGGCAGACCCGCGACGGTGGGCAACGGCGTCACCGTGAGTTTCGAGGCGCCCGATCGCGCTGCGGTGAAGGCGTTCCACGCGGTCGCCCTGGCCTTGGGCAGCCCGGATGAGGGGGCGGTCGGCCCGCGCGGCTGGGCGCCCAACGCCTTCGCCGCCTACACGCGCGATCCCGACGGCAACAAGCTGGCGGTCTACAGCTTCACGCCCGAATAGCCGCGACACCGGCCTGCGGAGGCGCCGCCGGGGGCTATGCCGGCATGCTGATCGATGGGGAGGACGCCTGGACCGTCTCTCGGCGCCAAGCCCTTCGTCGATCTGGCCACGGCGAGATTCTAGGCGATGCCCACGGGTCGACGCCTTGCAGCTATCGACCATACCAACCGCTGCCGGCCGGTCTCGCATCGCAGGCTTTCATGTCCAGCAGGGGCGCTCTGGCCCGTAGGTCTGCCGGCCAGCGTGGAGCCTGCACCTACCTGAAGCCCGGGCGCCTGCGCCACAATTTCACATCGACATAGGCCGCCTCCGCCTTTCGACACCCCTTCTGGCCGTTCCCTCTTTCGCCGACCTCGGCGCCCAGCACGCCGGCGGATCCGTCCCCTGAGGCGTCGCTCGTCGGTTGCCGCATTGGCGAACAGCTGCCGCCCCAATAGGTATCATATGCTAGCGAAAAGGCGGCGTCTCTCGGAGTCGGTCTGAGACAACGGCTGAGGTGGTGTGGGAAGAAAGATTAGTAGTTTGCGTAGCCTGCGGGCAGAATTGGGGTCGACGTCGTCCGCGCAACCCTCTTGCTAAGAGGTAGTATATACTATTACAATGCATCGTTCGCCGACAGGGTCCGACGAGTAGCTCATGGCCTCCTGGCGGCAGTCGATCCGGCAAGGACGCCGCAAGGGAGGGGAACGTGAGATACGAACTGATGGGGTGCGCTTCGGCGCTGGCGCTGTCTCTTGCGGGAGGCGCTGCAGCGGCCGCCGCCGATGCACCAGCCACTGAAGTCGGCGAGGTGGTCGTGACCGGATCCTTCATCAAGGGGACTCCGGAAAACGCCGCTCTGCCGGTCGACGTCATCTCGGCAGATGAGATCGCGCGCCAGGGCGCTCCATCTCCCCTGGAGATCATCAAGGCGCTCCCGGTGAGCGCCGGGGCCTTGGGCGAAGCTGACCAATTCACCACCAACCGCGGCGCGAACGCCGACGGCCAGACCACGGTGAACCTGCGTGGCTTCGGGCCGGAGCGCACCCTGGTCCTGCTCAACGGCAAGCGTCTCGCGCCCACGGACAAGAGTTACGTGGACGTGAACACTATGCCCTTGGCCGCCATTGGACGTATCGAGGTGCTGAAGGACGGGGCCTCAGCCGTCTACGGCTCCGATGCGATCGGAGGCGTCGTCAACTTCATCACACGCAAGAATTTCGACGGGCTCGAGCTGGCGGCCGACTATCGTCACATCCGCGGATCGGATGGCGACTATACCGGCAGCCTGCTCTGGGGCTGGAGCGGCGAGCGCAGCAGCATCCTTCTGGCGGCGAGCGTGCAGCAGCGATCCGCTCTGCCCCTCGTCGAGCGCGATTGGGCGATCCGCGATTACAGTGCGAACCCCCAAGGGGGGTGGACCGGCGGCGGCAATCCCGGCCGCTTCACGCCCCTGAGCGGCTTCACGCCTGTGGGACCCTCCACCGTCGATCCCGGCTGCACACAACTGGGCGGCGTTCAGAGCCGGCCGGCCGCGACGCCCTCAGGCTTCGGCATTTGCCGGGTGCAATACACGCGCTGGGACAACCTGGTGGAGACGCAGACGCGCTACCAGCTCTTTGCGCAGCTGGACACGAAGCTTACCGACGACATCACGTTTCACCTCGACGCCCTTTACGCCAGCGCCGACGTTCCGCACGCCAACACATCGCCCTCCTACGTCCCTTCGCGCGATGTGCCGGCCAACATCCTGCCGGCCGGGTTCCCGGATGTGAACACCGCCGCCTCGCCGCCGACCGCAGGGGGCTACTACGTGCCCGGCGACAATCCGGGTCTGGCCGCCTTCCGCGCGGCGAATCCCTCTGTCTTCCCGGCGGGCACGGACGGCGTCCTGTTGGAGCTGGGCACTTGGCGCCCGTTCCTGGCCGGCGGGACGCCGTTGAACGGCTACGGTCCGGCCCAGGTCCACTTCAATCGCGAACAGGTCCGGGTCTCGGGCGAGCTGCAGGGCAAGCTGCCCGACAACTTCGTCGGGCACGACATCGAATGGACCTTCGGCGTGACCTACGGGAAGTACGTGTCGCTGATCGAGACGCAGGACGCGGTCAACGTGCGGCTTGGGCTCGCTTTGCGCGGGCTCGGCGGTCAGGGCTGCGACTACCGCACGGGCGTCCCGGGGGTCGGGCCCTGCAAGTGGCTCAACCCCTTCTCCAACGCCGTCCCCGGCGCGCCTCGCAATGGCCTGACCAATCCCGGGTACAATCCGGCCGTCGCGAACAACGACCTCGACCTGCTGAACTGGATTTATCCCCGCGGCGGCTACGAGTTCACCAACCAGCTCCTGCAGTGGGACGTGGGCCTCACCGGCACGACCGGCATCGAGCTGCCCGGCGGTTCGGTCAAGTGGGCGGTGGGCGGCCAGGTTCGTCAGAACGACCTCCGCGCGACGTACACGACCTTCTTCAACACGCAGCTGTCGCCCTGCGTCGACACGCCTCTGAACGGCAACGGCGCTTGCTTTCCCTCGCCATCGAGCCCGCTGGTGTTCGAAGCCTACGGGACGCCTGTGGACCTGAGCCAGGACGTCGGCGCGGTCTATGGCGAGGTGAACGTCCCGCTGCTCGAGACCCTCAACCTGGCGGTCGCCGCGCGCTATGAAGACTATGGGCGCGACGGCGGCTCGACCTTCAATCCCGAAGCGCGCGCCAAGTGGCAGGCGACGTCCTGGCTCGCATTCCGGGGCTCGATCGGCACGACGTTCCGGGCCCCGCCGCAGCTGTCGCTCGCCCCGATCAGCGAAGTCACCGGCCAGAACATCTTCGGCACCTTCATTCCCGTCGAGATCCGCGGCAATCCCGACCTCAAACCGGAGAAGGCCCGCTCCTTCGGCCTCGGGGCCATCGTCGAGGCGGGCGGGTTCCGCGGGTCGATCGACTACTGGAACTACCGCTTCAAGGACTCCCTTACGAGCGAGCCGCTGAACAACGTCCTCGCCGCCGCCTTCGGCCCCGACGGCGGGCCCTGCACCGGGGATTCTGCCTTCATCGAAAGCCATTTCGGGTTCAGCTCGGGGTGCGATTCGAGCACCATCACGCGCGTGACCACGACCCAGATCAACGGGCCGCGAATCAAGACCTCCGGCTTGGACTTCATCGGCGAGTACACCTGGCCGGAGGTGGCCGGCGGTGAACTGACCCTGGGCGGCACCGCAACCTATGTGCACGAATACAAGATTGGCGCCCTGGTTGTCGGCGGCGTGGCGGACGAGAGCTCGGCGTTCGACGCGGTCGGCAAGGCGAACATCGACACCGTCGCGTTCCCTTTGCCCCGCTGGAAGGCGCAGGCCTATCTCGAGTTCACGCGCGGGCCGCACAATCTGCGGATCACCGGACGCTACACGAGCAGCTACCGCGATCAGCGCGCCGAGCTGTTCCAGTACACGCGGTCCTTCCAGACCGGGACCATGGCCGAGTGCGGCGGCTTGACGGCCGCGGGCATTCCGGCCGTGACCTCGGCGCGCTGCGGCACAATCTCTGCCGGCCAGAAGCTCCGCGCTGCCCTGCTCTTCGACCTTGCCTATCAGGTCAAGCTGCCGTGGGACACCACGGTCACCGCCGCGATGACCAACGTCTTCGACCGCGACCCGGGCTTTGCCCGCACGGTCCTCAACTACGACAGCCTGACGGGAGACCCGTTGGGCCGGACGTTCAAGATCGGCGTCCGGAAGTCGTTCTGATGATTGGGCCGGTGAGGCGACGCACTCGGCTCACCGGCTCGTGCTTGATGCCGCCACTTCGGTGGCGGCGGCGCTTGCGCCGACCCTCAGGCGCGTCCGTGTGATGCGCTCGGCCCGCCTGCCACCGAACGGGGGAGGGTGCGTGCGGTGAGTAGGCAGAGGGGATCCGCTCGTCTGTTCAGCTCGGCCCGACCACTTGGACGCGCGCGGGCGCAAGGGGATCGGCTGGAGTGGACGGGACAGGAGCGGCGATGAGCGCACCCCACATCGTCATTGTAGGTGCGGGTCACGCCGGCGGGACCGCTGCGGCGCTCCTGCGTCAGTACGGCTACGGCGGGCCGATCTCTCTGGTCGGCGAGGAACCCATCCCGCCCTACCAGCGCCCGCCGCTCAGCAAGGCCTGGCTGAAAGGTGAGGCCGACGCCGACTCCCTGGCCCTGAAGCCGCTGGCGTTCTACGCCGAAAACGGCATCGACTTCCGTCCCTCGCTGCGCGCCACGTCGCTGAACCGCGGCGAGAAGACCGTGGCGCTGTCGGACGGCTCGGCGGTTTCCTACGACACGCTGATCCTGGCCACCGGCGCGCGGGCGATCGCGCTGCCGATCGAGGGCAAGGACCTGGCCGGCATCCTGTTCCTGCGCACGGCCGCCGACGCGGAGGCGCTGAAGGCCACCGTGGGTCCGGGCAAGACGCTGGCCGTGGTGGGCGGCGGCTACATCGGGCTGGAGGTCGCCGCCTCGGGTCGCGCGCTGGGGGCCGAGGTGGTCGTGCTGGAGCGCGAGGCGCGGATCCTGGCGCGGGTGGCGTGCAAGGCGCTCTCGGACTTCTTCACCGGCTATCACGAGAAGCACGGGGTCACCTTCGAGCTCGGCTGCTCGGTGGTGGGCTTCGAGGGGAGGGACGGCCACGTCAGCGGCGTGAAGCTGGCCGACGGCCGCGTCATCGCCTGCGACGCCGTGGTCGTGGGCGTGGGCGCCCATCCGAACGACGAGCTCGCGCGTGACGCCGGACTGGAGTGCGCCCGCGGCGTGGTGGTGGACCTCGACGCCCGCTCGGTCAGCGACCCGAACGTCTTCGCTATCGGCGACGTGGCCCACCGGCCGATGCCGATCTACGACCGCATGTTCCGCATGGAGAGCGTGCCGAACGCTCTGGAGCAGGCCAAGCAGGCCGCCAGCGCCGTCACCGGCCGGCCGCGTCCCGCGGGCGAGTGCCCGTGGCAGTGGTCCGACCAGTACGACCTGAAGCTCCAGATCGCCGGCTACGCCTTCGACGTCGACGAGATCCTGATCCGCGGCGATCCCGCGACGGCCAGGTTCGCGGTGTTCCACCTGAAGGGTGACCAGGTGCGGTCGGTCGAGGCGATCAACGCGCCGCCCGAGTTCATGATGGGCAAGATGCTCATTCTCAACCGCAAGCCCGTGAATAAGGCGAAGCTTGCGGACACTTGCGTTTCCATGAAAGAGGTCACCGCCTAGGCGCGGTCAAATGGGCAGGCGCAGCGACAAGACCGAAGACCATTCCGCGACGCGGCCGGCCGCACGAACGACCCCCGCGCAGAGCCGCGCGCGCCGCACTGTTGAATCGATCTTGAGCGCGGCGGCCGAGCTTCTTGGAGAAGTGGGGGTCGAGCAGTTGTCGACCAACCTCGTGTGCCGGCGCGCGGCCATGACGCCGCCCGCACTCTATCGCTACTTTCCGGACAAGTATGCGATCCTCAGCGAACTCGCCCGACGGCTTCTAGACGCCCAGGCCGAAGCTGTGTTCGCCTGGGTGGACGCGGGCGGGCTCGAGCCTTCCCACGGGGAGGACGCCGTCGCGAAGGCCGAACGCCTGCAGCAGCGGCTCAACGAGATCACCCGCCACGCGCTCGGCGGAGTCTGGATCCTGCGTGCTCTGGGCGCCGTCCCGCGTTTGCGCGACATCCGCATCGCCGCGCGTGACGAGGTCGCCAGGCACATCGCCGCGCAGCTCTCCCAAGCCTACCCAGGCGCGCCGGAGAGCGAACTCCTTCGCGCCGCTCGTTTGACGGTGGAGCTTTCGTACGCTGTCTCTGAAATGGTTCTCGTCGAGCCGGTCTCCGAGGAGCCGCGCATCAACCAAGACATCGCCTGGATGGTGACCACCCACTATCAGCGGCTGGCGCGTCTGGCCGTGGACAGGAGCTAGGCGCCGCCCACGGCCCGACGGCTCAACCGAGGCGCTCGTTCGGCGGCAGGCTCGCTCGCACGCGGTTGAGCGCCGCGAACGCCTTGTCGGCCGCCTTGAGCGTCGTTTCGACGTGTTCGTCGCCCATTGCGGTGTTGATGAACATGTTGTGCCAGGGATGCAGGTAGACGCCTTGCTTCAGCATTTCGGTGCACCAGAAGAAGCCGGCGCGGAAGTCCGGGTCCTCGGTGAACCGCATCAGCGGCATGGTCACCGGCCCCGTTTGGTTGAAGCCCACCCCATGTCGCGCGGCCACTTCGTCCAGGCCGGTGCGCAGCTTGCCGCCGATGTCGTTAATTCGATCGAGGTAGGCGCCGTCCTTGATGCGATCCATCACCACCAGGCTCGCCGCCATCGAGGCCGCCGCGAACCAGTACGAGCCGGTCACGAAGATCTCTTCGATTCCCGGCCGGGCCTTGGCGTTGCCCATCACCGCCGAAAGGCAGTGGCCGTTCGCGATGGCCTTTCCCCAGGCCGACAGGTCGGGCGGCGCGCCCAGCACGTCCCAGATGCCGTCGCGCACGACCCGGAAGCCACTGCGCACCTCGTCGGTGATGAGAAGAGCGCCCGCTGCATCGCAGATCGCGCGAGCGGCCTGGGCGTACTCGGCGCTCGGCATCTCCTGATCCAGGAAGGTGTTCTGGTTGACCGGCGTCGCGATGATGGCGGCCAGGTCACCGCCCGCCTGCGCCGCGGCGGCCCTGAGGCTTTCGACATCGTTGTAGTCGAACCACACCTGGTGGCCTCGATCGGCCTCGGTCGTACCCGCTGGCCTCGGCGTGCACCAAGGCGCAGTGCCGTGATAGGAGCCTCGGGCGCGCAGGATCGTCGCACGCCCAGTAACAGCCCGCGCCGCCATGACCGCCGCGGTCGTGGCGTCGGTGCCGTTCTTGCAGAAGAGCGCCCACTCCGCGTGGGAGACCTGCGCCACCATGGCTTCGGCGAGCTCAACGAGGAGCGGCGTCGGACCCGTCAAGGTGTCGCCAATTCGCAGCTGAGCGATGTAGGCGTCGTCGATCTCCCGATCGCCGTACCCGAACAGGTTCGGACCGAAGGCGCACATGTAGTCGATGTAGCCGCCCCCATCGACGTCCCAGATCATGGCGCCCTCCGCGCGGGCGAAGAACTGCGGATAGGCCTCAGGCAGCATCCGGGTCGACAGGTGACCGTACACGCCGTTCGGCACGACGGCCTTGGCACGCTGCCGCCAGACCGCGTCCTGAGAATTCGCTTTGTTCAACATCATCCCTCGCTTTCTGTGATAGCAAATGCTATCATAGACCTCTCGCCAAAACCAAGCGCGGATTCAGACGCTGGGCGAGGCTTTGAAACGAAGGCCGCCTGCCGGCCCCGGCGCATGCCGGTCGTGCGGGCAGCGCGATAACGCCGCCGCCGGCGACCAAGAGGTCAGCGCACGTCGGCGGGAGAGGGAGGGAACAGTGCTTGAGCTTGCGGTCCTGGCCGATGATCTGACGGGAGGCATGATCATCGCCAGCAAACTGGAATCGGCCGGCGTGATCTGTCCGTTGGTGACGGACGCCGAGCATATTGCCGACCTTCCGACGAATGCGACGGCGGTCGTCCTCGCGCGCAAGATCCGCCTCGTAGGGCCCCAGATCGCGCGATATGAGGCCAAGGTGGCGGGCGCAGCTTTCGCGATGCGCGGCGCCAAGACCGTGTACTTCAAATACAGCGCGCTGTTCGATTCCAACGACCAGGGCAATATCGGCCCGATCGCCGACGCACTCATGTCCGTGACCGGAGCGCCACGAACCCTCTTCTGCCCCGCTTATCTCGATCGTGGGGTGACCATGTACCAGGGACACATCTTCGTCGGCTCGACACTGCTGTCGGAGTCCGCCAAGCGGCTCGATCCGGTAAGGCCTGCGACCACCTCTGACATCGTCGCCAAGCTGCGCGGTCAGACGAGGCGGTCCGTCGGACTCGCCGACCGCCACATGCTGAACGCTGCGACGCCCTCGATCGGCGAAGCGCTGGAGGCGCGACCGGACACCGCATTCTGGGTCATGGACGCCATCGATGATGCGGACATCTCGCGCATCGCAGCCCTCGTCCGCACATGGCCCCTCGTCACGGGCGGCGACTCCCTGCCGCCCGCGATCGTCAGCGATCGCCGCGGGGGCGCAGCCCCGCAAGCCGGCAGCGGCCGTCGGCTGCTCCCGCAGGCCTCGGGGCATGAAGCGGTCATCGCCGGCAGCTGCGGTCAGGCGACGAGGGACCAGCTGTGCGCCTTTCGTCAGCGGCATCCCGTCTGGCACGTCGACCTCGTCCGCGACAGCGACAACCCCGCGCTCGTCGAGACGATCGTGGCCTGGGCGGCTGAGCGTCTGCCGGTCGGGCCCGTCGCGATCGCCACCTCCGCCGATCCGGCCGGGGTGATCGAGGCGCAGGCGAAGTTCGGCGCCGAGGGGGCTTCGGAACGGGCCGATCGACTGCTGGCCAAGGTGGCGGTTCGCCTGCGCGACCTCGGCGTGGGCAAGCTCGTGATCGCCGGCGGCGAAACATCAGGCGAGATCCTCGAGGCGCTGGGCGTGGGGCGGCTCGAGGTCGCCCGCTACGACGAGCTGTTCGGAGGCTACTGCCATGCGCCCGGCCCGCGGCCGATGTCGTTCGTGCTGAAGCCCGGCAGCATGGGCGATCCGCAGTTTTTCTTCACCGCGCTTGAGCGCCTCAGAGAGGCCGAGCGCCAGTTGGTCGAGGGATGAGCACCATGTTCAAAGGTTCGGAGAAAGAAGCGCGGGCGGAGCTCGTAAGAGCTTACAAGGAGGTGGTCGACCTTGGGCTGACCGAGCTCTCGTCGGGCAATGTCAGTCTCAGATTCGGCGAGGGGATGCTGATCTCGCCGACGGGGGCCAGTGGCGACACGATCAGCGAGGACAATGTCGTCTACATCGGCCCCGACGATAACTGGGAAGCCGGGCAGAAGCCCTCCAGCGAATGGCAGCTCCACGCGCGCGTCTACCGTGGCAGCGGCGACACCAACGCCATCGTTCACACCCATTCGGACTACTGCGTCGCGGTCGCCTGCCACTGCAAGCCGCTGCCGGGCTTCCACTACATGGTCGGCATCTTCGGGGGCGATGACGTCCCCTGCGTGCCGTACAATACCTTCGGCAGCGACGAACTCGCCCGTGATGTGGCGGAGGCCCTGCAGACGCGGTCAGCCTGCCTGATGGGTAACCATGGCGCAACGGCCCGGGGCCGGACGATGGACGCGGCGATCAAGGGGGCCCATCGGCTGGAGATCTCCTGTCGTCATTACATCCACTCCCTGGCGATGGGGGAGCCGCGACTCCTGACGAAGGACGAATGGGCCGGGTTCCACCGGCGGATCGGCAATACCGGCTACGGGAAATAGCGGCCTCGTCGAGCTGGCGGCGCGGCGCGTCCGTCGCTTCGGCGCCCGGGCGGGGCGCGCCTTCCGTGCGATCCGAGGTCGGAGTTGCAGCCCGGGCCACCCCCTCAGCGACGGCGCGCATCTCGCGGATCGGTTTTGCGGCCATGGCCATGGCGCGGTCCATGCTCGACGCGCTGATAGGTATCGGCCTCGACACGGGGAACGCGTCGGAGGTCGAGGCATGGCTCCGCGGCGACGTCATGCGCCAGCTCCCGCGCCTGCCGATTGTCGGCCGGCGCCGACCTGGGGAACGCAGCCTCGCGGTTGACCCCAAAAAATGGATGTGATTACTTCCATTTTGTGTGGAAGCGGGCCGGCAGAGTGCTTGTGCCCCGAAGAAGGTTCTGGGCCTCATGATCGCAGCCGCCCCACTCTGCGCGCCGTCGCGGCCGATGCCGAGGTTTCGCCCCGTGGCGGCGTACGGCCATTTCCGTAGGCTGATCGCCGACAAGGAAGACACGGCGCAGGTTTTCTACATGGGCGAGTGCCTGCCCAGCCGCCGGTTTCGCAGCCTCGCCGAGGCGTTCTGCGGCAGCGAGGCGGGGCGGGCGCTCATGGCGTCCGAGCCCGATCTGGCGGACCTTCTTGACGACCACGAAGCCCTTCTGCGCCTGCCGGCCGGCAGCGTGGCCCACGCCTATGTGGACTTCATGCGGCGCGAAGGGCTGTCAGCGGCGGGGCTCGTGGAAGCCAGCACCGTGCCGGGCATCGCGCGGCATGCCGACCGGTTGCAGTGGTTCACCGACCGCCTGCGCGACCTGCACGACCTGGCCCACGTCCTGACCGGCTACGGCCGCGACGCGCTGGGGGAGCAATGCGTGCTGGGCTTTACGAGCGCGCAGTACCACGACCGCACCGAGTGGATTATCGCTTGGCTGGGTGCGCTGGAGATGCGCTTCGCAGTGAAGACGACGGCGCCCTTCCTTGCGACCATCCACGAGGCGCGCCGGCATGGCGCGGCGGCCGCGAAGATCTATGGGCAGGACGTCCGGGCGCTGCTGGCCGAACCCCTGGACGAAGCCCGGGCGCGGATGAGCATCCGAAAGCCTCGGCAGTATGACCTGGCGCATAGGCGCCTGCGCGAGAGCGGCCTGGATCCGTACTCTGTGTTGGCGCCCGCCGCGACCTGATGGCCGCTGCGCCCGGATCAGACCTGGACGTACTGCTGCAAAAGGCCGACCAGGATCCGCTTGAGTTCGGCGACGAGCAGGTCGGCGGCCGCGGGCTCCGACTGCAGGGCGATATCCAGCAGCCGATTGGCGGTTTCAATGATCGCCAGGCAAACGATCTCCAGCCGGCGGTCGTCGAGCGAGACCCCCAGGTCGCGCAAGCCGGCCGCCAGGTCGTCCTGCAACTCCTGGCTAACCCGCTGGTCGATCGCCCGCAACTCCGGCGAGGCGAGGCTGGCGGCCCGCAGCGCCGCGTAGCCCCGGTGTCGTCTCGCCGCTTCGTAGTAGCCGTCGATCGCCCGATCGACCCCGGCGCGCCAGTCCGAGCCCGACTGGCGGCGCAGGTCGCCAATCCAGCTGCGCTCCAGCACGCTCGCGCGCTCCGCCATCGCCACCAGGATCGCCCATTTGTTCGGGAAGTAGCGGTAGATCGCGCGCACCCCGACGCCGGCCCGCTGCGCCAGCAAGTTGGTGTTGAAGCCGTCTACCCCGACGTCTTCCAGCAGTTCGGCGCTGACCCGCAGCAGGCGCTCCATCGTCGCCTGACTTCTGGCCTGCTGCGGCCGGGTCCGAAGGGACAACTCGGGAGCGGACATGCCGGGGCGTTACCACTCGATTGTCGGAGGGCACAACGGCTATCGGCGCCAACGGCATTCGGAGATCACCGCGGCTGAGCCATCCGCACGGGTCGATCGAGATCCCAGGGGTATTGTTCCGCGTCCCCAGAGCCTCAGCACAGAGGCCCGTCAGGTCTTGTGCGGAGCCCGCCCTTTGAGCGTCGGTTCGGGGGCGAAGCCCTGACGCCGACCCCGGGTGCTCGTTGGTTTTGAACGGCGGGCGAGGGGCGCCTCAAGGGGGAGGGCCATGGGCGAGCGCGACATGTTGCAAGCCCGGAAGAGGCCTCTAAGCGCAGCGCCTCAGTGGCCGTAAGGCGCCGCTTCTACCAAAGCACACTGGGTCGTCGCAGCTCGGACGCAGCAGGACGGGTCAAGCGGAAATCGATGTTGTTGCAGTAGTAAATGCTATGATAGAAATCGGCTACCCGTCAGCGATGCTGACGACGAAGCGCGGCGGAATGGGCAAGGTGCGAGGGAGAGCGAGATGTCGGAGACTGCGGGGACCGCCACACCCGAGGCGCTGGATATCGGGTCGCTGCCGTCGCTTTCGGACTACGGTTACGACGGAGGCCGCGATGCCTACCGGCGCTTCTGCGCCAACGTCTTCAAGTCGGACCGACCCCGTTTTCTGCGCAGCGACCGCGGCGAACTGGTCATGTTCCGGCACGCCGATCTCCGCGCCATGTCGACGGTGCCTCAGCTCACGACGCTCGCGCCCACCCAGCTGTTCGGCGGCCTGCTCGCCGGGCCGCCTGCGGAAGACCCGCCGCTCGGCCTTGCGATGGCTGACCTGATCAAGAACCAGCTCTTCAGCGCCAATGCGCCGCTCAACCCGGTGCTCCGGCGGATCCTTCTCAACCAGATCGGTCCCAAGCCGACGGCGGCGCTGGCCGAGCGCACCCGCCGCCTGGCGGCCGACATCCTCGAGGCGCTTCCGGAGGGGGCGCCGGTCGACCTGGTCCGTGACGTCGCGGAACCATTGATCGGCCGCTACTGGGGTGGCCTGATCGGCATGACCGACGAGGAGGCGCTCCGCGCGGCCGCCGAAGCCCGCAAGATGACGCCGATGCTGTTCCTGCGGCAGACGCCCGAGTCCATCGCCGAGGCCGATGCCGCCGCCAAGGTCTACAGGGCGACGGTCGAACAGGCGTCGGATCGGAGCCTGGCCGCAGGCAGTCCGGTCATGACGAAGATCACCGAGGACCTGGCCGGCGTCGACATTCCGGACGACCTCGACCACGTCGGCTATGTTCCCCGGACCGCGGGCGCCTTCCTCGCCGGCAACCTGTTCGACGGCTTCCACACGGCGGCGCTTGCCGCGACGAACACGATGTACGCCCTGCTGCGCCGTCCGACGATCCTGGCGGAGCTGCGGTCCTCGCCGGAGAAGGTCGCTGCGGCCGTGGCCGAGTGCCTTCGCCTCGAGCCCCCCGTGATCCACCTCAACCGCTTCGCTCACGAAGACATCCTCTACGACGGCTACCTGATCCCGAAGGGGACACGCGTCCTGATCATGTGGGGCGTCGCGGGTCGTGACCCGGCGGCGTTCCCCGACCCAGACACCTTCGACCTATCGCGATCGCATCAGGGGTCCACCTCGTTTGGCGGGGGGGCGCACATCTGCCCCGGACGGTTCGCCGCGACTCTCATGGCCAAGAGCCTGGTTGAGGCGGTGCTTCAATCCGGGCTGTCGATCCGTCTCGTCGAGCAACCCGACGCTTGGATCGACAACAACGCCATGTGCCAGCTGCGGCGCTTCCCCGTCGTCCTGGAACGCCTGGCGAAGGCTTAGGCGCACGCCTGATCCGGGCTCTCACACAGAAACACACCGGGGCCTTGAGCCTCGACCAAGGGGTATGTCGAATGCGGATTGGGACCGTCACCGAAATCAAGAAGCTCGAACGGCGCGTCGGCCTGACGCCCAGGGTCGCGGCCACGCTTGTGGCGCATGGTCATGAGGTGTTCGTCCAGGCGGGCGCAGGCGGCGGTGTCGGCCTTGCCGACGGTGAGTACGTGGCCGCGGGCGCTACGATCCTTCCCGACGCGGCGGCCGTGTTCGAAGCAGCCGAGATGATCGTCAAGGTGAAGGAGCCCCAGGCCTCCGAAATCGCCATGCTGAAGCCGCACCACGTGCTCTTCACCTACCTGCACCTGGCGCCCGATCCCGAACAGACCAAGGGCCTGATGGCGTCGGGCGCCACCTGCATCGCCTATGAGACCATCCTCGACGAGAAGGGCGGCCTGCCGCTGCTGACCCCGATGAGCCAGGTGGCCGGCCGCATGGCCGCCCAGGTCGGCGCCGCCTACCTGCTGGCCCCTGCCGGCGGCCGCGGCCTGCTGATGGGCGGCGTGCCCGGCGTGGCGCCCGCCAAGGTGATCGTGCTGGGCGGCGGCGTCTCGGGCTTCAACGCCGCGGAGATCGCCGTCGGCATGCGCGCCGACGTCACCATCATGGACATCTCGCCCTCGCGCCTGGCCCAGCTGGACGCCCACTTCGAGGGCCGCGCCCGCACCATGCTGTCGTCGCGCGGGGCGCTCCTGGAGCTGCTGCCGACTGCCGACCTGGTGATCGGCTGTGTGCTGGTGACCGGCGCCGCCGCGCCGAAGCTGATCCGCCGCGAGGACCTGAAGCTGATGCGCACGGGCTCGGTGCTGGTGGACGTTTCGATCGACCAGGGCGGCTGCTTTGAGACCTCGAGGCCGACCACGCACGCCGAGCCCACCTACGAGGTCGACGGCGTGGTCCACTATTGCGTCGCCAACATGCCGGGCGCCGCCCCGCTCACCTCCACCTACGCCCTGGGCGCGGCGACCACGCCGTACGTGCTCGCGCTGGCGGACAAGGGGGTCGAGCGCGCGCTGGCCGAGGATCGCGGCTTCGCCGCCGGCCTGAACGTGGTGGGCGGCCGAGTCGCTCACCCGGCGGTGGCAGGATCGTTGGGATTGCCGTTGATGCCCGCCTAGCGAGGACAGGCCTCGCCGCACAGCGCGGAAGGAAGCCGGAGAGGAAGCGTGCGGCCATCCTCGCGATGGGTCTAGCGGTCCGTCTCGACGAGACCCGCTCGTCCCTCGCTCAGCGCCTCGCGCGCGGCCTTGGTCGCCGCATGGGCGCCACGGCCGAGGAACAGGCCGTCGCTGCCGACGGTGATCAGCTGAAAACCCATCTCCGCCATCCGCGCGCCATAGGCGGGGCTCATGTTCTGGATGCCGGCGAGCCGGCCCCGCGCCTTGGCCAGGTCGAGCAGGTGTCGGTAGATGTCGAGGATCTGCGCTTCCTCGCGGTCGAGGGCAGGCGGCAACCCGAGCGAGAAGGCCAAGTCGGACGGGCCCACATAGATGCCGCTGATCCCCTCGACATCGAGAATCTCCGCGGCGTTCTCCACGCCTTCCGCCGTCTCGATCTGCGGCAGGATCAGGATCTCGTCATTGGCGATGCTCTGGTAGGGCGAGAGGGTTCCGTAGGCCGCAGCGCGGACGGGACCGTTCGACCGCATGCCCATGGGCGGATAGTAGCAGGCGCGGACGAGGGCGCGGGCCTCTTCGGCCGTGTTGATCATGGGGACGATCACGCCCCAGGCGCCGGCGTCCAGGACCTTGCCCAGGATGCCCGGCTCGCTCCACGGCACGCGAACGAGGGGCGTCACCGGATACTTCTGGCAGGCCTGGATGCAGGCGACGGCCGAGGCGTAGTCGTGAAGACCGTGCTGCATGTCGAAGGTGATGCTGTCCCAGCCCCCTTGGACCAGGAACTCGGCCGCGAACGTCGAGGGCAGCAGCGACCAGGCGTTCAGCGCCACCTTGCCGGCCAGGAGGTGCGCCTTAAGCGGATTGCTCACGTGTCGTTCCTTTGCGTTGCGGTCTGGCGCGGGTTCAGAAGTAGGTCCGAATGGACTGGACGACCTGGTAGTCGTCGTCCACGAGGTGCAGCACGCGCCACTTGTCGAAGGTCAGGCAGGGGTGGGAGACGCCAAAGCCCACGAGGTCCCCCACCTGCCAGGGGCTGTCTGCCGGCACCGACATGATGCAGTGCTGATCGTTCAGCGCGAGCACCTTGTGGTGATCCGGTGCAGCCTCGACCTTGCGCGTCTTTCCCTTGGGTCGGCACCAGCCCACCGGCACGGGAAGGTGGTCGTAGGAGATGTCCCGCTTTCCGAGCGCCACGATGGCGCGCCCCGGCTCCGGCCGCGACTGGACATAGGCCCAGACTTCAAGGGCGGGCTCGAGCTCGCCCAGCCGGTCCGCCAACTCCGGCGCGCGCGACTTCAGCTGGTGGAACAGCTGAGTATACATCACAGAGTCATGGGTGAGGTAGCAGCCGCTCCGCAGGATGACGGCGTGTTCCTGGCCGATCTCGATCGCCCCAAGCCGCTTCGACACCAAATCGAAGAAGGCCGAGCCGCCGGCGGTGAATATCACTAACCCTGGCGCGAACAGCTTCTCTTGCGCGCACGCCTGCGCGAGATCGACCATCTGCCCGAGGAACGCCTCCACGCGCGCAATGGTCTCCGGCTCCGTCGGGCCGCGGATTATCCCTTCGAAGCCCTCGACGCCCGCAAGCGCGATCACATCGCTCAGTTGCGCGGCTCGGCGGGCCACCGTCAGGGCGGCCTCGACGCTCCGGCACCCGGTCCGGCCACCCTCGAACCCGATCTCCACAAGAACGCGGAGCGGGCGGTCGAGCGCCCAGGCGCGCGCCGCAGCGGCGAGCTCTTCCAGGTTCTCGAGGGAATCGACCAGGCAGTAGAATTCGAACGCAGGATCCCGCTGGATCTCCGCCATGACCCAATCCATCGCAGACCGGCCGACGAGCTGGTTGGCGAGCAGGATACGCTGGAACCCGAACGCGCGGGCCACATGCAGCTGGTGCGGCGTGGAGAGGGTGATGCCCCAGGCGCCGTCCTCGATCTGAAGCGCAAACAGCGCCGGGCTCATCGTCGTCTTCCCGTGCGGTGCGATCCGGCAGCCGGTGACGTCGAGAAAGCCCTTCATCCATCGGCTGTTGTTGTGCAGGGCCGCCCGCTTGATGACTGCCGCTGGCATCGGCAGATCCTCCCCCAGAAGGCTCCACCGCTGTTCTGAGATCTGATCGAGCGCGACCTCGACGCGACCGGGCGCGCCCTTGTCACAGGGCTGCAGGGGCAAATCGGCGGCAAAGCGACGAAGCTCGGTCATGACGTCTCAGGGGGAGGAATATCTAGTCTTTGCTATATCTGATTTGATAGGGAGTGCAAAGCATTCGCCCAGTGGCGGTTAGCTGCGCCTCGCGGCGGAAAGCCATCGCGGGGCAGAAGGGCATAGTTTTATGTAGATGAGCCGACGCGCGCTTTGCTACCGTTGGGCTCGATGCGGTTCGGACCGACCCGAGCCCCTTGCCTCCCGGAGATCAGTCAGCATGGGCAACCTCAGGACCCTTCGATCCGACCTGTCCTTCGGTGAGGCGCCGCGGTGGCGTCCGGGGGAGGGCCTTTATGTCTCCGATATTCACGCGAACCGGATCATCCGATTGAGCGAGGAAGGTGGGATGGAGGTGGTCGCCACGTTCGACGGACCGGTGTCCGGCCTCGGCTGGCTTCCCGACGGCACGTTGCTCGTCGTCTCCATGCATGACCGGCGGTTGCTCCGGCGCGAGGCCGGTGGGACGTTCAGAGTGCATGCGGACCTCTCGGGGATTGCGACGTGGCATGCCAACGACATGGTCGTGGCGGCGGACGGCACGGCCTATGTTGGGAACTTCGGGTTCTCCCTGACGCCCAGGTTGGAGGTGAAGCCCGCGAAGCTGGCGAAGGTCACGCCGGATGGCCGCGCGAGCGTGGCCGCCGAAGGTCTGCTCTTCCCGAACGGCTCCGTCATCTCGCCGGACGGCCGTACGCTGATCGTTGGCGAGAGCGCCGGACGCCGCCTCACCGCCTTCACCATCGGCGAAGATGGCGATCTCAGCGACCACCGGGCCTGGGCCCCTATGCCAGAGGGCGCGTTTCCGGACGGGATCTGCCTGGACGCGGAGGGCGCGATCTGGGTGGCGTCGCCGCCATCGCGGGAGGTGCTGCGCATCCGCGAAGGCGGTGACATCCTGGAACGGATTCCCACGGAGCAGATGGCGATTGCGGCGATGCTCGGCGGCGCCGATCGCCGAACGCTCTTCATCTGCACGGCCGACAGCACCGATCCGGAGTACTGCCTCGCCAACCACACAGCGCGAATCCTCGCCGTGGACGTGGACGTGCCGGGGGCCGGGCGCCCCTGAGCCGCCCCGCGCGCGCCCGACGAGCTTAACGCGAGGCCCGGCGCTCGTTCAGGTTCGCGGCGCCCGTCGCCTCGCCCTGATCGACGAGGGCCTTCAGCATCCGCGGGTTGGTGCCCACCATCCTTACGGTACGGGCCCGCTTCGGGGGCATGAACACCTCGATTTTGCGCCTGTGCATCGCATCGAGCACCACCTCGGCCACGAAGTCCGCCGTCACCGAAGGGGAAGAGAAGCAGAGCGGGGCTTCGTCGCTCGCCGCCTCCTGCTCAAGCATCGGCGTTTCGGTCGAGGTCGGGTGAATGATCGTGAAGTTCAGGGGTTCATTCCGCTGCTCCAGCGCCAGGGCGTGATGGAAGGCGCGGAGCGCATGCTTAGAGGCGGCGTAGCTCGCCAGCCCCGGGAACGGCAGGAAGGCGGTCATGCTGCAGACGGTGACGAAGTGGCCTCGGCCGCGCGCTTTGAACCGCGGCAGGGCGGCGAGCATCCCTCTCAGGGGACCCATGAAGTTAACATCGAGGGTCTGCTGATGCCCTCGCATAGACACGTTCTCGGCCCGTCCTACGTGCACGACGGCGGCGTTATTGATGAGGACGTCCAGGGGCCCGAACCGCTGCTCGACCGCGTCCAAAGCCCGCTGCCACGCCGCCTCATCCGTGATGTCCAACGTCACCGCCAGCGACGTCTCGCCCAGCTCGTCGGCCAGGGCGCTTACGCCCGCCGTATTGATATCTGCGAGCGCGACACGGTGCCCGGCCGCCACGGCTTGGCGGGCGATCGCCGCACCGATGCCCTGCGCGGCGCCCGTGACGAGCAGGGTCCGAGATTCGATCTTTCTTGCCATGGCCGTCCTATTTCACTTCGTGCGCAGCGCCGACGGCCGTCGTTTGGGCTTGGAGCCCAACGCCGCGTCCCCGACCTGAACGGTATCAGCAATAGGGGGCCGAGTGTCGCATAGCAATCACTATATGCGCATTCCATAGGAGCACGAGGCCCGCCGCGGCATGCGCGGCTGGTCTAACGCTTCCCTAGGGGAATTCGACGGTGGCGGTCGTATCCCGACTCCTGGGCATTCTAGCAAAGGCTAGATTCGGTTAGTCGCCGATGAGCGAAAGGGTCATCATGCGCGCAGCCTCGCCGAACAAGGCCTCCCGAGGGAGCCGATCCTCTTCCAGCGCCAACTCGTCCACCATCCAGCCGAACTCCGAGCGAATCCGGAGTCTCTGCCACAACAGGTCAGCATCCATGTCGGGGAAGGCGCGCCGATACACCTGGAAGAGCCGGTCCGTGTTCATCCGCTGTGACTCGAGCCGGACGTGGGCCAGGTTGGGGAGCGCCTTGAGGGCGCGCATCGTCCAGATGGCCCCGGGCTCTGTCGCGACGATGTCGGCGGCGATCCGGAACCAATCCGCAAGAGCCGCCGTGCGCCGCTCGGCATCGAGCCAGCCGCCTTGCTCGAAGAGCCAGATCGCATAAGCGTCGTTCTGGCGTTTGAGCAGCCGGCGGGCCAGCACCTCGAGGATCTCATACTTGTCCCGGAAGTAGTGATAGAACGCCGGCGGCGTCACATTGGCCCGCGTGCAGATCGCATTGGAGGTCAGCCGCTCGAACCCGACCTCGCCCAGTATCTCGCCCGCGGCCTGCACGAGCTTGTCGTAGGTTTCCTTGGGCTTGCCGGACAGGGGCGGGGGCCGTGGTGGCGTCCTCTCCTGCGACGTCTCCGCCACCTTGCCCGGCGCTCGCTTTCGTCTGGTCGCAGTCATGAGGTCTCAGAGATTCCTGTCGGGTTGCGCCGGAGTGGACCATTGATGCCGTGGGGCCGCAACGGCCCGCCTCGGCGATGCCCCTGACGCGGTCTTACCCTGATTGGGACGTCCATCGCCATTCGCGCCCTAATCGACCGCGGCTCGACCCAGGCGGACGTGGCCGCACGCCCCTACGCCCAGTCCGGCGAGGATTTCGCCCGCGAGCCCGCGCTCTTCGCCGGGCACATAGCGGTCGTAGGCGGCCTGGTTGGCCGGTCCCAGGCCATGCTCGCCACTGAAGCTCCCCCCGAACTCGTGCACGGCGAGGTCCAACAGCGCGTCCCGTACCGAATGGAGCTCGTCCTTTGAGGTGGTCGCCGGCGCCACAAGGTTGAAGTGTACCCCGCCGTCGGCGACATGGCCGAAATCGCAGACTTCGGCGTCGGTCCCCAGCTGCGCCAGCAGCCGCAGAGCCGCCTGGCGGAACGCGAAGACGCGATCGCGCCGGAAAGCCAGGTCGAGCCCGACCACTTGGCCACCGCGACGAAGCCCCTCGCTCAGACTGTGGCGAAGGGACCAGAGCGCGGAGGGTGGAGTCACCAGCACGTCCTGAAGGAGCGTGTCGGGCCCCTCGACCAACGGGGCCAGGACCGAAAGAAGCGCCTCGTCAAGCTGCAGGGTGGAAGGCGAAAGGGTCGTCGAAAGCTCCAGCAGCAAGGCGTAGGCCGGCGCAGGCCCGCCGAAAGGGTTGCGAAGGCCGGGAACTTCGTCGAGCGCCCGGCCCATGGCCGCGCCCGACATGCCTTCGAGCGCGGAGATGAGTTCTCCGGCCTCGCGCTCGAGGCGCGCAACGATCTCCGGGGTCTTCTCCGGGTGCGACGGGACGAGCAGGGCGGCAGCCGTCTGTCGCGGCAGGGGATGGACCTGCGCTGTGACCCTCGTGATCACGCCAAAGGCGGCTCCGGCGCCCACCACCAGGTCCTTCAGCGACAGGCGCGTGTTGTCCTTCCGGAGCCCCGCGCCGAGTCTCACGACGGGCGCATCGTCCTTAGCCAGGACGATCTCGAGATCCAGCACCTGCGCGCGCATGTCGCCGTAACGAAGGAAGCGAGCACCGCCGGTGTTGGTCGCGGCCATGCCGCCGAGCATCGGATCGGCGCCCAGATCGATGGGCAAGAAGAGGCCGTAGGGTTCCAGGGCGTCGTTGAGAGCCGAAAGCCGCACCCCGGCGTCCGCGGTGACCGTGCGGTCGAGCGGACAAATGTGGTGGACGGTCTTCAGACGATCCACGGACAGAACAATGTCCTGTCCGGAAGCGTCCGGGGTGCCGCCGAGCGCGAGCCCCGTGTGCCCGGCCTGGGGGATCACGCGTAGTCCCCGGGCAAGACAGTAGGCCAGCACGGCAGACACCTCCGCCGCGTTCGCCGGGCGCACGACTGCAGCGGCGATGCCGCTGGGGTAGCGCGCCGGGGTTTCATAGCTGGCTCGGGCCGAGTCCGTGACGATCCCGGCGGCCCCGACGCGACGTTTCAGCTCTTCGATATCGCGCTCATCAGGCGTGTTCACCACTTCCGGGCGCATGCCGTCCTTCCTTACCCACTTCCCGCCGGGCGGGCCAGCGAGCTCACACTATAAGGCCGCAGCATCATGTAGCAATTGCTACCAGCATCGCGTCGCGCTGCACGCGGATCGCCGCCCCTTGGACGCTGCTCGACGCTTCGCACGGAACGTAACGACCAACACAGCACGAGGCTGGCGCGCGGAACCGGACCCCAGGTCCTGTCTTGACAGGGGTGGAAGCATAGTAATGACTACATGTATCGCCCATATGGAGTCTAACGGATGCAGGTCGCCGGTGAACGCGAGCCTGGCGCAGATGGAGCGCTGGCCTGGATCGGACCGCGGCCCACCGGGCTTGAGATGGTCGCCATCCTCACCATCGGCACCATGGGCATGCTGATTTGCGGGGTTCAGCCGGTGCTGCTTGGGGCGCTTCTCGCCGACCAGCGCCTGAGCGCCGCCGAGCTCGGCTGGGCCACGACATCCGAGTTCCTGAGCCTGGGCGTGATGATCACCGCCGCGGGCGCGGTTCTCAAGCCCACGCATATGCGGTTGAAGATGGCTGCCGCCGCCAGCGTCGCCATCGTCGCCGACATCCTGGTCCGCCAGCACTCCGGTTTCGCCGTCGTCCTCAACCGGGGGGTCGCAGGCCTCGCCGAGGGCCTGATGGTCTGGTGCGCCGCCTCGATGATCGCGCGATCCTCCGCGCCGGCGCGGTGGGCCGCTGTGTTCCTGACCGCGCAAGGCGTCACGCAGCTGGCGTTCGCGGCGGCTGCGCCCGTGACGGTCATCGCCGCCTTCGGCGCGAACGGAGGATTCTATGCGATGGCGGCGACAGCCGGCCTTGCGCTCCTGATGGTTCCGTTCATCCCGAACAGCTTTGTGGACCTGCCTCCCGCGCCCAAGCGCGAGGGGTCCGTTCGCGGCTATTCGGCGGCCTCATTGCTGAGCCTGGCCTCGGTGTTCCTGATCGCCGCCTTCTCCATCGGCCTGTTTGCCTATCTCGCCCCGGTCGCGGCCCAGGCGAAGATCGATGGTCCGGGCCTGGGCCTGATCGTCTCCGTCGTCCTCGCAACCTCGGTCGCCGGCTCCACCGTCGCAGCCTTCGCGGCAGCCCGGATTTCGTTTTTCTCGGTCTTCGTCATCTGCCTCGTCGTGAACGCCATCGTCCTCCTGGTCCTGGCCCAGCTCCCAGGGCTCGTCCCCTTCGCGATCGCGGCCGGGGTCTTCGGCTTCTTCTGGCTCCTGTTCCTTCCCTTCCAGCTCCCGTTCGTCATCGAAACCGATCCGACCCGGCGCATCGCCGTTATCGTGCCGGGGGCCCAGCTGCTCGGCGGTTCGGCCGGGCCGCTCTTCTGCTCCTTCCTGGTGAACGACGTGGAGACGAGGGGCGCGCTCGTGGTGTGCGCAATCTGTTTCGGGACGGCGTTCCTGATGTCGCTGGGCGTTCACTTGCAGCATCTGCGGACCGTGCGTTCGGCCGGGGTCGCGCCGGCGACCTGACACGCAGCCCTGGCCCCTCGACGGCCTTCTCCTTCCTCCGCACTCCGCAGTCATGGCGCGGATGCGAAAAAACTGCCCGGGGCGTCGGCCCCGGGCACCTTTCTCGAACGGCTTCCAGCCGACTGCGCCGGACCTGACCGGAGGCGCACGCCATCACCCGGGAGATCGAGCCCGTGGCCCAAGAAGAGGAGCCAGACCTATGTCCGAAGCGCGCCCGAGCGACGGGAGCCCAGCTGGAGGAGTCGGCCCCTATCAGCGTCTGACGGCGCTGGGCCTGACGCTGCCGCCGCCTCGGCCCCCGGTCGCGAACTTCCGCCCCGCAGTGGTGGAGGGCGACCTGGTGTTCCTGTCGGGCCAGGGCCCGGTGGATGCGACGGGCATTGTGTTCAAGGGCAAGGTCGGGACCGACCTGACGCTGGAGGACGGCTACAAGGCCGCGCGCCTCACGACGCTCAACCTGCTATCAGCCTTGGAGGTCGCGGTCGGCTCCCTCGAACGCGTGAGGCGGATCGTCAAAGTGTTGGGCATGGTCAACGCCGCGCCGGATTTCACGGCCCATCCGCCGGTGATCAACGGGTGTTCCGACTTCCTGATCGAGGTGTTCGGCGAGGCCATCGGCGCGCACGCCCGCTCCGCGGTGGGAATGGGTTCGCTCCCAGGGCAGATCGCGGTCGAGATCGAGATGATCGTCGCCGTTCATCGGGAGTGAGCCCTCGCCGCCGCGCTGTGTTGTGGAGGGCGCGTTCCCGCGGCCAGGGGCGCCTCAGCGGCGAGCATATTTAAGACTATATGCCTCGCGTCCAAGCCATCGGCTCTGCTCGGACACGAGGCATATAGTCTTAAATAT
>Ga0209257_1000920_pt1 | contig 40982 bp, 32 predicted proteins | sample AraplaCvi_mCL_r2_FD_184277 | JGI IMG/M metagenome (GOLD analysis project Ga0209257, IMG submission 184277) | Arabidopsis root microbial communities from North Carolina, USA - plate scrape MF_Cvi_mCL_r2 (SPAdes) (version 2) | ecosystem: Host-associated > Plants > Roots > Endosphere | place: USA...
GTCTTGGTGGGCTGTCAAGGATTCGAACCTTGGACCTATTGATTAAGAGTCAACTGCTCTACCAACTGAGCTAACAGCCCGAAAATCGGGAGGCGAATTATGACGCAATGCCGCACGGGGTTGCAAGCGGTTTTTGCAGACATCGTTCAGGCGCAGATGATCGGGGCGGGAACCGCATAGGGACACGCCATGCGGGTTCGCGCGATGCCGGATCGCAGGCAAGAAAAAAGCCGCCTGGCGAACCAGGCGGCTTCTGTCTTGGTGGGCTGTGAAGGATTCGAACCTTCGACCTATTGATTAAGAGTCAACTGCTCTACCAACTGAGCTAACAGCCCTGAAAATCCAGGCGCGTAGTCTAACGTCTGCGCCTTTTTTTGCAACCCCGATCCGCTTTCGGCGAACCGGGTTCCTTCAAATCAGTGGGGTGGCTGAGGGGATTCGAACCCCCGACCACCGGAATCACAATCCGGTACTCTAACCAACTGAGCTACAGCCACCACTGAAACCTTGAATTTTTTTGAATCCCCTGGCGTTTGCGCCAAGTGGCGCGCCCGACAGGAATCGAACCTGTAACCGCCGGCTTAGAAGGCCGGTGCTCTATCCAGTTGAGCTACGGGCGCTCTGACCGGATTGTCGCATTCCCGTCCCGTTTTGAGCAGCGGGACGTGGTCGGGGTAGAGGGATTCGAACCCCCGACATCCTGCTCCCAAAGCAGGCGCGCTACCAGACTGCGCTATACCCCGGTGGTTTTTCTTCCCTCGAGGTTCCCCCCGAAAGAGTCGGCTATTGTGGGAAGTGACGAGGGATCTGTCAACGGTTTTCACACGCTTTTTAACATCCGCTATGCTCGGTGCAGTGCCGGACGGACCGGAACCCCCCTTTCAAGGAGATTGGCAATGCGCAGCGGCAACCCCGCACTTTCGGAGTCGACCTTCCTCGACCTGGCCAGCGGCTCGGTCGTGACCTCGCCCGACCAGGTGATGACCATCAACGGCACGGTCAACAAGACCGGCATCCTGCTGTTGCTGACCGTCCTGACCGCCGCGTTCGCCTGGAGCCAGGCCATCGGCGCCGATGGCCAGATCGCACCGGGCGCGATGATCTACGCCATCGGCGGCGCGATCGGCGGCCTGGTACTGGCGCTGGTCACGGTGTTCAAGAAGGAATGGTCGCCGGTGACCGCGCCGATGTACGCGCTGGTGGAAGGCTTCTTCCTCGGCGCGATCTCGGCGGTGTTCGAAGCGCGCTTCCCGGGCATCGTGTTCCAGGCCGTGCTGCTCACCTTCGGCACCCTGTTCGCGCTGCTGGCGGCGTATCGCAGCGGGCTGATCAAGGTCACCGAGAACTTCAAGCTCGGCGTGGTCGCCGCGACCGGCGGCATCGCGCTGCTGTACCTGGCCTCGTTCGTGCTCGGCTTCTTCAACATCAACGTGCCGGTGATCCATGAAGCCAGCTGGCTGGGCATCGCCTTCAGCCTGTTCGTGGTCGTGGTCGCCGCGCTGAACCTGGTGCTGGACTTTGACTTCATCGAAACCGGTGCCGCCGCGCGTGCGCCGAAGTACATGGAGTGGTACGGGGCGTTTGGCCTGATGGTGACGCTGGTGTGGCTGTACGTGGAGTTCCTGCGGTTGCTGTCGAAGATCCAGCAGCGTTGAGGCGACGTTGCGGGTAGAGCCGACTGTCAGTCGGCTGCTGTTCGAGCGCACGGAAACGCAACGAAAAAGGGCACCCGGTGGGTGCCCTTTTTCTTTGGAGCAGCCGACTGACAGTCGGCTCTACCACAGCGCGCGGTTACAGGCGGCTGGCGATGGCTTGGGCGAAGCCCATGGTGTTGCCGGTGCCGCCGAGGTCGCCGGTCAGCGAGTCCTTGGCCTCCAGCGTCGCCACGATGGCCTTGCGCAGGCGCTCGGCGTTCTCGGTCTGGCCGACGTGGTCCAGCATCTGCGCGGCCGCCAGCAGCAGCGCGCACGGATTGGCCTTGCCCTGGCCGGCGATGTCCGGCGCGGTGCCGTGCACGGCTTCGAAGATCGCCGCGTTCTCACCGATGTTGGCGCCCGGGGCGAGGCCCAGGCCGCCGACCAGGCCAGCGCACAGGTCGGAGATGATGTCGCCGAACAGGTTGGTGGTCACGATCACGTCGAACTGTTCCGGACGCATCACCAGCTGCATGCAGCAGTTGTCGACGATCATTTCCTGGAACTCGATGTCCGGGTACTTGGCCGCCACTTCGCGCGCCACGGCCAGGAACAGGCCCGAGGTCGACTTGATGATGTTGGCCTTGTGCACGGCGGTGACCTTCTTGCGGCCGGTGCTGCGCGCCAGCTCGAAGGCGTAGCGCACGATGCGCTCGGAGCCCTTGCGGGTGATGCGGGTGCCGGAGAAGGCGGTTTCGCCGTCGGCCGAGACTTCCTGGCCTTCGGCCAGGTACGCGCCTTCGGTGTTCTCACGGACGGTGATCAGGTCCACGCCGTCGCCGAAGCGCGACTTGGTGTTCGGGAACGACACCGCCGGACGCACGTTGGCGTACAGGTCGAAGTGGCGGCGCAGGCTGACATTGATCGAGGTGAAGCCACCGCCGACCGGCGTGGTCAGCGGGCTCTTCAGGGCGATCTTGTTGCGCGCGATCGATTCCAGGGTGGACGCCGGCATCAGGTCGCCGTGCTTTTCCAGCGCGACCAGGCCCGCGTCGGCGTCTTCGTATTCAAAGCCGGTGTCCAGCTTGCCGAGCACGAACAGGGTAGCGTCCATGATCTCCGGGCCGATGCCGTCACCGCGGATGACCGTGATTTTCTGCGTCATTTGATCTGTTTCCGAACCGAGGGGGAGCGCCGTGGGTCCGGGGTGCGGAGCGTCGGCGCAAGGGAAGTTTCACCCGCAATTATGCCCCAGCCGGCCCCGGACCCCAAATAGACCAAGGTAGCGCCGGCCGTTGGCCGGCCCAGTGATCGCCTGGGGCCGTACCGACCAACGGTCGGTACCTACCGGTGCAGGGGCCGCCGGGCGCTTATGTCGACCCACCGGCGCCATGGCGCGCCCGGGTAGCGCCCGACCGTGGGTCGGGCGGCGCCATCCATCAGTGTTCGTGCACAGCCGGGGCTTCAGCGCCGCCTTCCAGCTGGTCCAGGAAGTCCACCGCGCGGCGCAGGTGCGGGATCACGATCGAACCGCCCACCACCAGGCCCACCGAGAAGGTCTCGAAGAACTCTTCACGGGTCACCCCGGCGTCCTTGCACTGGGCCACGTGGTAGCTGATGCAGTCGTCGCAGCGCAGCACCATCGAGGCCACCAGGCCCAGCAGCTCCTTGGTCTTCACGTCCAGGGCGCCGGCCTGGTAGGTCTGGGTGTCCAGCGCGAAGAAGCGCCGCACCACCTGGTTCGGCTCGCCCAGGATGCGCTGGTTCATGCGCTGGCGGAATTCGGTGAATTCGGCAATCCGGTCCTTGCTGCCGTCGTCGGCGGCGCTCATGCGCCCTCCCCCTTCAGCAGCGGTTCCAGCTTGCCGGCCTGGTGCAGGGCCATCATGTCGTCGAACCCGCCCACGTGGACGTCGCCAACGAAGATCTGCGGCACGCTGGTGCGCCTGGTCCTGGCCATCATCTTCTCCCGCTCATTCGGGTCCAGGTCGATGCGGACCTCGGTCCAGCTCTCGCCCTTGCTCTTCAGGAAGTTCTTGGCCGCCACGCAGTACGGGCACACGGCAGTCGAATAGATGGTGATGGGCGGCTTCCCGCCCGGGTTGGCAGCAACATCTTGGCTCACGGGAAACTCCACAGCGGAACGAGTGTCTGTATATGGTAGCCCTGCGCTGGAATTTCCATGTCATCACCGCAACACTGTGGGTCACCCGCAGCCCCAAGGAGTCCCGTTTGCGCCCTCTGCTGCTCTCTGCCGCACTGACCCTGGCTTTGGCCGCGCCGCTGGCGTCGGCCCAGGACAGCAAGCTGCCCGACATCGGGTCGTCGGCGGGCGAACTGCTGACCCCGGCACGCCAGGCCGAGTACGGCGGCATGATGCTGCGCGAGCTGCGCAACTACGGCTACCTGCTGGACGATCCGCTGGTGGACGACTGGCTGCAGACCATGGGCGCGCGGCTGGGTTCCAACAGCGCGCAGCCCCGCCAGTCCTACACGTTCTTCATGCTGCGCGACCGGCAGATCAACGCATTCGCCACCCTCGGCGGGTACGTGGGGGTGAACGCCGGGCTGGTCCTGACCGCCGAACGCGAGGACGAAGTGGCCGCGGTGCTGTCCCACGAAATCGCCCACGTCACCCAGCAGCACGTGCTGCGCGGGGTGGAACGGGCCCAGCGCGACCAGATCCCGATCCTGCTGGGCATGCTGGCCGCCGTGGTGGCCGCGCAGCAGGCCGGCGGCAATTCGTCCGGCGATGCGACCATGGCCGCGATCACCTCGGGCATGGGGCTGATGCAGCAGCGCCAGATCAACTACACGCGCAGCAACGAATCCGAAGCCGACCGCCTGGGCATCCGCACCCTGGCGCGCAGCGGCTACGACGTGGATGCGATGGCCGGTTTCTTCGAGCGCATGTCCGCCTCCATGCGGGGCAATGCCGGCGGCTATTCGGTGCCGGACTTCCTGCAGACCCACCCGGTCAATACCACCCGCATCAGCGAAGCCAAGGCCCGCGCCGAGCAGATGAAAAAGGACACGGTGCTGCTGACCACCGCCGTGCCCGGGGGCGTGCGGCAGGAACGGGTGAACCCGGCCGACCCGGCGATGTCCGAACCGATGGTCCAGCGCAACAACCCCCTGCTGCCGGCAGCGATGCAGTTTTCGGTCAACGCGCTCAGCCGCGGCGCCAGTGGGCAGTTCGACTGGGCCCGCGAGCGCCTGCGGGTGCTCAGCGCCGACACGCCCGGCGAGCTGGCCACCGAGTACCAGAACCTGCAGCGCGCGCAGAAGAACGGCCTGACCGATGCACAACGCTATGGCCTGGCCCTGGCGCGGCTGCGCAACAGCGGTGCGACCGAGGCGCGGGTCGACCTGGCGGCCTTGCTGCAGGAGCATCCGGACAACCTGTGGGTAGCCCTGGCGCTGGGGGAGGCCGAATCGCGCTCCGGCCAGCGCGCCGAGGCCAACGCCCGCTTCGACACCCTGCTGCGCCAGCACCCGGGCAGCCGCCCGGTGGCGCTGACGTACGCGGAGATCCTCAACGAACAGGGCGGCCGCGAGGCCGGCCAGCGTGCGCAGGCCATGCTGCGGCCGTTGATGGCCCAGAGCGGCAACGACCCGGTGTTCCAGCAGCGCTTTGCCCGGGCCAGCGAGCTGGCCGGCGATACCGTCCGGGCCAGCGAGGCCTATGCCGAAGCGGCGTTCCTGAACGGCCGGCCGGAGCAGGCGCTGATCCAGTTGCAGGCACTGAAGAAGCAGCCGGCGCTGGACTACGTGGGTCGCGCGCGGGTGGATGCCCGGATCGAGACCATCACCCCGCTGGTGCTGGAGATGCGGCGACAGGGCATCGACGATCCCGAGCTGGAGCGACGGTAAGCGTGCGTGCGGCCCGGCAGCAGGGGGCCGGACGTTGGTCGGCGCGCCGACCGCGTGAAGATGACATGAAGGCGACACCGGCATGTACCGGCCGGGACCATGTCACAAACGTGTCACGAAACCGTAGTCTACTGGGGGTCACTCCCGGTCCGATGAGCATTACGGTAGCCACGTGCAGAAACGCATCCTGATCGTCGATGACGAACCCGCGATCCGCGAAATGGTCGCCTTCGCCCTGCGCAAGGGCGACTACGACCCCATCCACGCCGGTGACGCCCGCGAGGCGCAGACCGCCATCGCCGACCGCGTCCCGGACCTGATCCTGCTCGACTGGATGCTGCCGGGCACCAGCGGCCTGGACCTGGCCCGGCGCTGGCGCAAGGAGGCGCTTACCCGCGAGGTGCCGATCATCATGCTGACCGCCCGCGGCGAAGAAAACGACCGGGTCGGCGGCCTGGAAGCAGGCGTTGACGATTACGTGGTCAAGCCGTTCTCGGCGCGCGAGCTGCTGGCGCGGATCCGCGCGGTGATGCGCCGGGCGCGCGACGATGACGAAGACGGCAGCGTGGCCGTGGGCAGCATCCGCATCGACGGCGCGGCGCACCGCGTGTTCGCCGGCGACCAGCCGGTGCCGATCGGTCCGACCGAATACCGCCTGCTGCACTTCTTCATGACCCATCCCGAGCGCGTCTACACCCGCGCCCAGCTGCTCGATCACGTGTGGGGCGGCAGCGTGTACGTGGAAGAGCGCACCATCGACGTGCACATCCGCCGCCTGCGCAAGACGCTGGAACCGTTCGGCGCGCAGGACATGGTGCAGACCGTGCGCGGCGCGGGGTATCGTTTCTCGACGTCCATGTGAGTCAGCGGGGCAGAGCCCCGGACAGCGGGGCAGAGCCCCGCTCTACGCCAATCCATTGAGAGTGCAATGCCGCGCCACATCCGTTCTGCCTGGTTGAAAACGCTCGCGGCCCTGGCCGGGCTGCTGCTCGCTGCCGTGGCGGTGGGACTGGCCAGCGGCCATATGTGGATGTGCATCGCGCTGGCGTCGATTGCCGCGCTGGCCTGGCACTACTGGCGCCTGCGCAAGGTGCTGCGCCGGCTGACCGCCCGCCAGCGCTGGGACATGCGCGCCGGCGATGGGGTCTGGAACGAGCTGGACCGCCTGCTGTACCGCAACCAGCTGGAAATGCGCACGCGCAAGCGGCGCCTGCTGGACATGCTGCGCAGCTACCGCGCCGCTGCCGCGGCACTCCCGGATGCGGTGGTGGTGGTGGACCGCAACAGCCAGCGCGTGCAGTGGTTCAATGAATCGGCCACCACGCTGCTCGGCCTGCACCATCCCGGTGACCTGGGCGAGGCGCTGGTCGAACGCCTGCAACCGATGCCGCTGGCGCACTGGCTGGCCGGCGGCCGCAATGCCGAACCGATCCTCGACGTGCCCTCGCCGGTCGACCCGGCGATCCGCCTCAACCTGCGCCTGATCCCCTACTCGCCCGACTACTGGCTGCTGATCGCCCGCGACGTCAGCAAGCTGCTACGGCTGGAACAGGTACGCCGCGACTTCGTGGCCAATGTCTCGCACGAGCTGCGCACGCCGCTGACCGTGGTGCACGGCTACCTGGACATGATGGAACCGGAGGACTTCCCCGGCACCGGCCCGATGCTGGAGGAAATGCGCAGGCAGTCGCAGCGCATGGCGCAGCTGGTCGAAGACCTGCTGACCCTGTCGCGGCTGGAATCGCAGGAACACACCGAAGAAGAAACCGTGGCGATGGCGCCGATGCTGGCCACGCTGCGCCGCGAAGCCGAAGCGCACAGCCAGGGCCGCCACCAGATCAGCGTGATGGACAACGCCGGGGTCGACCTGCTGGGCTCCAACAAGGAACTGCACAGCGCCTTCTCCAACCTGGTCACCAACGCGGTGCGCTACACCCCCGCCGGTGGCCGGGTCGAGGTGGAGCTGGCGCGCGAAGGCCAGGGCGTGGTGCTGGCGGTGCGCGACACCGGCTACGGCATTCCCGCCACCCACCTGCCGCGCCTGACCGAACGTTTCTACCGCGTCTCCAGCAGCCGTTCGCGCGAAAGCGGCGGCACCGGGCTGGGGCTGTCGATCGTCAAGCACATCCTGGGCCTGCACCACGCGCGCCTGGAGATCCAGAGCGAGGTCGGCAAGGGCAGCGTGTTCTCGTGCCATTTCGATGCCGACCACGTGCGCGTGCGCACCGACACGGCCCTCCTTCCTTCAGCAGAAGATTCTTCCGCATGAGCACCCTTGTTCCCATCGCCGTGCCGGCGGACACCGACCCGCTGCGCGACCCTGCGCTGTACATCAACCGCGAGCTGTCGCAGCTGGATTTCAACTTCCGGGTGCTGGCCCAGGCCATGGATCCGCAGGTGCCGGTACTGGAACGGCTGCGCTTCATGTGCATTTCCTGCACCAACCTGGACGAGTTCTTCGAGATCCGCGCCGCCGCGGTGCGCCACGCCCAGGAGTTCGGCCTGCCGCCGGCGCCGGACGGCATGGCGCCGCAGGCCATCCTCAACGCCATCCATGACCGTGCCGCCGAACTGGTGGACCAGCAGTACCGCTGTTGGAACGAAACCCTGCGCCCGGCGCTGCACGAGGCCGGGATCGACGTGCTCGGCAGGCATTCCTGGAACCACCGCCAGAAGCGCTGGCTGCGCGCGTACTTCCGCAACGAGATCATGCCGGTGCTGTCGCCGCTGGGCCTGGATCCGTCGCACCCGTTCCCCAAGATCCTCAACAAGTCGCTGAACATCGTGGTGGTGCTCAAGGGCACCGATGCGTTCGGCCGTGCCGGCCATCTTGCGATCGTGCGCGCGCCGCGCTCGCTGCCCCGCATCATCCAGCTGCCCGAGTCGCTGGGCGGCGTGCAGACCTTCGTGTTCCTGTCCTCGGTGCTGTCCACCTTCGTCGGCGAGATGTTCCCGGGCATGGAAGTCCAGGGTGCCTACCAGTTCCGCGTGACCCGCAATTCCGAACTGGTGGTGGACGAGGAGGAAGTGGAGAACCTGGCCCTGGCGCTGCGCGATGAACTGGTCGACCGCGGCTACCGGCCCGCGGTACGCCTGGAGATCGCGCACGACTGCCCGGCCGACATCACCCGCACCCTGCTGCAGAATTTCGGGCTGACCGAGAACGCGGTGTACCGCATCGACGGGCCGGTCAACCTCAACCGCGTGATCCAGCTGTACGACCTGCTGTCGCGACCGGAGCTGAAGTATCCGCCGATGAGCCCGCGCACGCTGCGCGACAGCGACGGCATCTTCGAGGTGGTCCGGCGCAAGGATGTCCTGCTGCACCATCCCTTCGATGCCTTTACCGCAGTGCTCGACCTGATCAAGCAGGCCGCGGTGGATCCCAACGTGCTGGCGATCAAGCAGACCCTGTACCGCACCGGCAAGGATTCGCAGATTGTCGACGCGCTGATCCTGGCCGCGCGCAACGGCAAGGACGTCACCGTGGTGGTGGAGCTGCGCGCGCGCTTCGACGAAGAAGCGAACCTTGGCCTGGCCGACCGCCTGCAGGAGGCCGGCGTGCAGGTGGTGTATGGCGTGGTGGGCTACAAGACCCACGCCAAGATGCTGCTGATCGTGCGCCGCGAAGGCCGCAAGCTGCGGCGTTACGTGCACCTTGGCACCGGCAACTACCACAGCGGCACCGCCCGCGCGTACACCGACCTGAGCCTGATCACCGCCGATGCGGATATCGGCAACGACGTGCACCTGCTGTTCCAGCAGCTGTCCGGCCTTGCCCCGCGAACCCGCCTCAAGCGCCTGCTGCAATCGCCGTTCACCCTGCATGACGGGCTGCTGCAGCGGATCGAACGCGAGATGCACCTGGCCGACAGCGGCCGCCCGGGGCGCATCATCGCCAAGATGAACGCCCTCAACGAGCCGCAGGTGGTGCGTGCGTTGTATGCGGCCTCCCAGGCGGGCGTGCAGATCGACCTGATCGTGCGTGGCGCCTGCACGCTGCGCCCGGGCGTGCCCGGGATCTCGGAGAACATCCGGGTGCGCTCGATCGTCGGCCGCTTCCTGGAACACAGCCGGGTGTACTGGTTCGGCAACGACGGCGCGTCCGAGCTCTACTGCGCCAGCGCCGACTGGCTGGAGCGCAACCTGCTGCGCCGGGTGGAGACCTGCTTCCCGATCCTGGACCCGGAACTGGCCCGCAAGGTCTACCGGGACGTGCTGCAGAACTACCTGGACGACAACCTAAACGCCTGGGAACTGCACGCCGATGGCGAGTACCGCAAATGCACGCCCGGCCACGACCAGCCCCCGCATTCGGCACAGATGGCGTTGATGCAGGGCCTGTAAGGCCCTGCATCAACGCCATCGGTAGATCCCGACCGTTGGTCGGGATTCCTTCTGCCGGCCGGAGGCCGGCACAACGGTGAAGCCCGCATCACCGCCATCGGCTACCATTCGCCCATGCCGCATACCTCCACCAATCCGCCCGCCCTGCAGGATGGCGACCTGCTCGCCGCCATCGACCTGGGCTCCAATAGTTTCCACATGGTGATCGCGCGCTACACGCTCGGCCAGCTGCGCGTGGTCGACCGCCTGCGCGAGACCGTGCGCATGGCCGACGGCCTGGATGGCAAGGGCGGCCTGTCGGCCGAGGCGCGCCAGCGCGCGCTCGAATGCCTGGCCCGTTTCGGCCAGCGCATCCGCGGCATTCCGTCCGTGCGCGTGCGCGCGCTGGCCACCAACACCGTGCGCCAGCTGCGTTCGCCGCAGAGCTTCCTGATGCCGGCCGAAACCGCGCTGGGGCACGCAATCGAAGTGGTCAGCGGGCGCGAAGAGGCCCGCCTGATCTACCTGGGCGTGGCCCACTCGCAGCCGCCCAAGCCGGACCAGCGCCGGCTGGTGATCGACATCGGCGGCGGCTCCACCGAATTCATCATCGGCCAGGGCATGCAGACCTTGGAGCGCGAAAGCCTGCAGGCCGGCTGCATCGCCAGCACGCGCCGCTTCTTCCCCGGCGGCAAGCTGAGCCGGAAGCGCTGGAAGGACGCGCTGACCGAGATCGGCGCCGAATTCCAGCAGTTCGCGACCAAGTACCGCGCGCTGGGCTGGGACGAAGCGCTGGGATCGTCCGGCACGCACAAAGCGATCAGCGAGATCTGCGCCAGCATGAAACTGAGCAAGGGCGCGATCACCGCCGAGGCCCTGCCGCAGCTGCGCGACGAGCTGCTCAAGGCCAAGCGGATCGAAGACATCGACCTGCCCGGGCTCTCGCCCGACCGCCGCCCGATCATCGCCGGCGGCATCCTGGTGCTGGAAGCCGCCTTCCAGGCGCTGGGACTGCAGAAGCTGCTGGTCAGCAAGGCGGCGATGCGCGAAGGCATCCTCTACGACATCCTGGGCCGCGCCAGCGAAAACGACCTGCGCGACGAGTCGGTCGATGCACTGACCCTGCGCTACGGCATCGACACGGTCCAGGCCGGGCGGGTACAGCGGACGGCGCTGGACCTGTTCGCCCAGGTCGAGAATAGCTGGTCACTGGATGCGGACGACGCGCGCATGCTCGGCTGGGCCGCGCGCCTGCACGAGCTGGGCCTGATGATCGCGCACAGCGGCTACCACGTGCACGGCAGCTACGTGCTGGAAAACTCCGACATCGCCGGCTTCTCGCGGCAGGAGCAGCAGCTGCTGGCGGCGCTGGTACGCAGCCACCGCCGCAACGTCTCCAAGTCGGCGTTCGAGGCACTGCCCGAACGCCTGCTGCAGCCGGCACGGCGCCTGACCGCCCTGCTCCGCCTCGCGGTGCTGCTCAACCGCGCCCATGAAGAGAGCCCGGTTCCCGCGCTGGAACTGAATGCGGATGACAGCAGGCTGTCACTGATCCTGCCGCAGGCCTATATCGACGCCCGTCCCCTGCTGCGCGCCGACCTGATCGGCGAGACCGACGGCCTGGCCGGATTGGGCATCCAGTTCCGCCCCTTCGTGGCCTGAGCCGCACCGCCGGCCAGGGCCGCGCGGTGTCGTCTGCGGGGACACTGCGCAGAACATCATGCTGCATTGCAGCATCCCGATACATTTCGACACGTCAGGACACAGAGCCTGACGTGTGAATTCCGTCACAATTCCTTGATTCTTAATGAAAAGCGCCCTGATGGTTACGGGCGCGTGAATTTTTTTTGGCAAAAGACTTTACATAGTCTTAACGACTGGGACTAAGATCGGGTCACCGCCCCATTTGGAGCGGTTTTCGGGGGACGCGGGGACTTGGGACCCCGCCGACCTCTTTTGATTCAGTTCTGAACCACAGAGAGAGAGCCAATGACTTCACGCATCAACGTACTGGGGCAGGCGATCCGCTTTGCCCTGGTCGCCGGTACCGCTGGGCTGGTGGCCGCACCGGCCATGGCACAGGACGCGCCGAACCCCACCAACCTTGATCGCATCGAGATCACCGGTTCGCGCATCCGTACGGTGGACGTGGAAACCGCGCAGCCTGTGTTTGCGATCAGCCGCACCGACATCGAGCGCCAGGGCTTCAGCTCGGTGGCCGACATCCTGCAGAACGTGACCGCCATGGGCAGCCCGACGATCAGCCGCGCCAATGCGCTGACCGCCGGTGAGAATGCCGGCGGCACCTACATCGACATGCGCAACCTGGGCACCCAGCGCACGCTGGTGCTGGTCAATGGCAAGCGCCTGGGCATCAGCACCTCCGGCTACCAGGACGTGTCCACCCTGCCGGTGTCGGCGGTCGAGCGCATCGAAGTGCTGAAGGACGGCGCCTCGGCGATCTACGGTTCGGACGCGATGGCCGGCGTGGTCAACATCATCACCCGCGGCAACGTCACCGGTACCACCGTGAACGTCTACCACGGCCAGTACAGCGAGGGCGACGGCGCCCGCGACCGCTTCGACGTGGTGACCGGCTGGAGCAACGACCGCATCTCGCTGACCCTGTCGGCCGAGCATGCCGAAGAGAAGGGCGTGTGGGCCCGCGACCGCGGCTTCAGCCAGTACGGCATGACCGACCGCCATCCGCTCGATTCCAGCAACTGGACCACCCTCAGCCAGTACGGCCAGATCACCGGCCTGCGCGGCCCGGGCTGCACGGCCACCGCCGGCTGCGGCTACTCGCTCAACCGTGGTTCGGACCCGACCCTGCCGGGCAACTACCACCGCACCGACACCACGCCGTTCACCGGTGATGTGAGCAACGCCAACGACCAGATGCACGTGATGTATCCGCTCAAGCGCGACTCGGTGTACTTCGATGGCCGCTTCGCGATCACCGACAGCATCAACTTCCGCACCGAGCTGGGCTACAACGAGCGCGAGTCGACCCGCCAGATCGCCGGCTACCCGCTGCAGTCCAGCACTGCCGGCGTCGGTTCGATGTCGATCGACAGCTACTTCAACCCGTTCGGCCGCCAGCACGGCTATGCCACCCCGACCGCCGTCGCCTGGAACCGTCGTACCTGGGAAATTCCGCGCGTCACCACCAGCAACCTGAAGACCTACCGCGCGGTGGCCTCGTTCGACGGTTCGTTCGACATCGGCGAGCGCTACTTCGACTGGGAAGCCGGTTACCAGTACAACCGCAACGAGCTGGAGTCGGTGGCCACCGGCAACCTGCACAAGGCGCGCGTCGCCGGCGGCGTGGGCCCGTCGTTCCTCAACGCGTCGGGCCAGGTGCAGTGCGGTACCGCTGCCGCGCCGATCTCGCTGGACGTGTGCAAGCCGTGGAACCCGCTGGTCGCCTACGGCGTGACCGCGCCGAACGGCCTGTATGGCAATGACGCGCTGCAGGCGTGGCTGTTCCCGGAAGAAGTCACCAAGGGCCGCACCACGTCGAAGAACTTCTTCGCCAACATCGCCGGCTCGATCGTGACCCTGCCGGCCGGCGACCTGGGCTTCGCCTTCGGCGTTGAAAGCCGTAAGGAAGAAGGCAAGTACACCCCCGATGCGCTGGCGCAGACCGGTGCCACCACCAACCTGGCCGCTGGCCCGACCGGCGGCGACTACACCGTCAACGAGGCGTACCTGGAGCTGAACGTGCCGGTGCTGGCCGACCTGCCGGGCGCCCGGGAACTGACCTTCAACGGTGCTACCCGCTTCTCGGATTACGACACCTTCGGCAACACGCTCAACAGCAAGTTCGGCTTCAAGTGGAAGCCGATCGATTCGCTGATGGTCCGTGGCACCTGGGCTGAGGGCTTCCGTTCGCCGACCATCAACGACCTGTTCGGTGGCGGTTCGGAAACCTTCGCGCAGTTCAGCGATCCGTGCGACACCGTGTTCGGTTCCTCGCGCACCAGCGCCGAAGTGCGTGCACGCTGCTCGCGTGACATCGCCAACGCCGCAACCTTCCGCCAGCTGCGCCAGGGCGGTACGCCGGTGACCGTGGCCACCGACGCCACCCCGGTGCCGTTCACCTCCGGCTCCAATCCGCTGCTGACCCCGGAAACCTCGAAGAGCAAGACGCTGGGCCTGGTCTGGAGCCCCGGCTTCATCCAGAACTTCAACGCCTCGCTGGACTGGTGGAAGATCCGCATCGACAACACCATCATTGCCGATACGCCGAGCCAGATCCTGATCGACTGCTATGAGCAGGGCATCGATGCACGTTGCAGCCGCTTCGATCGCGACCCGGTCACCGGCATCGTGACCAACCTGAAGTTCGGCAACCGCAACGCCGGTTTCCTGGAAACCGAAGGTTACGACCTGGACCTGAGCTATCGCCTGGATACCGACTTCGGCAAGTTCGTGCTGAACTCGGCCACCACCTACGTGTCGAGCAACATCTACCGGTCGACCAACGACGCCAGCGTCGTGCCGACCACCACCAATGGCATCGGCAGCGGCTTCCGCGTCCGTTCCAACCTGGTGCTGGGCTGGGACCTGGAGAACTTCGGCATGAGCTGGACCGCGCGCTACTACTCGGGCGTGAAGGAACAGTGCGCCAACATCGCGCTGTACCCGGAAGAGTGCTCGGATCCGAACCAGTACGCTCCCTGGTACAAGGGTTCGCGCAACTACAACGAGCGTGGTTCGGTCACCTTCCACGACCTGCAGTTCCGCTACAACCTGCCGTGGGACGGCACCGTGTCGGTCGGCGCCAACAACGTCTTCGACCGCCTCGGCCCGATCATGTACAGCAAGCCGAACTCCGCCTTCTCGTACTACGGCGGCTACGACATCGGCCGCTTCATCTACATGAAGTACCAGCAGCGTTTCTGATCGACCTGCACGGTTGATGCCTGACGACCACGGCCCTTCGGGGCCGTGGTTTTTTTGTGCCCGGGCGCCGTCATGCGGTGGTCATGCGCGCGTCATGGCGTCTACATCGCCACCCACGAGCATGGCCGAAACCGGAGGCCCGCCATGCGCTATGCCATCGTCACTGAAACGTACCCCCCCGAAGTCAACGGTGTTGCCCTGACCGTGCAGGGGCTGGAGCAGGGACTGCGCGCCGCCGGGCATGAGGTGGACCTGGTGCGTCCGCGCCAGGGGGAGGAAGCCGAAGCAGCCGGTGCGCTGCTGGTGCAGGGCGCCGGGCTGCCCCGCTACCCGGGCCTGCGCTTCGGCCTGCCCGCGCCCAAGCGGCTGGCCCGGCAATGGCAGCAGCAGCGCCCGGATGCCGTCTACATCGCCACCGAAGGCCCGCTGGGGTGGTCCGCGCTGCGCACGGCGCGGCGCCTCGGCATCCCGGTGGCGACCGGCTTCCATACCCGCTTCGACGAATACCTGCCCGACTACGGCGTGGCCTGGCTGCAGGCCGCCGCGCTGCGCTGGATGCGGCGCTTCCACAACCAGGCCGACGCCACCCTGGTGCCGACCCGGGAACTGCAGCAGTTCCTCACCGGGCAGGGCTTCGACCGGGTGCGCCTGCTGGCGCGCGCGGTGGACAGCAGCCAGTTCGAGCCGGAGCGGCGCGATCCTGCGCTGCGCGAGGAATGGGGTATCGACGGGACCGGGTTTGCCGCGATTTACGTGGGCCGCATCGCAGCGGAAAAGAACCTGGCGCTGGCGGTGAAGGCCTTCCGCCGCCTGCAGCAGGTGCGCCCGAAGGCACGCTTCGTGTGGGTGGGCGATGGCCCGGCACGCGAGAAGCTGGCGCATGAAAACCCGGACTTCATTTTCTGTGGCGTGCAGCGTGGCGACGCGCTGGCCCGGCACTTCGCCAGCGGCGACCTGTTCCTGTTCCCCAGCCGCAGCGAGACCTTCGGCAATGTCACCCTTGAAGCGATGGCAAGCGGCGTGACCACGGTGGCCTTCGACTACGGCGCGGCGCGCGAACACCTGCGCAGCGGTGAAAACGGGGAGGCCGTGGACGATGACGGCAGCTTCGTCGAGGCGGCGGTGCGGCTCGCGGGCAATGATGCCGAACGCGAACGGCTGGGCCGCAACGCGGCCACGGCGATGAAGCGGCTGCACCCGCAGCAGGTGGTGGCGGAATTCGACACCCTGCTCGCCGAACTGGCCAAGGCCCGGAGGCCGCATGCGCACAACGCCGCTTGAGGCCCTGCGCGGGCGTGAAACCCGCTGGTGCCGTCGCGCCAACCACTGCTGCCGGCACCGCCGCATCCGCCGCGGGTTTGCCGTGGTCAGCCGGCTCGGCGATGGCGTGTTCTGGTATGCGCTGATGGGCGCACTGGTGCTGCTGGATGGGTTCGATGGGCTGCGCGCGTCACTGCACATGGCCGCCACCGGGCTGATGGCGCTGCTGCTGTACAAGGGCCTGAAGCGCTGGACGCGACGCCCGCGCCCGTACGCGGCCGACCTGCGCATCCGCGCGTGGGTGGCGCCGCTGGATGAATTCAGTTTCCCGTCCGGGCACACGCTGCACGCGGTGTCGTTCACGATCGTGGCGCTGGCCTATTACCCCTGGCTGGCCCCGGTACTGGTGCCGTTCACGGCCGCGGTGGGGGTGTCGCGGGTGGTGCTGGGGCTGCATTACCCCAGCGACGTGCTGGCGGCGACGGCGATTGCCACGGCGTTGGCCGGTGCGAGCCTGAGTTGGCTGCCTTTGTCGGTGTGAGGGATTTCTCCGGGTCCCCGTGGGACACGCATGGCGTGTGTACGTGCGCAGGGTCATGGCTTTGACACGCATGGCGTGTCACTACGATCCTTGGTCGCCCGATCTGGGGGTCGCCCGGTGCGGGGTGATCGGCCGCCTCGTGGGACACGCCGTGCGCGTCTGCGCGGTGCCGGGACAACCTAATACAATGGCGGCATGACTACGCTGTTCATCTCCGATCTGCACCTGGACCCGAGCCGTCCGGCCATCACCGCGCTGTTCCTGGACTTCCTGCGCCGCGAGGCGATGCAGGCCGATGCCCTGTACATCCTGGGCGACCTGTTCGAGGCCTGGATCGGCGATGACACGCCCTCCCCGGCCGCCGATGCGGTGGCCGATGCGCTCAAGGCCGTGGCCGCCGCCGGGGTTCCGGTGTATTTCATCCGCGGCAATCGCGACTTCCTGGTCGGCGAGGACTACGCGCGCCGCGCCGGCTTCCGGATCCTGCCCGACCCCAGCGTGATCGACCTGTACGGCCAGCCGGTCCTGCTGCAGCACGGTGACCTGTTGTGCACCGATGACGTGGCCTACCAGCAGTTCCGCGCGCAGACCCGCGACCCGGCGTTCCAGGCCCAGTTCCTGGCGCAACCGCTGGCCGCGCGCATCGCCTTCGCGCAGAAGGCGCGCGAGGCCAGCCAGGCGCGCCAGTCGGACATGAAGCAGGGCGACCGCGCCACCTTCGAGACCGTGACCGACGTGGCCCCGGATGAAGTCAGCGCCACCTTCGTGCGCTACGGCGTGGACACCCTGATCCACGGCCACACCCACCGGCCGGCGATCCACAGCGTGCAGGCCGGTGGTCGCACCTGCACGCGCATCGTGCTGGGCGACTGGTACGAACAGGGCTCGGTGCTGCGGGTCACCGCGCAGGGCTGGACGCTGGATTCGCTGGCGTAGGAGCGTATCGACCAACGGTCGATACCTACCCGGTAGCACACGACCCGTTGGTCGTGTGCTCCGGAAACCATCAGCGGAACGCGGCGATGGTGGCCTTGGTGTTGACCAGCACGCGCTGGTTGTCGGCGCTGGACGCGATGCCCATCGGGACCCCGTTGTAGCTGATGTTGGGGTTGGACCAGAAGTTCAGGCGCGGGCAGCCCTGCGTGCAGTCGTAGGCCATGATCGTGCGCCAGCGCGCGCCGGTGGTCGGCTGGTAGCGATACCCATGGCCGTACGCATACGGCGACGTGCTCGGGTCGGTGGCGATGTCGTGGCGTGCGCTCTGCAGGTGGCCGATCTCATGCGCGAACGAGTAGTAGCCGGTGGCGCAGTCCCAGTACACCGCTGCGAACGCGGTGGACGCCGATGAACCGATTCCCGAGGCCAGCCCGCAATAGCTGCTGTTGTTGATCAGCAGTACCGCGACATCGGCGGCCGTGCTGTTGCGGGTGGTATGGATCGCATCCATGTAGCCGTCACTGGTGGAGCGGAAACGCGCCAGGTCGGTGCTGAAATTGCCCGACTCGGTATACGACACCGCCTGGTAGCCGGCCAGCTGCAGGGTGAGTCCCACGTTGCTGTTGACGTAACCCTGGTTGGACTCGGCCACCGCCAGCTGCACCAGCGACTGCATGTTGCCGCCATAGGCGTTCACCGCCGCGTTGGTGGCGGCCACCAGCACCCGGATGGTCGCCGGCGACCCGGACGAGGCCTGCGCGATGCCGACCCGCTCGCTGACCGGAATGTCGATCCGCGGCAGCGTGTTGTAGTCGGCCGGGTGGTCGGCCGGCATGCGCGACTCGTCCACCTGCACCAGTACATGGCGACCGTCGCTGAGCGGACGCAACCGGTACAGCGTGCCATTGCGCCGGATGGAACCGGTGACGGTGTTGCCGGACTGGACCAGGATCACCGAATTGCCCGGATCGTTGCCCGTTGCGCGGGTCAACCGCGAGCCCGCCTCCTGCACGCTGCCATACCAGATGCTGCCGCCATCGGGCAGGCTTTCCACACGCTGCTGCAGCGCCTTCACCGGCGCACCGAGCAGTTCGAACTCGAGCTGGCGCTGGCCGGCTGCCACGGTGCCGGCATCGACCCGGACCTCCTGCACGGCAGCGCTCGACGGGGCGGCCAGCACGGCCTGCGCGGCCGGTTCGCTGGCCGCGCTGGCGCGGCTCAGCACTGTCACCGGTTCAAACAGGGGCGCGGCCGTCGCCGTGCCGATCGCCATCAGGGACAACGTGATCGCAACTGCGGTCTTGCTCATCGGACTGGACATCATGTCGCCTCGCTATGAGTGAGATTCAGAGTGAACGTGTTCGCGCTGCCGCCCCTGTCAGCAGGCTGGACCATCTGGCGCCAACTGCCCGCGTGAATTCAATAGAGGCTCTGGATGAGATGTCGGAACTGTGACCGTCAACCGAAGCGGTTCAGTTACGTCGCACCCGTGTCGTTTTCGCGCTACCTTGACCCGCATCGACAGGGGAAAGCGAGGCCATGGCTGGGCAGCCCGATCCGATCACGCTCATGCCGGTCGCGCTGCAGATCGGCCTGTTCTTCGATGGCACCCGCAACAATGCCGACAACCTGCGGCGCGCCTCGCACCCGGCCGGCAGCACCACCCCGGAAGCGCGGCCGCCCGCGTCCGCCGTCCTGGCCGACGATGCCTCGCCGTACCAGAGTCGGCTGACCAGCAGTTTCAGCAACGGGCTGACCAACATCGCCCGGCTGCACGCGCTGTACCCCGACCACCGCCGCACCACGCCAACCCGGCCGGGCCCGCTGTCGCTGGCGATCTACATCGAGGGCGCCGGCACGCGTACCGGCAAGGAAGACGACCTGATGGGGCTGGCGTTCGGGATCGGGCCCAGTGGGGTCACGGCCAAGGTCCGGCAGGCCTTGGACATACGCCTGCCCGAGGCCCTGCGGGCACTGGCACGAACCGTGCCGGCGCACGCGCTGGGCAGCGTGCGGCTGGACCTGTTCGGTTTCTCGCGCGGTGCCGCGTCGGCGCGCGATGCGGTCAACCGCCTCAACGCCACCGACGGCCCTGCGTGGCTGCTTGAGCAGCTGCGGCGCACCGGCTGGCAGCCCGCCGCCGGCGCGGTGGATCGCCCGGTGCGCTTCGTCGGTCTGTTCGATACGGTGGTCGCGATCGATGCGCGGCAACGCGAGGCGCTGCCGCGGGTGGGTCTGGCGCCCGACTGCGCGGACAAGGTCGTGCAGCTGGTGGCCCGCGACGAGCACCGGCACCACTTCGCACTCACCAGCGTGGCCCCCCAGCATGAAGAGATCGCCCTGCCCGGCGTGCACGCCAACATCGGCGGCGGCTACGACCAGAGCATCGAAGGTCCCAAGCTGCTGACCCGTCCGCACGGGCAGCGGCTGCGCAACCATGGCGTGGCCGACACCGCGCCCCCGCCGCTGGCCGTGTTGCGTGCCAGCCAGGCGTACGCACGGGCGCAGGCCGACTGCGTGCGCTGGCAGGCCGCACTCGGGCTGGACGAGGACAGCGTCTGGGTCGACGTCTGGCATCGCTGGCAGCAGATGCGCGTAGCCGGCAGCGACAGTGTGTTGCCGCAGTGGGTGCTGTTTGCGCACGCGGCCGTGGTGCTGCGCCGCGAGATCGACTGGCGCTACCAGCTGGTCGCGCTGCGGCTGATGCAGCAACGCGCCACGGCGGCGGGGGTGTCGTGGACACGTGCGGCGGACAGCGATCCGGCGTTGGCGTTGCCGAGCGAGCTGCAGCTGATCGCCGCGCGACTGCTGCGCGGGCAGGCACTGGAGGCGGCGCAGGAAAACCTGCTGAGGCAGCGTTACCTGATGCAGTCGGCGCATTGGAACTTCGATGCACTTGGGGATACCGCGCTGCTGTATGCCGCCGACGATGCGACGCGCGAGCTGCCGTACCGGCCCGGGCCGGGGTTGTTCTACATCAACCGGCCGACGGACGACGGGAAACGCGTGGTGCTGCGCAACGTGTAGCGCGGCCACGCCGGGCGTGGCGCTACCGGCCTGCCTGTTCGAGCAGGTCGGCCAGTTCGTCCTGGTCGAACCCGGCCAGCAGCCGCGCTTCCAGGTTGAACGGGCCGTTGAGGTAACCGCTGGCGTATTCGCGCAGCAGCGCGATGAAACGCGTGCGCGGCTCGACACCTTCGCGTGCGCAGTACCAGCGGTACCAGCGCGTGCCGGCGGCAACGTGCGCCACCTCTTCGCGCAGGATGATCTCCAGCACGTCGGCGGTGGCGTGGTCGTTGGAGGAGCGCAGCTTGGTGATCATGCCCGGGGTGACGTCCAGTCCGCGCGCTTCCAGCACGCGCGGCACCAGCGCCATCCGCGACAGGCCGTCGTGCGCGGTTTTCTCGCACATCTCCCACAGCCCGTTGTGCGCGCCGAAGTCGGCATAGTCGAAACCGTAGGCCTGCAGCCGCTCGCGCAGCAGCAGGAAGTGGCGCGACTCGTCATCGGCCACGCCCACCCAGTCGGCATGGAACGACGCCGGCAGCCCGCGGAAGCGGTACACCGCATCCCAGGCCAGGTCGATCGCGTTGAGTTCGATGTGCGCGATGGCATGGATGAACGCCGCGCGGCCTTCGGCGTTGCCCAGCCCGCGCCGGGGAACATCGCGCGGGTGCACCAGCTGCAACCGGGGTGGCCGACCCGGCATGCGGATCGGCTCGGGCGGCGGCGCGGCGGCGTCCGCCTTCAACTGCCCTGCCCGGTACTGCGCGGCGTAATGCCGGGTCAGCGCGACCTTGCGCAGCGGATCCGCCTCGGCCATGCACTGCTGCGCGGCGCGCAGCAGGTCACCAGCCGCTTCGTCCTGCGGCAAGCACGTGCTCACCGACAGGCCTCAGGCGCGGCGCTTGTGCTTGGCATCGTCCGAACGCAGCTGCTGGATGCGTTCGAAATAGCCCGGCTCGATTCCGGTAGGGTAGACCCCGTTGAAGCACGAGGAATCGAACGACTTCAGCTCCGGGTTGCCTTCGCGCACCGCCGCTTCCATGTCCTCGATGTCCTGGTAGATCAGCCAGTCGCAGCCCAGGTGCGCTTCGATTTCTTCCACGCTGCGGTTGTGCGCGACCAGTTCCTCCGCCGCGGGCATGTCGATGCCGTAGATGTTGGGGTAGCGCACCGGCGGCGCCGCGCTGGCCAGGTACACCTTGCGCGCGCCGGCGTCGCGCGCCATCTGCACGATCTGCTGGCTGGTGGTGCCGCGCACGATGGAATCGTCGACCAGCAGCACCACCCGGTTGCGGAACTCCAGGTGGATCGGGTTGAGCTTGCGGCGCACCGATTTCACCCGCTCACCCTGCCCCGGCATGATGAAGGTGCGGCCGATGTAGCGGTTCTTGATGAAGCCTTCGCGGTACTTCACCCCGAGCACGTTGGAGATTTCCAGCGCGGCGTCGCGCGAGGTGTCCGGGATCGGGATGATGGTGTCGATGTCGTGGTCCGGGCGCAGGCGCAGGATCTTCTCGCCCAGCTTGATGCCCATGCGCATGCGCGCCTTGTGCACCGAGACGTTGTCGATCATCGAATCGGGGCGCGCGAAGTACACATACTCGAAGATGCACGGGCTGTGCTCGACCGGCTCGGCGCACACTTCGGAGAACAGCTCGCCGCGCGCGGTGATCACCAGGGCCTCGCCCGGGCGCACGTCGCGCACGCGCTGGAAGCCCAGCACGTCCAGCGCCGACGATTCGGAGGCCACGATGTACTCATCGCCTTCCGCATGTGCGCGCTTGCCCAGCACCAGCGGGCGGATCCCGTGCGGGTCGCGGAAGGCGACCAGGCCCAGGCCCAGCACCACGCTGATCACCGCATAGCCGCCCTTGCAGCGGCGGTGCACGCCGGCCACGGCACGGATCGCCGCTTCCGGGGTCAGCTGGCGCTGTGCGTCCAGTTCGAAGGCGAACACGTTCAACAGCACTTCGCTGTCCGAATCGGTGTTGACGTTGCGGCGGTCCTGCTCGAACACCTGCTGGCGCAGCGCCTCGGTGTTGATCAGGTTGCCGTTGTGGGCCAGCGCGATGCCGTACGGCGAATTGACGTAGAACGGCTGCGCCTCGTCCATGCCTTCCGAACCGGCGGTCGGGTAGCGCACGTGTGCGATGCCGACGCGGCCTTCCAGGGTGGACATGCGCTTGGCGTCGAATACGTCGCGGACCAGGCCGTTGGCCTTCTGCACGCGCAGGCGGGTGCCGTCGGCGGTGGCGATGCCCGCCGCGTCCTGGCCGCGATGCTGGAGGACGGTCAGGCCGTCATACAACTGCCCGGCGACGTTCTGGTTGCCGACAATACCGACGATGCCACACATGGTGCGAATCTCCGCTGGGCTGGGCCCATCTACTGTGAAGGTGGCCGTACCTGGCCGGGGGAACCGTTCCGTGCCGGAACGGTGTCGTCCGCACGCACGCGCGCCGGATCGGTGTTCTGGGGGGAGCCTGGTCGTGCCTGGTTGGCCCACACGTCGGCGGGGTCCACCGCCTGCGGCGGGGTTTCATCCAGTGGTCGCGGCCATCCGCGCCCACCCAGCAACTGGCCAAGGACGCCATTATCGCTTGTCGCGCCCGGCTTGCCCAACTCCCCGACCGGCAGTTGCGCCGTGTTCACCTCGGGCAACGCTGCAGGCAGGGCCTGAAGGCCCTGCAGGCCCTGCATGTCCTTCAGGTCGGGCAGCTGTGGCAGTTCCGGCATGCGCGGCATCCTCGCCTGCATCCAACCCACCCCGGGGTCGAGCGCGGCGCGCAGGTGCGAGGTGTGCCAGGCCGGTTCACGGGTCAGAGGTGTATAGGAGGCCAGCAGCAGCAGCACGCACGCGATCAGGCCGCCGCGGGCGACGCCGAGGCCGCCGCCGAGCAGGCGGTCCGCGCCGCTCAGGCTGGTCGAACGCACTGCCTGGCGCACGACCAGGCCGATCGCCCAGACCGAGACCATGACCAGCAGGAACACCGTGAGGTAGCCGGCTACATAGTGACCACTGCCGGGTGCGGCCGGGGCCGACCACCAGGCCGCCGCGCTGGCCCCGAACAGCAGGGCGGCCCAACCGCCCAGCAGCCAGGACAGCGTGCTGATCACGATGCTGACAAAGCCCCGCATCACCCCGAGCAGGGTCGACAGCGCGATCACCGCCAGCAGCACGATATCGATCATGCTGCGCGGCTCCGCTCACGGGCCCCGCCGGCCCACCGGCACGGGCGCGGCGCCCGCATCAAGGATGCGGCCGGACCATGCCGGCCACGCCGACCTTGGACGCAACCTGGGCCTTGAGGTTCTCCGCCTCGGCACGGTTGGCGACCGGGCCGACGCGCACGCGGTTGAGCGTGCCCTTGTCGGTTCGTACCTGCTCGACGAAGGCGCTGAACCCGGCGGCGCGGACCTTGTCGCGCAGGGCGTTGGCTTCGGCGGCCTGGCCGAAGGCGCCAAGCTGCACGGCGAAGCCGACGCTGCTGGCGGCCGGCGCCGCGGGCGCCACCGCAGGCTTGGCCGCAGCGGTCGCCTCCGGCTTGGCCGGGGCCGGCTTGGGCTCGGGCTTGGGTTCGGGCTTGGGCGCTTCCGGCTTCGGTGCCGGCTTGGCCGCCGCCACCGGCTCGGGCGGCAGCGTTTCGGTGCGGACCGTGGCCGCGGCAGGCGCCGCGCTGGCGCTGGAGGCGGCGGACGCCGCCGGCGCGGGCGTCGGCGCGGGCGTGGCGGCGCTGGCCACCGCGCTGTCGGCGCGGGCGTCCAGGGTGACCACTTCGGCCTTGACGTCGTTGCGTACCTTGACCGCTTCCAGGCGTGCCGCTTCGGCCTGGGCGCGATCGGCGTACGGCCCGACGCGCACGCGCCAGGCCTGGCGGCCGTTGATCGTGGCCGGTTCACTGAAGCCCGGCAGCTGCGCCTTCTTCAGGAAGGCGATGACCGCATTGGCGTCGGCCTGGCTGCCGTAGGCGCCGAAGCTGACCGCATAGTTGCCGGCGGCAACGGCCGGCGATGGATCGGCAGCGGGCGCGGTCGCGTCGGCGGGCGCCGCAGCGTCCTGCAGCGGCTGGGTGGTGCTGGCCGCGCCCTGCAGCCCGGTGGCACCGCCGGTGGGCGCCACCAGTGGCAGCTCGCGGGTCTGGAACTGGCCGTCGGCCGGCGCGTCCGGGGCGCTGATCGGTACATTGGCCACGCCGCTGTCTGGGGCAGGCCCCTTGACCAGCATGGGCAGGAAAATCACGGCCAACGCCACCAGGACGATGGCACCAATCAGACGCTGTTTCAGAGGAGTATCCACGGAAGGCAGGCAGGCGGCGCGGCGGAATGCCACGGCGATTATACGGGCGCGCGCGGGTGCGGCGTCGAAGACGGCTGAACGTTGTCGCGTTCTGCCCGCCTCAGCGGGCGTTTTCCAGCCACAGCAAGGCCTGCGCGGCAGTGTGGAAGGAACCAAAGACCAGCACGCGGTCACCGGCGTTCGCGGCAGCCAACGCCTGCTGCAGCGCGGTGTCGACATCGGCATGGGTGGATGCAGCGGCTGCAGCGGTGCCGGACAGGCGCGACAGCAGCGCCGCTGCGGTCTGCGCGCGGGCGCCGTCCAGCCCAGCCAGGTGCCAGTCATCGACGTGCCCGGCCAGCGCTTCGACCACCCCGGCGGCGTCCTTGTCCTGCAGCGCGGCGAACACGGCTACGGTGCGCCCGGCGGTGGGCGTCGCCTTCAATGCGGTAGCCAGCTCGCGCGCGGCCTGCGGGTTGTGGCCGACATCGACCAGCACCTCCACGCCGTCGCGCGCGAACGCCTGCAGGCGTCCGCAGATGCGCGCCTGGGCAACGCCTTCCACGATCGCCGCGCGCGGCAGCGGCTTGTCCAGCGCGCGCAGCGCGGCGATCGCCGACGCCGCGTTGCGCAGCTGGATCGGGCCGCGCAGCGCCGGCACCGGCAGGTCGATACGGAAGCCGACGTCGCGCCAGCGCCAGTGCTGGGCATCGATGACCTCGGCAAAGAAATCGCTGCCGCCGCGGATCGCGTTGGCGCCGACCAGGTAAGCCCGCGCCAGCACGCTCGACGGCGGATCGGTCTCGCCCAGGATCACCGGCTTCCAGCCGCGGATGATGCCGGCCTTTTCGACGCCGATGGCTTCACGGTCGGTGCCGAGCCAGTCGGCATGGTCGATGTCGACGGTGGTGATGACGGCCACGTCGGCATCGACGATGTTGACGGCGTCCAGGCGCCCGCCCAGCCCGACTTCCAGCACGGCCAGGTCGAGCCCGGCCTGCGCGAACAGCTGCAGCGCGGCCAGCGTGCCGTACTCGAAGTACGTCAGGGTGGTACTGCCGCGGGCATCTTCGATCGCGTTGAAGGCGGCCACCAGCGCCGCATCCGATGCGTCCTCGCCGTCGATGCGCACGCGCTCGTTGTAGCGCAGCAGGTGCGGCGAGGTATACGCGCCCACCTTCCAGCCGGCCGCGCGCGCGATCGCCTCGATGAACGCCACGGTGGAGCCCTTGCCGTTGGTGCCACCGACGACGATGGTGCGCGGTGCGGGCTGGCCCAGCCCCATCGCGGTGGCGACGGTGCGGACGCGTTCCAGCCCCATGTCGATGGTGGCCGGATGCTGTTGCTCGATGTAGCTGAGCCATTCGGCGAGGGAATGCGGGCGGGTACTGGTCATGGCAATAAATCGTGGTATCGGCAAATGTAGTGCCGACTGTTAGTCGGCAACCAGAAAAACTCACAACGCCCGATGCTTCGCTTCACCGAAAAACGGCGTGTGATGCGCGCAATCGTTCAACCGCACCACTTCCAGGCTGTCCAGGTCGGCGCCTTCGAGCAGGTTCAGCGTGGTCGGGGCCTGGCGGAAGGTCCACAGCCGCGACAGCGGCAGGCCCAGCACCCGGCACAGGATCACCCGGTTGACCGCGTCATGGGCGACCACCAGCAGGGTGTCGTGCTCACCCAGGCCTTCGGCGGCGCGGGCCAGGCCGCGCCAGCTGCGGTCCAGCACCAGGCGCAGCGATTCGCCGCCCGGCATGAGCACGGTGTCCGGCTCCTCGCGCCAGGCCTGCAGGCGCGACGGATCCTTTTCGTTGATTTCGCTGGCCAGCAGGCCTTCCCACTCGCCGTGGGCAATTTCCTGCAGGTCCGGTTCGGTCAGCAGCATGTCGGCGCGGTCGGCACCAAGGGCCAGCTGCGCGGTGCGCTGGGCACGCGACAGCGGCGAGGCGACAGCCCGGGTGATGTCGACCGACTTCAGGCGTTCGCCCAAGGCCTGGGCCTGGGCTTCGCCGATCGGCGACAACGGGATATCGATCTGGCCCTGGTAACGGCCTTCGGCGTTCCAGGGGGTTTCGCCGTGACGGGCAAGCAGGATGCGCATGCGAACTAGAGGTCCTTGGGGGAGAGGAGAACAGTCGCAATCGTTCAGGTGATGTGAACGATCGTGGGGGAATGGCCATCATACCTTGCCGAACAAACGGTTCTTCTCCTGTCGGGTGAAGCTTCTCATTTCGAGTGCGTTGGAGCTTGGTGCAGGGTCTTCGAACAGGTCATCGCGAGCGTGGGGGGCCCCGCCGCGGCCGGCAGGCCCCTGTGCAAATGTCCCCCGGCGTCGGCCTGCGGCCGCCCCCTCCTCCTTTACTTTGCCAGGGACCTACCGGCCGCGACGGGGCTCGGCTTGCGGTTGGCAGGGAAAAGCGGGCGTCACGGGGCAACGCCGGTGGATCGAGCGCCGGGGCGCCATGCCCTTGGAGGCGAAGTAAAGGAGGAGGTGTCGGCCGCAGGCCGACGCCGGGGGACATTCGCCGGAAAGGGTGTGGCGCCCCGGCGCTCGATCCACCGGCAGCCGCGTCTGCTGCAGCGCGCGCTTCCCTTGTTCGAGTGGCTTGGAAGCTTGGTGCAGGGTCTTCGAACAGGTCATCGCGAGCGTGGGGGGCCCCGCCGCGGCCGGCAGGCCCCTGTGCAAATGTCCCCCGGAGGCGGCCTGCGGCCGCCCCCTCCTCCTTTACTTTGCCAGGGACCTACCGGCCGCGACGGGGCTCGGCTTGCGGTTGGCAGGGAAAAGCGGACGTCACGGGGCAACGCCGGTGGATCGAGTGCCGGGGCGCCATGCCCTTGGAGGCGAAGTAAAGGAGGAGGTGTCGGCCGCAGGCCGACGCCGGGGGACATTCGCCGGAAAGGGTATGGCGCCCCGGCGCTCGATCCACCGGCAGCCGCGTCTGCTGCAGCGCGCGCTTCCCTTGTTCGAGTGGCTTGGAAGCTTGGTGCAGGGTCTTCGAACAGGTCATCGCGAGCGTGGGGGGCCCCGCCGCGGCCGGCAGGCCCCTGTGCAAATGTCCCCCGGAGGCGGCCTGCGGCCGCCCCCTCCTCCTTTACTTTGCCAGGGACCTACCGGCCGCGACGGGGCTCGGCTTGCGGTTGGCAATGGAAAAGCGGAAGTCAGGCAAACGCCGGTGGGGCGAGCGCGGGGCCGCCATGCCCTTGCGGCGAAGTAAAGGAGGAGGGGGCGGCCGCAGGCCGACGCCGGGGGACATTCGCAGGCAAGGGTATGGCGGCCCCGCGCTCGCTCCGCCGGCAGCCGCGTCTGCTGCAGCGCGCGATACAAAAAAAAACCCCGCGGCATTGCCGCGGGGTTTTTTAACCGGTGTAACGACCAACGGTTGTTACCTACCCGTGAGGTTCAGTTCCTTGAGCAGCTGCGGGGCCGGGGCCACTTCCTGCATGATCCACTGCATGTAGCGGCTGTCCACGGCGATCATGCGGGTCATCACCGGGTCGAACACCCAGTTGGAGCTGACCGATTCCCAGTTGCCGTCGAACGCCAGGCCGACCAGCTTGCCGTGCGCGTCGAGCACCGGCGAACCGGAGTTGCCGCCGGTGATGTCCAGGTTGGACAGGAAGTTGACCGGCACCGAGCCGATCCGCTTGTCTTCCAGCCCGCCGTAGCGCTTCGCCTTGACCGCGTCCAGCAGGGCCTTGGGCGAATCGAACGGATCTTCGCCGGTTTCCTTGGCCGCCACGCCTTCCAGGGTGGTGAACGGCGTGTAGTTCACCCCGTCCTTGCCATAGCCCATGACGTTGCCGAAGGTGATGCGCAGCGACAGGTTGGCGTCCGGGTAGACGAATTCGCCCTTGCTCTTCTTGTAGTCGGCCACCGCCTGCAGGTAGGCCGGGCGGGCCAGCAGCGATTCGCCTTCGCGGGTCTTCTTCTGCTCTTCCTGCTTCAGCAGGGCCGGCATGCTGGCCACGGCGTACTGGATGACCGGATCGGTGCTGGCTTCGAAGGCGGCGCGGTCGGCCTTGAACCAGGTCAGGCGCTCGTCCAGGCTGCCCAGCTTCGTGCCGGACAGTTTCCTGACCATGCCGTCCACGGCGGCGGCATCGCTGCCGGCCAGCCACTGGTTCAGCACCTCGTTGCTGCGCTGGGCCGGCGGCAGGGCCACATACTGGCTCAGCCAGTACTGCTGCAGCTGCTGGTCCATGCCCGCAACGTAGCGACGGTCCATCTGGCGCAGGTTGCCTTCGAGGGTCGGCAGGTCGCGCTCCTGGTAGCCGGCCTCACGCTCGGCGTCGGGCTTGGCGCGCTCGATCGACAGGCGGTACAGGGCCAGCGCGGCGCCGACGGCGGAGGTGTTGTTGAACTGACCCACGAACAGATCCCGCTCGCGGGTGCTCTTGCTGGTATCGAGGTGCTTGACCAGCTGCGCGTGCGCGGCCAGCGCCGGCTTGCCGGCGGCGCCCTGCTTCTTCAACCAGGCCAGCACCGCCGCTTCCTCGGCCTGCTTCTGGCCGGCGGCGTCGATGCGCTTGAAGCCTTCCAGCTGGCCCACGTAGTTCTTGGCCACGTTGTTCATGCTGGCAGCGGTGGCGGCGTACTTCACCTTCACGTCCGGATCGGCCTTGCCGGCCTTGTCGATCAGGTCCAGCACCGCGTCGTAGTGGCGGGCGATGGTCGGGTAGGTGAAGCGGGCGGTTTCGTTGAACTCAGCCGCCAGCGCGTAGCGGTTGGTGCGGCCCGGGTAGCCGGCCACCATCACGAAGTCGTCGGCGCCCAGCGGCTGGTCGGCGAATTTCAGGAAGTGCTTCGGCTGGTACGGCACGTTGTCAGCCGAGAACGCCGCCGGCTTGCCGTCCTTGCCCACGTAGGCGCGATAGAACGAGAAGTCGCCGGTGTGGCGCGGCCACATCCAGTTGTCGACGTCACCGCCGAACTTGCCGACACTGCCCGGGGGCGCGTAGACCAGGCGCACGTCCTTGATTTCCATGTTGCGGAACAGGCGGTAGGTGTTGCCGCCGGAGAAGCTGTACAGGCGGCAGCGGAAGCCGGCATCGGCCTCGCAGGCGGCGGTCTGCGCCTTGTCGAAGGCTTCCAGCGCGCGGGTGCGGGCCAGCGGGTCCTTGCCGGCGGCCGCGATCGCGGCCTTGGCCTGGTCGGTGACGTCGGTGATCTGGTCGAGCACGAACACGCGGGCGTTCGGACCGGCGCTGAGTTCGTCCTTCAGGGTCGGCGCGTTGAAGCCGTCCTTGATCAGGTTCTTTTGCGCGGTCGAGTTGAGCTGGATCGCGCCGTACGCGCAGTGGTGGTTGGTCACCACCAGGCCCTGCGGCGAGACGAAGCTGGCGGTGCAGCCGCCCAGCGCCACCACCGCGCCCATGGGGTCGCCGGTCAGGTCGGAGATCTGTTCAGGCGACAGCTTCAGGCCCGCCTGCTTCAGCGGCCCGGCGATCTCCGGCAGCTGTTGCGGCACCCACATGCCTTCAGCGGCATGGGCGGCCTGGACCAGCCCAAGGCTGGCGACGACGGAGAAAGCAAGCAGGTTCGAGCGCATGAGCAGCCCCTGGTGAAAGAACCCCGAAGTCTACCCTGCCCGCGAGGCTGGCCTTCCCGGCCGTAAGTCACGGTAGGGCCATCCATGTGCCAACCGCCACGTAACGGTGAGGTAGAGCCACGCCCTGCGTGGCTGCACCCTCGCACCGCAACATGCTCCCACCCCCGCCGGCCCTATAATTCCCCCTTTCCCCCCAGACGAGTTCCACCCCGATGGCGCAGCAAACAATGAAGGCCCTGGTCAAGCGCGAAGCCGCCAAGGGCATCTGGCTCGAAGACGTGCCGGTGCCGGTGCCGGGCCCGAACGAGGTCCTGATCAAGCTGGAAAAGACCGCCATCTGCGGTACCGACCTGCACATCTACCTGTGGGACGAGTGGAGCCAGCGCACGATCAAGCCGGGCCTGACCATCGGCCATGAGTTCGTCGGCCGCATCGCGGAGATCGGCCCGGGCGTGACCGGCTACGAGATCGGCCAGCGCGTGTCGGCCGAGGGCCACATCGTCTGCGGCCACTGCCGCAACTGCCGTGGCGGCCGCCCGCACCTGTGCCCCAACACGGTGGGCATCGGCGTGAACGTCAACGGCGCCTTCGCCGAATACATGGTGATGCCGGCCAGCAACCTGTGGCCGATCCCGGACCAGATTCCCTCCGAACTGGCGGCGTTCTTCGACCCTTACGGCAACGCCGCGCACTGCGCGCTGGAGTTCGACGTGATCGGCGAAGACGTGCTGATCACCGGCGCCGGCCCGATCGGCATCATCGCTGCGGGCATCTGCAAGCACATCGGTGCGCGCAACGTGGTGGTGACCGACGTCAACGACTTCCGCCTGAAGCTGGCCGCCGACATGGGCGCCACCCGGGTGGTCAACGTGGCCAACACCTCGCTCAAGGACGTGATGAAGGAACTGCACATGGAGGGCTTCGACGTGGGCCTGGAAATGAGCGGCAACCCGCGCGCGTTCAACGACATGCTCGACTGCATGTACCACGGCGGCAAGATCGCCATGCTCGGCATCATGCCCAAGGGCGCGGGCTGCGACTGGGACAAGATCATCTTCAAGGGCCTGACCGTGCAGGGCATCTACGGCCGCAAGATGTACGAGACCTGGTACAAGATGACGCAGCTGGTGCTGTCCGGCTTCCCGCTCGGCAAGGTGATGACCCACCAGCTGCCGATCGACGAGTTCCAGAAGGGCTTCGACCTGATGGAACAGGGCAAGGCCGGCAAGGTGGTGTTGAGCTGGAATTGATTCCGCGCCGTCACGACCAACGGTCGTGACCTACCCTGGTTGCATGGCGTCACGACCAACGGTCGTGACCTACCCTGGTTGCATGGCGGTAGGTACCGACCGTTGGTCGGTACGAAAAAGGCACCCATCGGGTGCCTTTTTCCTTGTTCGGGGTATCGACCAACGGTCGATACCTACTGCCCCACGGCGACCGTGAACACCACGCGGTTGTCGGCGAGCTTGCCGGAATTGTCGCGGCCGTTGCCGTCGGTGCCGTAGTAGCCCAGGCCCAGGGTGAACAGGCCCCAGCTGCGGTTCACGCCGATGTTCCAGTCGGTGTAATCCTGCGCGATGCCATCCTCGAACGTGCTGCGGCCCACGTTCGCGGTCAGGTTGAATTCGTTCGGCAGCGCCCACTCGGTGCCCGCCGCGAAGTACCAGCCGTCGGTGTCGGTGTTCCAGACATCGTTGGTGTAGGCGACGGTCACGTTGTAATGCTCGGCAAAGCTGGTCTTGGTGATCAGCTCGGTGTAGGCCAGCTCGCTCGACCCCGGGTAGCTGTAGTGGTTGAGCATCACGTCGAAGTTGACGCTGTCGGTGACATCCACGCCGTAGCCGATGAAGTAATCGACCTCGGCATCCGGCCCGCCGTCACCGAAGTCGACGCCCGAGCCCCACACACCGGCGTACAGACCCACCGGCGAGGTATAGGTGAAGCCGGCCTGCAGGGTCGGATCCTCATCGGTCTGCGACACGCCGCGGAACACGTAATCGGAGACGGCGGTGACGTTCCAGCTGAACGGAGATTCCGCCTCGTCCTGGGCGCTGGCGGCAAACGGGGCAAGCAAGGCGGCGCAGAGCACAGCGGCGGCAGTACAGCGCGTGGCGTGGTTCATGCGGGGTCTCTCCGGGGACGTGGGGGTGGATGCAGCGCGGTTTACGGTTTTTTAACCTGATTGATATTGCGATGCAACAATGTCATGCGTAACCGATTTCCGGGCCCCGGCCGGCCAATGCGGCAATGAGCGCCCCCTGCCCTGCGACGACAGGTAAAATCCCGGTTTTCCCGTGCCGATGACCGCCTGCCATGACCGACGCCCCGAACGCCCCGCTCACCCAGCACTACGTTGAAGAACTGGAGGCGATCCGCGCCCAGGGCCTGTTCAAGTCCGAGCGCGTCATCACCAGCCCGCAGTCGGCAGAGATCACCCTGGACGACGGCCGCACCGTGCTGAACTTCTGCGCCAACAACTACCTGGGCCTGGCCGACCATCCGGACCTGATCCAGGCAGCCAAGGACGCGCTGGACAGCCACGGCTTCGGCATGGCCTCGGTACGCTTCATCTGCGGCACCCAGGACCTGCACAAGCAGCTGGAGCAGCAGATCGCCGGCTTCTTCGGCAAGCAGGACACCATCCTGTACGCGGCCTGCTTCGACGCCAACGGCGGCCTGTTCGAGCCGCTGCTGGGCGAGAACGACGCGATCATCTCCGACGCGCTCAACCACGCCTCGATCATCGACGGCGTGCGCCTGTGCAAGGCCAAGCGCTTCCGCTACGCCAACTGCGACATGGCCGACCTGGAAGCCCAGCTGCAGGCCGCCGATGCGGCCGGCTGCCGTACCAAGCTGATCACCACCGATGGCGTGTTCTCGATGGACGGCTTCATCGCGCCGCTGGACGAGATCACCGCGCTGGCGAAGAAGTACAACGCGCTGGTGCATATCGACGAATGCCATGCCACCGGCTTCCTCGGCGCCACCGGCCGCGGCTCGGCCGAGGTCAAGGGCGTGCTGGATAAGATCGACATCATCACCGGCACCCTGGGCAAGGCCATGGGCGGCGCCCTGGGCGGCTTCACCACCGCCAGCGCCGAGGTGATCGAACTGCTGCGCCAGCGCTCGCGCCCGTACCTGTTCTCCAATTCGCTGCCGCCGCACGTGGTCGCCGCCGGCATCAAGGCCTTCGACATGCTCGCCGCGGCAGATGACCTGCGCACCACGCTGCAGCAGAACACCGCCTATTTCCGCGAGAAGATGACCGCCGCAGGGTTCGACGTGAAGCCCGGCGTGCATCCGATCAGCCCGGTGATGCTGTACGACGCGCCGCTGGCACAGAAGTTCGCCGAGCGCCTGCTGGAAGAAGGCATCTACGCGATCGGCTTCTTCTTCCCGGTGGTGCCCAAGGGCCAAGCGCGCATCCGCACCCAGATCAGCGCCGCGCATACGCGGCAGCACCTGGACCGCGCGATCGATGCGTTCACCCGCATCGGCGTGGAACTGGGTGTGATCAAGGGCTGATGCCGACGGGGGGCGAAATGCCCCCTTGAACCGCAATATCCGCGAGGAGCAGCCGACTGACAGTCGGCTCTACTTCTTTTTGCCTTTCCGGGTTTCCTTGCTGGCCACCACCACCGGCTTGGGCGCCACGGCCGCGTTGGGGTTGCCCTTGGCGACGCGGATGCCGTTGGCCTTCATCCAGGCGTCGAACTCGTCGGCGCTCATGCGCTTCTCGCCATTGCTCATATGGAAGCGATAGGCGCCGCGGCCATCGCGCTCGGAAGCCGGCAACTGCACCTCGACGACCTTGTCGGTCACCGGTGGCGGGGCCTTGGCCGCCTGTTTATGGCCGCCGCAGGCACTGAGCAGCAGGGCCGGCAGCAACAGGCAGGCACCGCCCAGCAGGGGGCGGCGAAGGACGACGGTTTGCATGACACTTCTCCCGGTAGTGGTCGGTCAATGAACGACAGGCCATCCCTTGCCCGGTGGTGCGCCCGCTCCCCGGCAGGCCACGCACTATGGTGCGGCCACGGCATGTCCAGCCGTGGCGTAAAGCAGTTCCAGGTCTTGCGCGTGCAGTTCGCGCCAGGCGCCCTTGCCCAGCGTCCCCAGGGCCAGCTGGCCGATCCCGACCCTGACCAGACGCAGGACGTTGATCTGCAGGGCCGCCAGCAGGCGCCGGATGTGCCGGTTGCGGCCTTCGTCCAGCACCACCTCCAGCCAGGCGGTCTTTTCACCGCTGCGCAGCAGGCGCACCTGGCGCGCGCGCAGCAACTGGCCTTCGTCCTCGATGCCGGCGCACAGCGCGGCGAGCTGGGCCGCGTCGGGAACGACATCCACCTGCACGTGGTAGGTCTTGTCCGGGCCGGTCTCCGGGTCGGTCAGGCGCGCCGCCCACTCGGGGTCGTTGCTGAACAACAGCAGGCCCTCGCTGGCCTTGTCCAGCCGCCCGACCGGGGCCAGCCACGGCAGCCCGGCGCCATCGAAGCAGCGGTAGACGGTGTCGCGGCCCTGTTCGTCCTGCGCGGTGGTGACCAGCCCGCGCGGCTTGTTGAGCATGAGGTGGATGCGCCGGGCGCTGCCCAGCGGCTGGCCGTCGACGCGCACTACGTGGCGGCCATCGACGATCGGGAACTCGGGATTGTTGATGGTGCGGCCGTCGACCGTGACCCGGCCGTCGGCGATCCAGCGCGCGGCTTCGGTGCGTGAACACAGCCCCGCCTTGGACAGCACCCGCGCCAGCCCGTGGCGCGGCGCGTCGGCGCTGCGCGCGGCCGGACGGGCCGGAGCCGACGCACGCCGCGGATCGCGGCGTGGTCGATTGCCGGGCGCTGCGGGGGGCCGACGGGTGCTCATCGGTCGCAGCGCACGGGTCTTACTTCTTGCCGTCCGGCTTGGTTTCAGCCGGTGCTGCTGCCGGAGCGGGGGCCGCTGCGGCGGCGGCCGGGGCCGGGCGCGCCTTGACCACGCGCACGCCCTTGGCCTTCATCCAGGCGTCGAACTCCTCGGCGGTCATGCGCTTGCCGTTCTGGCTCATGTCAAAGCGCCACGGCGTATTGTCGAATTCGGTCTGCGGCTTGTACGCGGCCGGATCATTCGGCTTCACCGCGGGCGCGCCGGGCATGGCCTTGGCGATGTTCTGGCAGCCGTCAATGCGCAGGCGCTGCAGCACGCGATCCAGCGACTGCTGCTGGTCGAAGTTGGAGGTCAGCACGCCGGCAGGCATGCCCAGCTGCACGTTGCGGATGTACAGCTCGTTGGCCACCGGCGCGATCGCCGTGGCCGGCAGCGGCAGCGGGGCCACGCTGGTGGCCGTTGCCGAGCAATCCACGGCTGCGTAAGCGGTGGGAACCAGGGCCAGGCCGAGTGCGGCGGCCAGTGCGATACGCAGCATGGGATGCATCCAGGAATGAGGGCGACGCACCGAGTTTAACAGCGCCACAACGCCTTTCAAGATCCCACATTCAATGAATACGGCAACTTGTTGGATTTATTGTTGATTTTTGCCGGAGTGCCGACCAACGGTCGGCACCTACCATCAAAGAAAAGGGCCCGGCAATGCCGGGCCCCTTCTTTGACTGATGTTCCGGAACGATTAGTTCTGGACGTTCAGCTCGGTACGACGGTTCTTCTCGCTCTTGCAGGCCGGGAAGGTCTGCGGGGTCTGCTCCAGCGGACGGCTCTCGCCGTAACCGATCGGACCGGTGAGACGGCTGGCAGCCACGCCGTTCTGGGTCAGATAGTTGTACACCGCGGTCGCACGACGCTCGGACAGCTTCTGGTTGTAGTCGTCCTTGCCGCACAGGTCGGTGTGGCCAGCCACTTCGACGCGCAGGTCCGGGTAACGCACCAGGATCTGGGTAGCTTCGGACAGGATCGCCACGGCGTCCGGACGCAGGTTCGACTTGTCGAAGTCGAAGTTGACGCCCTTCAGGTCGATGGAGACCGGCACCGGGCAACCGTCCGGACCGATGGTCTGACCCGGCTGCGAATCCGGGCACTTGTCGTCGCAGTTGTTGACGCCGTCGCCGTCGTCATCCAGGTCGGCGCAGCTCGGAGCGGCCGGAGCCGGAGCAACGACGGCAGCGGTCGGAGCCGGGCCCAGCGGGATCACGACGCCGACCGAGGCCAGCACGTCGCCGAACCAGCTTTCGTCCGGAGCGGAAACGCTCTTGTCGTCGAAGTCACCGCGGTAGGCCACTTCGGCGCGAACAGCGACGCGCTTTTCGAAGGTGGTCTGCAGGCCGACGCCGAGCTTGGCGGCGAAGTTGCCGTCCTTGCGCTCACCCGGGCTGTCCGGCGACGGGAAGTTGTTGTATTCCTCTTCCGACTTCTGGTAACCCAGGCCCATCAGCAGGTACGGGTTCCAGCCGCGGCCTTCGGAGATGAAGTGGCGACGCAGGTCGATCGACGCGCCGTACTGGCTCCAGTTCAGGTCCTGGTTGGCGTCGAAGTTCGGGTTCTGATAGTTCAGCTCGCCGTCCAGCGACCAGTTGGGGCTGATGAACTTGCCGAGGCCCAGGGTAACGAACGGAGCGTCGTTGGTCAGGCGGTCGCTATCCTGGAAGTTGAAGCCGGCCGAACCGGTCAGGTACCAGCGGTCATCAAACGACGACTGCGCGGACGCTGCCTGGGCGAACGCCAGGCCGCCCAGCAGTGCGGCAGTGAGGATCTTCTTGTTCATGTAATACAGCTCCTATTTCGGGGGTATGAAACCGGTAGAGGCATGGGCCAGCACTACTGCGTCGTTTAAGACTGCCGATTCAGCACGCCACCGCCGCGAACATTATGCTCAGGGGAGTGAAGGCGATGTTAACGGTCACGTAACATGTGAAATCGACTACCGCGTCTCCGCCGGGACGGCTGGACGCACCCTATACAGGTTGGTGAATTTCCGCAAGAGCGAACAATGGCAAGGGTTTCAGCCACTTTCCCAAAGAATTCAACGACTCGCCACAGTATTTGATGCAATCCGACCCCGTGTCGCGATTCAGCTGAAAAACAGGTTTGAAAACGTCTTTATGATGAACGTGTTCGTCCCCCACAGGAGTCGATATGAATGCTGTTGGACTGACCCGTTACCTGCCCATCGACGACCCCGATGCCCTGCTGGACCTGCAGATTGCTGAACCGGGCGCGCCACAGGGACATGACCTGCTGGTGCGCGTTCAGGCGGTGTCGGTGAACCCGGTGGACGCCAAGCAGCGCGCGCCGCGTGCCGGCGACGTCTCGCCGCCGCGGATCCTTGGTTTTGACGCTTCCGGCATTGTTGAAGCAGTCGGCGCGCAGGTGTCGGCGTTCGCGCCTGGCGATGAGGTGTACTACGCCGGCGACGTCACCCGCCCGGGCAGCAACGCGCAGCTGCAGTGGGTGGACGAGCGCATCGTCGGGCGCAAACCCACCACGCTGGATTTCGCCGAGGCGGCGGCGCTGCCGTTGACCGTGTTGACCGCCTGGGAACTGCTGTTCCAGCGCATGCCGCTGCATTTCGACGACCGCCGGCATGTCGGCCAGACCCTGCTGGTGATCGGCGGTGCCGGTGGCGTTGGCTCGATCGCGATCCAGTTGGCGCGGCATGCCGGCTTTACCGTGGTGGCCACGGCGTCGCGCGACGCGTCGGCCGAGTGGTGCCTGCGGATGGGCGCCGACCACGTGGTCGACCATCGCCAGCCGCTGCCGGCGCAGTTGCAGGCGCTGGGCATCGCGCAGGTCGAGGTGGCACTGAACCTGGCCGACACCGACCACTACTGGGAGGTGCTGGGGGAACTGCTTGCACCGCAGGGGCATGTCGGACTGGTGGTGGAACCGCGCGGCCCGCTGCGCATCGGCGACCCGTACAAGGCCAAGTGCATCGGCATCCACTGGGAATTCATGTTCGCGCGTTCGCGCTTCCAGACCGCCGACATGATCGAACAGCACCGCATCCTCAGCCGGGTGGCCAGCCTGGTCGATGCCGGCGAGCTGCGCAGCACCGCGCATACGTCGCTGGGCACCATCAACGCGCAGAACCTGCGCGAAGCGCACCGCCTGCTGGAAGGCGGTGGCGTCACCGGCAAGCTGGTGCTGTCCGGCTGGGACGATTGAAACGGCGTTGAACCGGGAATCCCCTTGCGTGCAGGGGCATTCCCGGGCACCCTTTGCGCATCCATACGCAAGCGTATCTTCATGTCGCCAGCCACTGATTCCACCGCCTACCCGCGCCTGTTCGCCCCGCTCGACCTGGGCTTCACCACCCTGCGCAACCGCGTCCTGATGGGCTCGATGCATACCGGGCTGGAAGACCGTGCCAAGGACTTCCCGCGGCTGGCGGCGTACTTCGCCGAGCGCGCGGCGGGCGGGGTCGGATTGATCGTCACCGGCGGCTATGCGCCCAACGTGGTGGGCTGGCTCAAGCCGTTCGGCGGCAAGCTGTCCTGGCCCTGGGAAGTGGGTCCGCACCGCCAGTTGACCAGCGCGGTGCACGCCCATGACGGCAAGATCTGCCTGCAGCTGCTGCACGCCGGCCGCTACGCCTACCACCCCCTGTCGGTGGCGCCGTCGAAGAAGAAGGCCCCGATCAACCCGTTCACCCCGCGTGCGTTGTCGGCACGGGGCGTGGAGCGGCACATCGCCGATTACGCACGCAGCGCGCGGCTGGCCCGCGAGGCTGGCTACGACGGCGTGGAAGTGATGGGGTCGGAAGGCTACCTGATCAACGAGTTCATCGCGCCGCGCACCAACCTGCGCAGCGACCGCTGGGGCGGCGATGCCAACCGGCGCATGCAGTTCGCCGTGGAAATCGTGCGCCGCATCCGCGAAGCCTGCGGCCCGGACTTCATCATCATCTACCGGTTGTCGCTGGTCGACCTGGTCGAAGACGGCAGCAACTGGGAGGAGATCGTGCAGCAGGCCAGGGCGATCGAAGCGGCCGGCGCCACCCTGATCAACTCCGGCATCGGCTGGCATGAAGCGCGGGTGCCCACCATCGCCACCTCGGTGCCGCGCGCGGCATTCGCCGGGGTCACTGCCAAGCTCAAGCCGCACGTACGGGTGCCGGTGATCGCCACCAACCGGATCAACATGCCGGACGTGGCCGAGCGCATCCTCGCCGGCGGCGGCGCGGACATGGTGTCGCTGGCGCGCCCATTGCTGGCCGACCCCGAATGGGCGAACAAGGCCCGCGCCGGCCGTGCCCATGCGATCAACACCTGCATCGCGTGCAACCAGGCCTGCCTGGACCATGTGTTCGAGAACAAGACCGCCAGCTGCCTGGTCAACCCGCGCGCGGTGCATGAAACCGAGCTGGTCTACCGCCCTGCCCTGGTACCGAAGAAGATCGCCGTGGTCGGCGCCGGCCCGGCCGGCCTGGCCGCCGCGACCGTGGCCGCCGAACGTGGCCATGCGGTGACCCTGTTCGATGCCGGCAGCGAGATCGGCGGTCAGTTCAACGTGGCCAAACGCATTCCGGGCAAGGAAGAATTCCACGAGACCCTGCGTTACTTCCGCCACAAGCTGGAGGACACCGGGGTGACCGTGAAGCTGGACACCGTGGCGGACGCAGCCACCCTCGGCGGCTTCGATACGGTGGTGGTGGCGACCGGCATCACCCCGCGCCAAGTCGATTTTCCCGGTGCCGACCACCCCAAGGTGGTCACCTACCTGGATGTGTTGCTGGGCAAGGTGCAGGTCGGGGCCGAGGTCGCGATCATCGGTGCCGGCGGGATCGGCTTCGATGTCGGCGAATTCCTGGTCCACGAAGGCCCCTCGTCGGCGCTGGACCCGGCGCGCTGGATGGCCGAATGGGGCGTGGACCCGACCTTCGAGGCCCGCGGCGCCCTGGCCCGCCCGCAGCCGGAGGCCCCGGCACGGAAGGTCTGGCTGCTGCAGCGGAGCCCGGGCAAGCCGGGCGCGCGGCTGGGCAAGACCACCGGCTGGATCCACCGCGCCACGCTCAAGGCAAAGGGCGTGAAGATGCTCGGCGGTGTCGAGTATCTGGACGTGGACGACAATGGCCTGCGGATCCGCATCGACGGCCAGGAGCAGACGCTGCCGGTCAGCCACGTGGTGATCTGTGCCGGCCAGGAACCGCGTCGCGAACTGCACGCTGCGCTGCTGGCGGCCGGCGTGGACGCGCACCTGATCGGCGGCGCGGACGTTGCCGCCGAGCTGGATGCAAAACGCGCCATCAACCAGGGCAGTCGCCTCGCGGCCGCCCTGTAACCCGTGTGCCGGCCAACGGCCGGCGCTACCTCGTGCGGTGAAATGTACCGGTCCTGGACCGGTAGCGCCGGCCGTTGGCCGGCCCTCGCAGACCCAATCACTGCACCTGAACAGGGCTTCCAGCATTCCTACTGAACCTGAATGTCAAGCCTTTCGATTCAGGATGCATTGCGAAATCCCCCCCTATCGTGCGCCGACTTTCCCGCTCACCACCCAGTTCGAGTGAGCGCGCGGCCCCCGACTTCTTTGGGTGCCGCTCCCGGGCGGCCCCGATGGCCGCCTCCCCATGACGCCAAGCAGTACCTTCACGCCCCCGTCCCCACACTCGGACGGAGCAGCTAGGTGCGGCCCATACGGAGCAAGGAGATTTATGAAACTGGCCTGGATACTCTGGCTGTCGCAGTTGTTGCCGCAGCCGGCCGCCGATTCGTTGTGCCTGAGCACGACCGTCTACCTCGAAGCGCGTG
>Ga0209257_1000922_pt1 | contig 40857 bp, 35 predicted proteins | sample AraplaCvi_mCL_r2_FD_184277 | JGI IMG/M metagenome (GOLD analysis project Ga0209257, IMG submission 184277) | Arabidopsis root microbial communities from North Carolina, USA - plate scrape MF_Cvi_mCL_r2 (SPAdes) (version 2) | ecosystem: Host-associated > Plants > Roots > Endosphere | place: USA...
TCGCCGGGATCGCCGCCGACCCGTCCTGCGCGTCGATCGGGCCGCCGAACCCGTGGCGGCCGGCCGCGTCGCGGTACGGCAGCGTCGCGGCGGGGACATTGACCCAGTCGCTGCCCCGCCGGACCGTCAGCAGGTCGCCGGCGTTCGCTGCCGCCACTTCGGCATGCCCGGTCGACAGCGGCTGCTTCGCGGCGATCGCGCCGGCCAGTGCCGCGCCCTCGGCATCGCGCGCGCTGTACCACGCGGCGCCGACGGTGAGCGCGATCGTCTTCAGCCCCGCGGCGAAATCGACCGGCGCGCCGGCGTTCGACGAGGCTGCCACGCTGTCGCGCACCAGCTTGCCGCCGGCGTCGATATGGCCCAGCCCGGCTTCCCACTCGGCCGGCCGCGCGATCCCCGCGATGGCATAGTGAAAGGTGGCACCCGCCGGAACGACGGCGGAAAAACGGCGATGCCCGGGGACTGCGCCGGTCGGCGTCAGCGGCCCGGTCCCGCCCTCCTGCGCCAGCTCGCGCACCAGGTCGGCGAAAAAAGGGGTCGGCATGGCAAGGCCATCCTTTCCTGTATCGGTATGTCGGGAAAATTGGCGCCCGGCCCTGACCCGAAAGGGAAGGGAGCATCGGACCGGGCGCCCATCGCGCACCAGCGCCGTTTAGCTGGCGGCGAACTTCATCAGCTTGATCGCCTGCGAATCGATGATCGCACCGCCCACCCTTTTGGTTGCATAGAAATGCACAAAGGGCTTGTTGCTGAACGGATCGCGCAGGATGCGCGTCTCGCCGCGGTCGGCGACCAGATAGCCGGCGCGGAAGTTGCCGAACGCGATCGACAGGCTGTTCGCGCCGACATCGGGCATATCCTCGGCCTCGATCACCGGATAGCCCAGCAGCGTCGCCGCCTGTCCCTCGACCATCCCAGGCTGCCAGATGAACGCGCCGTCGGTCGTCTTGAACTTGCGGATGCGGCTCAGCGTGTCCGAATTCATCACCCAGCACGCCCCCTGCCGGTACGGGGCCTTCAGCGAATGAACCAGCTCGACCAGCTTGTCCTGCGGGTTCGACGCCGGAAAGGCGCCCGCGGTCCCCGTCGCGAGGTACTGCAACGACCCGAAGGCGCGCACGCTGTCGATCTCGTTCGTCGCCGTATAAGTGAGGAACCCCTTCGGCCGGTTCGTGCCGTTGCCGTTCACGAAGGCGCTGCCTTCGGCGATCGCGAACTCGCGGCCGAGCTGCTCGGCCAGCCAGTCCTCGACGTTGAACATCGCATCGTCGAGCATCGCCTGGCTCGCCGCCGGATTGGCATAGATCTCGCCCGTCGGCGGCACGATTTCGGCAAAGCTGCGCGTCGCGGTCTCGGGCCGCGCCGCGGTCTCGCCGACCCAGCCCGTCCCCATCGATCCCGTCGCGACCAGCTTGCGATAGCCGCTCGTCCCCGTCTGCACGACCGTCGCGATCGACCGGATCGGCGACAGCGTCTTCAGCGTCGCCGCGATCGAACCATCAATCTCGCGCGGCACCGCATAGCCGCCGTCGCCGACGGTCGCCCCCGACAGGCTCTTCATCTCGGGCGCCGCTTCGATCCCGCGCCGCAGATAGCGCTCGACAAAGGCACCCAGCGCCGGATCGGCCGCCTTCGCCCCGTCGAGCGGCAGCCGCGACGCCGCCACCGCCTGCGCGTCGACCTGCGCCTTCAGCGCCGCCACCGACGCCTTCAACTCGTCGACCGCCTCGGCGGCCAGAACCGCATCGAACGCCCCCTCGAGCGCGTCCGCCTTCACTTCGATATCATCCATATCCGTCACTCCTTCACCGCAATAAAAAAGGGCCGCTCCCCGAGGTGGGGAGCGGCCCGTGACCGCATCGTCGGCGCGCCCTGTTACGGCGCCGATTTCCATTCGAGATTGGTGAACACGAAATCGCCCGTCGAGCAGGCAGCCGTCAGCTTGACCCTGTCGCCCATCGCCACCGGCAGCTTCGCCTTCTGCTCGCCCGCCATCAGGAACACCTCGCCCGGGCCCGTCACCCGGATCGCAAAAGCGACCGGCTGCGAAAGCGCACTCAGCTGCGGATCACCCTTGCGCTCCGCGCCGGCGATCTTGCCCGACAGCGTGACCAGCCCTTCTTTCGTCTTCGGCGGCCCGCCCAGATAGCGGACTTCGGCGGCATTCTGTCCGTCGGCGGTCTCGATCCGCACCCACGCGCCAGGCGCCCACGACGCATCCTTGCGGAACTCGTTCGGCGTGATCGTCCCGCCGACCTCGAACCCCGCGGCGGGGACTTCGAGTTCGATCGCGGAAAAACGCCCCGCCGCCGTATCGCACCCCCATGTCATCGGCGCCGCCTGCACCGGCAACGACCAGGCGGCGACCGCCGCAGCCATCGAAATCATAACCATCGAACGCATGAATATAGCTCCTCCCCGGAGCGGATCATGCACCCGATTTCGGATCACAAGTCAACGCGATGCGCCATGATTACGCGTGCGAGCGGCTGCATCGGCTGCGCGACCAGACTGACCTCTGCCAGATCGAGCGCCAGCAGCTCGCGCGGATCGCGCCCGCGCGCCGCCTTCACCCGATATCCAAAGCTCAGCCCCGTCAGCGCGCCCTTCGCAACAAGTGCCGCCGCCGCCGGATGGGTAACCCGCGCTACCACGCGCAGCCCGCGCGCATCTTCGGCAAGGCTCTCGATCACCCCGATCGCGGTTCCCGGCCGATGCTGCCAGAGCAGCGGCACCTCCCGCCTCGTCTTCAGGCTCTCCCCGAACGCTCCCGCCCGCACGACATCGCCGCCGCGATCGACCCGGTCGAATACCGACGCATAGCCCGCAAAGCGGACGCTCATTTGAGCAGCCCCGCAAACCCCAGCTTCATCGCAAGGCCCACGACCAGCAGCGCCAGCATCCCGCGTACCGCCCAGTCGACCACCGCCGCCCACGCGCTCTTCTTCGCATCGCGCCATGCGCCGAGCAGCTGGCGCAAATCGCTCACATCGTCGCGCGCCGCCTCGTCGGCGAGGCCGAGCCGTGCGAGCGCGCGCCGCGCGCCCAGCTCGCTTGCCTCCTCGACCACCGCCCTCAGGAGAGCCGCATCCGGCGCACCGGAAGCTCCGGCCGCGCCCGTCCCCGCCAGCGCGATCAACCGCGCCAGCGCTTCGTCCTCATCCATGTCCAATTCCTCGGGTTAAGCGACGCCGAGCAGCGCCTTCTTCTCGTCCGCGGTCAGCCAGTCCGCCGCCGACACCTCGCGCCACAGCGCCATCCGGTCCTCGGCCAGCGCCGGCACCTTATCCAGATCGACGTGCAGCTCCGCGCCATCGAACCAGCCCGACAAGCCCTGCGCCACCGCACCCAAAATCTTCGCGCACAAAGGCAGCACCGTCAGCCGCCACAGCGCGCGATTGGCCTCGCGATAATTGGCATAGGTCGCGTCGCCCGGCAGCCCGAGCAGCATCGGCGGCACCCCGAAAGCCATCGCAATCTCGCGCGCACTCGAATCCTTCAGCGCCAGAAAATCCATCTCCGCCGGCGACAGCGACAAGGCTTGCCACTTGAGCCCGCCCTCCAGCAGCAACGGCCGCCCCGCATTCGCCCCGCCCGCGAAACTCTCGGCCAGTTCCTCGCGCAGGCGGTCCACTTGCTCCGCCGACAGGGGCATCCCCTTGTCGCCCGGATCATGCACCAGCGCCCCCGAAGGCCGCGCCGCATTGTCGAGCAACGCCGCGTTCCACTTCGCCGCCGCATTATGCGCCGCAATCGCGCCCGCCGCGGCGCCGAGGCACCCCGCGCCATAATGATCGTCGAGCGGATGCAGCGCCTTCACATGCACCACCGCGACGCGCCCCGCGCCGTCCTCGGCGGGCAGCACCGCCGCCGATCCGCCCGCCTTGTAGCGATACGCCATCGGCCACCCGCGGCTATCGGCCTCTACGGTCACCCGCTCGGGCCGCAGCGCAAAAAGCTCCGCCGGCGCCCCCGCGCCATCGGTCAGAATCTGCACATAGCCATTGCCGTGCAGCAGCAACTGCGACGCCAAAGTCTCGACCAACCCCTGCCCGCCCGACGTCGCGGCAACGAGCGCTGCCAAGGCCGGATCGCTCGCCACCAAAGGCGCGCTCCCCGCCGCCTCTGCCACCAGCCGCACCGCCCGCTGCACGATCGCATTGGACAGATACCCCTCGCGCACCTGCGCCTCCCAGCTCATCGGCGCGGGCGCACTCCAGCTCCCATACACACGCGACAAAGCGGGCCGCGCAGGCACCTGCGCGGCCTTGCGGCCAAACCAGTTCATGATGTTCTCCTATTCGTCTCGCCGCGACGCTGCGCTTTCAACTGACGTCACCCCGGGCACGACCCGGGTCCTGTCCATCCTATCCTTTCGTCATCCCGGACTTGATCCGGGATCCACAGCGGCGACGAAGTCATGGACCCCGGATCAAGTCCGGGGTGACGCTAGGCCTATTGTCGCCTCGCAGCTCTCTTCAGTCAGGAACGTTCCAAAGCGCGCAGTTGGTCTATGATTGCTTCGGACATTGGAATGCTGGTGACGATAGAAAGCTCATCTTCCAAATCGGGAACGCCGTGTTTGAGGCAGATACGAAAACAGGCCGCATCGTTGATCTCAAGCGCCCTGATTGCCCCATAACTTCCGTAGCGCTGATCCTTGATCTCCAGGTAGTGATCCTGACCGAAAAAATCGTCTGCTACGTTCGGACTACACGGCCTTGAGATGATAAGGTAGGCAGCGGGCGAACCGCTCAGATCAAATGCCATCTGGGCAACACCGTCTTCAACAGTGAGGCTCTCTCCCACGCTCACGCACTTCATCGCTCGCTCCCAAATCGACCGGCCGGATGTGTAAACTCGAACGTTCGGCACCGTAAAGCTCAAACCCGCCTTACCCCCGGTACCCGCCCCGTCTTGAGCCCATCCAGCAAAGCCGCCAGCGCCCACACGCACGCATCCGCCCGGTCGGGCGACCGCCCCGGCCCCGCATAGCCGCCCCCGATCTGCAACCCGCAAAGCTGGTCTTCCAGCGCCTCGAACGCCCCCGCATGCACCACATCGCCGCGCTCATAGGCGATCGCGACCGGCTCCGCGCGCCGCGCCTTGCCGACGCTGGCATGCACCGGCACCACCGGCAGCGCGCAGTCGGCCTGGCGCAGCGTCCCCTCGACCATCTCGCCGCCCATATTGCTCTCGGCGACGATCCGGTCGGCGCCCCAGCGCGCCGCCGCGCTCGCCACCGCCTGCGCCCACACCGCCGGCGGCGGATTTTCGACGCTCGCATCCTCGACCACCGCCAGCCGCCCGTCGCGCAGCAGCGCCGCGACGACGATCCCGCACGCGTCGCCACGGCTCGTCGCCGGCGGATCGACGCCGATCACCACGCGCACGGGCTTGCCGATATCATCGGCATCGACCCGGCACCGCTCGACAAGCTCGCGCGTCCACAATGCCGCCTCGACATCCTCAAGCAATTCGCCGTCGAGTTCCTGCCGCCCCAGCCGCGTCCCGCCGTAACTCGCCACCATCGCCTCGACGAAATTCGACGGCAGATAGGGATTGTCGTTCGTCCCGCCGCGCGTTTCCTCATATCCCGGCAGCGCCATGATCCGCCGCATCAGCGCGGTCGGGCGCGGCGTCGTCGTCACCAGCACGCGCGGGGCTTCGCCCAGCCGCAGCCCCATCATCAGATTGTCCCACGCCGCATCGCCCCTGGGCCATTTCGCCAGCTCGTCGCACCACGCCACATGATGCTCGGGCCCGCGCAAATTCTCGGCCGCCGCCGCCGAATAGAGCGTCGCGACCGCGCCGTTCCCGAAATGCAGCTCGCGCCGCCCGCCGATCCAGTGCGGCTCCTCGTCCGACCGTGCGACGGCCAGCAGCCCGCTCGGCCCCTCGATCATCACGCGCAGCCCGTCGGCATCGTTCGCCGCGACCAGCGCAATCCGCGCGTCCGGCATCATGCGCGCCCATTCGCTGATCCATTCCGCCCCCGCGCGCGTCTTGCCGAAACCGCGCCCGGCGCGGATCATCCAGATGCGCCAGTCGCCCGGCGGCTCGCACTGGCCCGGCTGCGCCCAGCCCTGCCAACGCTCGACCAGCTCCAGCCGATGCTTCTTCGACAAATGCCGCATCAGCAACCGGCGTTGCCCGTCGCTGAGTCCGACCATCTCGTCCAGAATGTCGCCGACAATGTCGCGTGTCGCCTGCGCCATCGGTTACAATTGATCCCAGCCGCGCTGACGTCGCAGGATCGCCAGCCGCTTCAGAATGGCTTCGTCGGTCTCTTCCGACGTCGGCGCCCGCGCGCCGCTGCGCTTGCTCTGCGCCTTGCCGGTGCGGACGGTCGCACGATAGCGTCCCAGCAGGTGGATCGCCTGCTCCATCGTCATCGGTTCGATAACCGGCGTTGCGGCGTCGGCATCGCCCGCATCTGCCTCGGCCTCCTTCGCCCGCTTGCTGACCCGGGCAAGCGCCGCCTCGATCAACCCGAGCTCCAGACGCTCATAGCCGGCCTCGATCGCAGCCTGCCATGCTGCTGCAAAATCGGCGTCGCGCGCGCGCAGCCGATAAATCATGCTCGTGGAAACGCCAGCCTGCCGGGCCGCGCGCGACATGTTGCAGCATTCGGCCAGTCGGGCGAGAAAATCGTCGATCCGCTCCTGCGGCACCTCATGCCCTGCCGGCTCCGCCTTCATCAGTAGCCGCTCATTTCCCGCCCTGACGATCTCCTTCATCCTCGCCCGCCTCCAAACGCAAAGGGCCGGAACGCCCTCCCGCATCGGAAGGGCGCCGGCCCGAATCGCAATTCTTCATGATGGGATACTTGTGCCATATCAGCGTGACGATGTCAATAGAAAATAACCTATATGGTTATCATGGGCATTTCCGACGTGCGCGATTGACCCACGGCACCGGATGATTACACATTCTGCATCCACCGGAAAAAGGGGCACACACTGATGCGTAAACTCGCCTTCCTCGGCGCGAGCCTTCTGACCCTCGCCATCCAGCCCGTTCTTGCACAGGAAGCCCCGGCATCCGGACCGGTCGGGGCGGCCGAAGCTGCGCCCGCCTCCGCATCCGCCATGGGGAGCGCGCGGACGGCGCCCGAACGCCGCTTCACCGGTGACGACCTCTTCGATCTGTCGATCGCCTCCGATCCGCAAATCAGCCCCGACGGCCGGCGCATCGCCTATGTCCGCCGCGCGAACGACATCATGACCGACCGCGCCGTCAGTTCGATCTGGCTGATCGACACCGCGACCGGCGAGGAAACCCCGCTCGGTGCCAACGACGGCGCCACCTTCTCGCCGCGCTGGTCGCCCGACGGCAAGCGCCTTGCCTATGTCTCGACCGCCGGCGGCGCGGCGCAGCTCTGGGTACGCTGGATGAACGGCGGCGAGGCGGTGCGCCTCACCGGCCTGCCCACCTCGCCTTCGTCGCTCGCCTGGTCGCCCGACGGCCGCACCATCGCATACACGATGCTGGTCAAGGACGACGGCCCCGGCTTCGGTTCGGCCCCGAAAAACAAGCCCGAAGGCGCCAAATGGGCCGACCCGCTCGAGGTCCACGACATGCTCGCCTACAAGGCCGATGGCGAAGGCATTGTCGAACCCGGGTTCGAGAAGATCTTTACCGTCCCCGCAACCGGCGGCTCGCCGCGTCAGCTGACCTTCGGCCCCTATCACGACGGCGGCCCGCTGAGCTGGTCGCGCGACGGCCGCACGCTCTATTTCTCCGCGAACCGCAAGCCCGACTGGGAAAAGGATCCGGTCGAGAGCGAAATCTACGGCCTCGACGTCGCGAGCGGCGCGGTCACCGCGCTCACCGACCGCAACGGCCCCGACGCGAATCCGCTCGTCTCGCCCGACGGCGGCAAGATCGCCTGGGTCGGCTTCGACGACAAGCTGCGCGCCTATGAAAACACCCAGCTCTACGTCATGAACCGCGACGGGTCGGGCAAGCGCAGCCTTACCGGCAACTGGGATTACAGCGTCGATGCGATCCAGTGGGCGGCCGACGGCAAGTCGCTCTACGCGCAGTACGACGACCATGGCGAGACGAAGGTCGTGCGCATCGGGCTCGACGGCGCGGTGCGCACCGCCGCGACCGGCCTCTCGGGCGGCGGGCTCGACCGGCCGTACACCGGCGGCAGTTTCTCCGTCTCCGACGGCGGCGCGATCGCCTTCACCGGCGGCACCGCGACGCGCCCCGCCGAGGTCCAGCTCAACCGCGGCGGATCGGCGCGCATCCTGACCGACCTCAACCGCTCGCTGCGCGAAGTGAAATCGCTGGGCGAGGTGCGCAAGATCACCGTGGCCTCAAGCCACGACGGCAAGACGATCGAGGGCTGGCTCACCCTGCCGCCCGGCTATCGCGAGGGCCAGCGCGTGCCGCTGATCCTTGAAATCCACGGCGGCCCCTTCGCGGCCTATGGCGGCCACTTCTCGACCGACAACCAGCTTTATGCCGCCGCGGGCTATGCCGTGCTCTCTTCGAACCCGCGCGGTTCGACCAGCTATGGCGCCGCCTTCGCGAACGAGATCGACAAGCAATATCCGGGCAACGACTATTTCGACCTGATCAGCATCGTCGACCGCGCGGTCGAGCTCGGCGTCGCCGATCCGAATGCGCTCTTCGTCACCGGCGGCTCGGGCGGCGGCGTGCTGACCAGCTGGATCGTCGGCAAGACCGACCGCTTCAAGGCCGCGGTCGCGCAAAAGCCGGTGATCAACTGGACGACGCAGGCGCTCACCGCCGACGGCCCCGGCTTCTTCGGTCCCTATTGGCTCGGCGCAGAGCCGTGGGAGAAACCCGACCTCTTCTGGTCCCGCTCCCCGCTCTCGCTCGTCGGCAATGTAAAGACCCCGACGCTCGTCATTGTCGGCGCCGAGGATTACCGCACCCCCGTCAGCGAGGCCGAGCAATATTACACCGCGCTCCGCCTCCGCGGCGTGCCGACCGCGCTGATCAAGGTCCCCGGCGCCAGCCATGGCGGCATCGCCGCGCGCCCCTCGCAATCGGCTGCCAAGGCCTCGGCAATTCTTGCCTGGTTCGGGAAATACCGGAAAGGCTGGACCCCGCCCGCACCCTGACGATCACGACCCTTCCATACCGCAGGCGCGGAAGGGTCGCGCACCGCCGGGCCGCCCCTCGCCCCCGCACTGTCTGCACTTCGTAGAACAGTGGTTGACATCGCGGCTCCGCGCGCAAGATTCCCCTATCGACCGGTCCGCCGGCTCAATTTTCGAAGGGGCATCTTCATGAAAGTCTTTCCTTTTCTGGGCGCCGCGACGCTCGCGCTCGCGACGGCCGTTTCGGCCAATGCCCAGACCGCCGCAAAACCCGCGGGTGCCGCGACCGCGGTGCCTCCGATCGCCTACAAGGAACGCATCCTGAAGAACGGCCTGCGCGTGCTGTCGCTGCAGGACACCTCCACGCCCAATGTGATGGTGTCGGTCTGGTACGACGTCGGGTCGAAGCACGACCCCGAAAAGCGCTCGGGCTTCGCGCACCTCTTCGAACATATCCTCAGCCGCAAGACGGTGAACATGCCCTACAACATGATCAACCGCCTGACCGAGGATGTCGGCGGGGTGCGCAACGCCTCGACCAGTTTCGACCGCACCAACTATTACGAGACCGTCCCCGCGCAATATCTCGAAACGATGCTGTGGACGCACGCCGAGCGCATGGCGCGTCCCGTCGTCGACAAGGAAGTGTTCGAGACCGAGCGCAACGTCGTGAAGGAAGAGCTGCGCCAGCGCGTGCTCGCGCCGCCCTACGGCCGACTGTTCAACTTCGCGCTCAGCGAAAACACCTTCGACGTCCTGCCGCATCGCCGGCCGGTGATCGGGACGATCGCCGACCTCGAGGCCGCGACGCTCGACGACGCACGCGCCTTTCACGAGGCCTTTTACGGTCCCGACACCGCGACGCTGATCGTCGCGGGCAATTTCGACGAGGCACGCCTCCAGTCGCTCGTCGACACTTATTTCGGCGCGATTCCGAAGCGCGCGAAGGCCATCCCGCTGGCGATCAAGGGCAAGGAGCCGCCAATGGCGCCGCGCCGCGTCAATGCGACCGGTCCCAATGTCCCGCTGCCCGTCGTCGGCGCGATCTACAAGGCGCCGGGGGCGAGCGATCCCGACACTCCCGCGCTCGAGGTGATGAACGCGATCCTGTCGCGCGGCGAAAATTCGCGGCTGCACAAGGCGCTGGTCCGCACCGGGATGGCGAGCGAGATCGACGCGAGCGTCGACTTTACCGAGGAAGCCGGCGGCATCACCCCCTTTGCGATCCTCAGCGACGGGCAGGATCCCGAAAAGGTCGCCGCCGCGCTCGACGCGGTGCTGGCGGAAATCGCCGCAGCCCCGGTCTCCGACGCCGAACTCGCCGAGGCGAAGACCGAGCTGCTCGCCGCGACCCTCGCCGACCGCGAGACCTTCTCCGGCCGCGCCTTCGAACTCGGCGAAGCGCTCGTCCTGACCGGCGATCCCGCCGCCGCGAACAAGCGCCTCGATGCGATCGCGCGCGTGACAAAGGCCGACGTCGCGCGCGTCGCAAAGACCTATCTCGATCCGAAGGCACGCGTCGAGCTGCGCTACACAACGGGCGACGGCGATCCGAAGAGCTGGGCCAACCCCCGGCCGATGCCCGTTTTCCCGACCGTTCCCCCCGCAACCGGCACACCCAACGAACTGGCTGCCGAGGCTGCCCGGCAAGCGCCGCCGGCGCCGACCGCCGCCCCCGCGGTCACGCCGCCGAAGATCGCTGAAAGCCGCCTCGACAACGGCATCCGCGTCGTCGCGGTGCGGACCGGCGCGGTACCCCTCGCGACGCTCAGCGTCGTGATCGGCGGCGGCTCGTCGACCGATCCGAAGGGACACGCCGGGGTCGCCACCATGGCCGCCGACCTTGCCGCAAAAGGCACGCCGACGCGCTCGGCCGAACAGATCGCCGCCGCGTTCGAAAGCCTCGGCGCGACGATCACCGCGGGCGCCACGCCCGACGGCAGCATCCTGTCGGTCACCGCGCCCGCGGCGAACCTCGATGCGGTCGGGACGATCCTCGCGGACGTGGTCCGGGGCGCGAGCTATCCCGAAGAAGAGTTCGGGATCGAACGCAAGCGCATGATCGACGGCCTGCGCGTCGCACTCAACAATCCCGGCGCGATCGCCGCGATGGTCGCACAGCCCCTCCTCTACGGTACGGCTCCCTATGGCGGGCAGAGCGGCGGCACGCCGAAAAGCCTCGCCGCGATCGGCCGCGACGATCTCGTCGCGTACCGCCGCACCTGGTGGCATCCCGCGAACATCTCGGTCGTCGTCACCGGCGGGATCGACCCGGCGGCCGGCAGTGCCTTGGCCGCACGCCTGTTCGGCGACTGGAAGGCCGATGGCCCGGCGCCCGCATTGCCCGGATCGCGCGCGGGCGAAGCCCGGCCGCCGCGCACGATCGTCGTCGACCTGCCCGGCGCAGGGCAGGCCGCGGTGCTCGCCGCGGTACGCGGGGTCAGCCGCAGCGACGCCGGCTACCCCTCGCTCCTTCTTGCCAATTCGGTGCTCGGCGCCGGCTCGAACGGCCGGCTCTTTACCGAAGTGCGCAGCAAGCGCGCGCTGAGCTATGGCGCCTACAGCTCGATGCCGGCGCGCGCCGACGCCGCGCTGCTCGTCGCGAGCGCGCAGACGAAGAACGAGAGCGCGACCGAAGTCGCCGAAATTTTCCTGAATGAGTTCAAGCGTCTCGGGGCCGAGCCGATCACCGCCGACGCGCTCGCCAAGCGCCGCGCATTTCTTGACGGCGCCTACGGCCGCCAGCTCGAAACCGGCGGCGGCTATGGCACGATCGTCTCGGGCCTGATCCTGCAGGGGCTGCAGCCTGCCGACGCGCTCACCTACAGCGCGCGCCTCGCCGCGGTGACCCCCGAGGCCGCGAATGCAATCGCGGCGAAAGCGGTCGCACCGGAAAACGCCTCGCTGATCATCGTCGGCGATTCGGCGAAGTTCATCGACAAGCTCCGCGTGCTCCGCCCCGATCTCGTCGTCATCCCGGCCGCCAGCCTCGACCTCGAATCGCCGACCCTGGGCGCGCCGACGCCTTAGTCGACCCGTCGCTCGACGATCTCTTTCGATCCGACCGGCAGGTCGAGGATCATCCCGTCATAGCCCAGCGTCCAGCCGGACGCCGGGCGGACGTCGGCGAGCCCGCGCGCGAAGATCTGCCGCAGCAGCCAGTTGTCGGGGGCGATCGGCCCCATATGGTTGAACACCAGCAGCCTGACCTTGGCGGCGTTCGCCGCCTCGGCGGCCTGCACCGGGGTAACGTGGTAGTTCCCGACCTGCCCGATCACCTTGGCGAGCTTCGTCCGCCCCGCCTCGGCGAGCGCCTGCGCGAAGGTCCGGCGCATCGCCTCGCTCTGCCCTTCGTGGACCAGCAGGTCGGCATCTTTCGCGGCGCGCACCAGATTGGGCGACACCGCGGTATCGCCCGAGATCACGACCGAGCGCCCCATGTAATCGAACCGGTATCCCACCGCCGGATAGACCGGCTCGTGCATCACTTGGAACGCGGTGATGCGCAGGCCGTCCTTGTCATGGATCACCGCCGAGGCATCATGCTTCACGCGCTGCGCCTCCTCGGCCAGCCCGAACGGCATCGGCGCCAGTTCGGCCGCCGCGGCGTCCAGTTCATGCTCGCCCGCGCGATAGGCGGCATCGGCGGCATAGGTCCGGTTCACCCCTGCCGCGATTTCCTCGACCCCGGTCGGCCCATAGAGCGGCAGCGGTGCGGTCCGCCCCGCGACCCAGCCCTGCATGCGGACCTCGCCAAGATCGCCGATATGGTCCGAATGGAAATGCGTCAGCATCACCCCTTCGATCCGCTCGAAAGGAAAGCGCCACAGGCCGAGGCGGTTCGCCGAGCCCGGTCCGGTATCGACGACGAAGACATGCTTCCCCGCCATCACGACGGTGCACGCCTTCGCGCGCACCATGCTCGGCGGCGGCGCCGAGGTGCCGCACAGCAGCACCTTCAGATGCCCCTCGGCGGGCGTCATGTCGGCGTGCACCGCCATGCCGCGCTTGACGCCCTCGACGAACAGCCAGTCCTGCACCGCCGGCACGCGCAGCGCCGCAAAGGCCCCGAGTGCGGGCACAACCAGGAGGATCAGGACCGTCCGGACCCGCTTGAACCGCACCTTCATCCCGCTCTCCCGGCCGGCCCGGCCGGAGAGTCCGGCCGAATTGACTAAATGGTCAATTGGCCGAAACTGACTATTCAGTCAAGAGGCGTAAGACCGTCCATGATCGCGGTCAGCGCCAGCGCATTGTCGCGCTCCATTGCGCTGTGCCCGGCGTTGGTCACTACATAGGTCGCGGGCTCGGCGCCCGCGCCGCGCAGCGCCGCGACCAGCCGCGACGCCTGCGTCAACGGGCACACCTGGTCGAAGCGCCCATGGACGATATGCACGGGGATCGACGCCAAGGTCGCGATATTGTCGAAGAAATGCCCCGGCGCGATAAACAGGTCGTTCGCGAAAAAATGTGCCTCGATCTGCGCAAAGCAGAGGGCAAAGTCGGCGTCGCCGAACTTCCCCGTATCGGCGGTCTCCGGAACCATGTTCGAGATCACGCCCTCCCAGAGCGACCAGGTCAGTGCGGCGCGGAGTTGCTTCTCCTTCTCCGCCTCCGTCGCGGGCACCATGTCGAAGATCGCCTTGTACGATTTCATCACGTCGCCGCGCTCGTCGGGGGTCAGCACCTCCAGCAGTTCAGCCCATTCGTCGGGGTAGTTGATATAGGCACCCGGCGCCGTCAGCCCGTAGGGGTCCGCTTCCCACGTCGCGGCATTGCCCTGGTAGAGATAGAGCAAATCCTCGGCCGCGCCGAGGAAAATGCCGCGCAGGATCAGGCTCGCGCAATGGCCGGGATGCGCGATCGCATAGGCCATCGCCAGCGTGCTTCCCCAGCTCCCGCCGAAGACATGCATCCGCCCCTCGATCTCCAGCTCTTCGCGCAGCTTCACGATATCGCCGATCAGATCGGCGGTCGTGTTGTTGCGCAGCGCCGCCGCCGGACCTGCCGCCGCGACATTGGGCTCGCTCTTGCCGCACCCGCGCTGGTCGAACAGGATCACGCGATACCGCTTCGGATCGAAGAAGCGCGCCATCACCGGCGCACATGCCCCGCCCGGCCCGCCGTGCAGGAACATCACCGGCTCGCCGTCGGGATTGCCATATTCTTCCCAATAAATGCGGTGCCCCGCCTCGATGTCGACCTCCAGCCAGCCGAAATTCAGGCACGGCGGCTGCGGATAAACCCAGTCGTCGCCGATCTTGCTCGATGCCTGCAGCCGCGAAAAATCCATGCGCGCGTCCTTTCCCGGGGAGTCGTGATGCGCCTCTATCGGCGGCGAGGGGGCGATACGCAACTCCCTCATCCGTCACAGGAATGTCATCCGCAGGGCATAGCGCAACGGTACCGAATCCGGGAAGGACCGACATGAACGCCACGACTGCAGACGCCGCCAGCATCCCGGATGCCGAATTCGAACGTCCCGATCTCGACAAGGGACTGGGCGCGGCGGGCAATATGGGCTTCCTCGCCGCGATCATCGCCGCGCTCGGCTATGTCGCCTACAGCGTCTATGCCGACGCCGCCGCCGCCGGGGTCCATGCGACCGCGCTCCTTCCCTTCGCGCTGCTCTTCCTCGCGCTGGTGATCGCGCTGGGCTTCGAGTTCGTGAACGGGTTCCACGACACCGCGAACGCCGTCGCGACCGTCATCTATACCAACTCGATGCCCGCCAATTACGCGGTCGTCTGGTCGGGCTTCTTCAACTTCCTCGGCGTGCTGCTGTCGACCGGCGCGGTCGCCTTCGGCATCGTCTCGCTCCTTCCCGTCGAACTGATCCTGCAGGTCGGCTCGAATGCCGGCTTCGCGATGGTGTTCGCGCTGCTCATCGCGGCGATCGTCTGGAATCTCGCGACCTGGTATTTCGGCATTCCTTCCTCGTCGTCGCACACGCTGATCGGCTCCATCATCGGCGTCGGCGTCGCCAACGCGATGCTCCACGGCAAGAGCGGCACCGCCGGGGTCGACTGGGGCAAGGCGACCGAGATCGGCTACGCACTCCTCCTGTCGCCGCTGCTCGGTTTCACCGTCGCGGCGCTGCTGTTCCTCGCGATGAAGGTGCTGGTCCGGAACAAGACGCTCTATGAAGCGCCGAAGGGCGACACACCGCCCCCGCTCTGGATCCGGGCGCTCCTGATCTTCACCTGCACCGGGGTCAGCTTCGCGCACGGCTCGAACGACGGGCAAAAGGGCATGGGCCTGATCATGCTGATCCTGATCGGCACCGTCCCGACCGCCTATGCGCTCAACCGCGCGGTTCCCGAGAAATATGTGCAGGAGTTCGTCGTGAGCTCGAACGCTGCCGAACAGGCGCTTGCGGCGCACGGCGGCGGGCCGGACCCGGCAGTCGCCTCGCCGCAGGATGCTCGCCGGGCGGTCACCGCCTATATTGCCGACAAGAAGTTGTCGCCGACGACTCTTCCCGCGCTCGGCGCGCTTGTCGACCAGGTCGAGACGCAGGTCAGCGGCTATGGCTCGCTCGCCAAGGTTCCGGCCGCCGCGACCGAGAATATGCGCAACGACATGTATCTCGCGTCGGAGGCGATCAAGCGGCTCGGCAAGGAAAAGACTTTGACCTTTACCGAAAGCGAGACCGCGGCGCTGACCACCTATAAGGCCTCGCTCGACAGCGCGACACGCTTCATTCCGACCTGGGTCAAGATCGCGGTCGCCTTCGCGCTCGGCCTCGGCACGATGATCGGCTGGAAGCGCATCGTCCTTACCGTCGGCGAAAAGATCGGCAAATCGCACTCACCTATGCGCAGGGCGCTTCGGCCGAACTTGTCGCGATGGGCACGATCGGCGCCGCCGACATGCTCGGTCTGCCGGTCTCGACCACCCACGTTCTCTCCTCGGGGGTCGCGGGCACGATGGCTGCGAACCGCTCGGGATTGCAGATGTCGACGATCCGCAACCTGCTGATGGCCTGGGTGCTCACGCTTCCGGTGTCGATCGTGCTCGCAGGCGTGCTATACGCGATCCTCAACGCCATCTTCTGAAGGATCACGCCCACGGTTCCGAAGGACGAAACGCCCACCCCGGATTTCGGGGCGATCGTGATGCAGCCCGGGCTCGTGTGGGGCTGTGCGCGGACAGCGAGTGGCACCACCACGCTGATCGACGACTGCGACGACAGGGAGGACGCCAGCTTCCGCTGGCTCCACCTCAACCTCGCCGATGACCGGACGCAGCGCTGGCTCGAACGTTCGACCAGCCTGCCCCGGCCGATCCACGACCTGATGCTGGCACGCGAGACGCACCAGCAGGTGATGGTCGAGGACGGCATCGTCGGGCTCGTCCTCCAGGATTTCGAGCGCGACTTCGACGCCGCCGAAACCTCGCAGATCGGGGCGCTCCATATCGTCATCACCCCGGGGCTGATGCTTACCGGGCGCTATCATCCGATCCGTTCGGCCGACATCATCCGCCAGCGCATCGCCGCGGGCTACGACGTCTGCGACGGCGCGGCCGGGCTGAACCTCGTCGTCGGCACCATGGTCGACGGACTCGGCCAGCATGTCCACGGCCTCGCACATGATATCCAGACCGCCGAGGACGAGTTCCTCAACGAACGGATGAGCCCTGCGACGCGCGATCTCATCGCGGTGCGCCGTCGCGGCGCGCGGCTCCACCGTCTCGTCTCGGGGATGCGCGCGACGCTCGTCCGGCTCGAGAAGGATCCCGACCTGCCCGAGGTGTTCGCTCCCGTCGCAGAGCGACACGTCCAGCGCCTCCATGCACTCGACACCGATGTCGCCAGCACGCAGGCGCAGCTTCGCCAGCTCCGTGACGAACTCGACCTTCAGGCGGCGCAGAAGACCAACCAGAATCTCTATTTCCTGTCGGTGATCAGCGCGCTGCTGCTTCCAGCGACGCTCGTCACGGGCTTTTTCGGCATGAACACCGGCGGCCTGCCCTTCGCGCACACGCAGGCAGGGACCTTCGTCGCCGCGCTGGCCGCGGTCACCTCGTCGGTCGCGACTTGGCTGCTGCTCCGCCGCCGACCCTAATACAGCTCGGGCACATACATTTCGGGCGGGATCGGGTGCCGCTCATAATCGGAGTGACGCACCCGCGCCGGCAGCACCACCGCCGGCCGCTCGACCTCCTGATACGGAATCTGCGCCAGCAAATGCGCAATGCAATTCAGACGCGCCTTCTTCTTGTCGACCGCCTCGACCAGCCACCACGGCGCCTCGGCGATATGCGTGCGCTCGAGCATATCTTCCTTCGCGCGCGTATAATCTTCCCAGCGCCGGCGTGACTCCACGTCCATCGGCGACAGCTTCCATTGCTTCAGCGGATCGTGGATGCGCATCTGGAAGCGGAACTGCTGCTCCTCGTCGGTGATCGAGAACCAGTATTTCAGCAGGACGATCCCCGACCGCACCAGCATCCGCTCGAACTCGGGGACCGAGCGAAAGAATTCCTCGCACTCGTCCTCGGTGCAGAACCCCATCACCCGTTCGACCCCGGCGCGGTTGTACCAGCTGCGGTCGAACAGCACGATCTCGCCCGCGGCGGGCAGATGCGGGACATAGCGCTGGAAATACCACTGGCTGCGCTCGCGCTCGCTCGGCGCGGGCAGTGCGACGACGCGGCAGACGCGCGGATTGAGCCGCTGGGTGATGCGCTTGATCGCGCCGCCCTTGCCCGCCGAGTCGCGTCCTTCGAACAGCACCGCAACCTTCAGCCCCTGTTTCTGGACCCAATCCTGCAGGATCACCAGTTCGTGCTGCAGGCGGAACAGTTCGCGAAAATAGATGCGCCGGTCGATCGCCTCGCGGTCGGGATGGTCCGACAGATCGCCGAGCAACGCCTCGAGCCGGCTTTCGTCCATTTCCATCTCCAGCTCCTCGTCGAAGCTGTCGGCGATTTCTTCCTTGATGCGGTCGAGGTCGGAAAGGCTGTCGTCCATTGCAAAGGCTCCTGCTCAGGCGAGCGCTATGGCGGCAAGATTGCCGTCCTGTGACAGCACGGCGGTTCACAAAGCCGGCGGCGCTGGCTAGGCTCGCCCGCAAATCACATTGGAAAGACTTTCATGACCTTGCGCCCCGCCGCCCTTCTCGCCGCCGCCCTCTTCATAACCCCCGCCGCCGCGCAGGACATCGACGCCGCGAACATCACCGATACCGTCCGCACTCTCGCATCGGACCAGTTTCAGGGCCGCGCCCCCGGCACGGTCGGCGAAGAGCGCACGATCGGCTATCTGATCGGCCGGCTGCAGGCGCTGGGGCTCGAACCCGCGGGCACGAACGGCGGCTGGACCCAGCCCGTCCCGCTCCTCCATACCGCGCTCGGTTCGCCCACCAAGCTCCAGTTCGCACGCGCGAGCCACCATAATTACCAGCCACTCGTGCAGGGCACCGACATCTATGTCTCGACGCTCCGGCCGAACGATGTCGCAAAGGTCGCGGGCGCGCCGCTCGTCTTCGTCGGCTATGGCGTCAGCGCGCCCGAGCGTGGCTGGGACGATTTCAAGGGCGCCGACCTCAAGGGCAAGGTCGCGGTCTTCCTGATCAACGACCCCGATTTCGTCGCGGGCGCCGACGAGCCCGTCGCGGGCAAGTTCGGCGGCAAGACGATGACCTATTACGGCCGCTGGACCTACAAGTTCGAGGAGGCAGCCCGCCGCGGCGCGGTCGCCGCGCTGATCGTCCACGACACCGACGGCGTCGGCTACGGCTGGAATGTCGTGAAGAGCGGCGGCGGCGAAAACTACGGCCTCGTCGTGCCGCCCGAAAAGCGCACCAGCCTCGCGCTGCAGGGCTGGATCGCGCACGATGTCGCCGACAAGTTGTTCGGCGACATCGGCCTCGACCTGAACCAGCTCCGCATCGCCGCGCGGCGCAGCGACTTCCGTCCCGTCGACCTTCGCGGCGTCACGCTCGAGGCCGAGATCCCGGTGAAGCATGAGGTCGTGCAGAGCCAGAATGTCCTGGCCAAAATTCCCGGCGCCAAACGCCCCGACGAAGTCGTCATGTATGGTGCGCACTGGGACGCCTATGGCGAGGGCAAGCCCGACGAGCAGGGCCGCATCTACCGCGCCGGCGCCAACGACGACGCACTCGGCGTCGCCGGCCTTTTCGAGATCGCGCGTAATTTCAAGGCGGCTCCCGCGCCCGACCGCAGCATCCTCTTCGCCTTCTGGACCGCCGAGGAACGCGGGCTGTTGGGCTCGGAAGCCTATGCGCAAAACCCGCTCTATCCGCCCGAAAAGACCGTCGCGAACCTCGGCCTCGACATTCTGCAGACCGCGGGCAAGGCAAAGGACGTGATCCTCGTCGGCAAAGGCCAGGGCAGCCTCGAAGACGATCTCGCCCGCCTCGCCGCAAAGCAGGGCCGCAGCGTCAGCGTTGAAAGCCTCCCCGAACGCGGCCTCTTCTATCGCGCCGATCATTTCAGCATGGCGAAGCGCGGCGTTCCCGTGCTGCTGATGATGGGCATCGCCGGCGCCTCGGACCTCGTGAACGGCGGCAAGGCAGCGGGCCAGAAGTGGGTCGATGACTACACCGGCAAATGCTATCATCAGGCGTGCGATACATGGGGACCCGAATGGAACCTCGACGGTGCGGTTCAGGATATTCAGGTTTTTTACCAGATAGGCGATGAACTCGCCCGCTCGGGCAAATGGCCCGGCTGGAAGGACGGCAGCGAGTTCAAGGCGATCCGCGACGCAAGCGCAGCCGCGCGCAAATAAGCCGGGGGGATAGACGATGAGCCTGCTGCTCGGCCTCTCGCTGGCCGCGACCGCCCCCGCCACTCCGGTCGCGGCGCTCGAAGAACTCGGCCGCAGCGGCGAGCTGATGGTGGCGTCGGGCGACCGGCCCGACAAGCGCGAAAAGGTTCTGGAAATCGAGGCCAGGACCTGCAACGTCGCCTTCAAGACGAAGCTCTTCCCGAACGGCTTCCAGGCGCACATGATCGACATCGGGGAAGGCGGAAAGGTCAAACGCGTCCGGCGCGACACGGTCCGCATCGAAGGCTCCACCCGCTTCCCGAAAATGTCGGTCCTCGTTTCGGGGGGCAGGACGAAAGCGCTCTACAACGCGTTGCAAAAGGTTCGAAAATCCTGCCGGGTCGACGGAATATTCTGATCCCGCATTCGGGGCGCAACGACGGGTTTTCGTCCCCGGTTCCACCGATCACCCCCTAATAGCCGCTTCCTGGTGCGAGAGTCAGAGTGCGGCCGCGAGCGCAGTCAGTCCGCGCCGCAGCGCTTCGCGGTCGATCGCACCGCCCAGCGATACCCGCAGCGCCGCGATGCTGTTATCGACCACCGCAAAATGACCCGACGGGATCGCGGTCAGCCCCGCACCGCGCAGTTCGCCGGCAAGACGCGTCTCGTCGGCGCCGGCGGGCAATGCCACCCACAGATGATAGCCGCACGGATGCGCGGCATAGCTCCCGCCTGGCAATATGTCCGCTGCGATTGCCTGCCGCGCCATCGCCTCGCCGCGCGTCTCGCCGATCAGCCGGTCATAACTCCCGTCCTCCAGCCAACGCGTCACCAGCGCGGCACCGAGCGGTGGTGCCATCACCACGCTCTCGTGGAGGTCGGCCGCAAGCACGAGCGCGTCGGCTTCGGACGGGGCGCGGACATGCGCAACGCGCAGCGCGGGCGAAACGATCTTCGACAGGCTGGCGATATACCAGCCAAGCTCGGGCGCGAAGCTCGACAGCGGTGCAATGACCTCGCCGGCAAGCTGTCCATAGGCATCGTCCTCGATGATCCGCACGCCATGGTGCCGTGCAACCGCCGCAAGCGCCGCCCTTTCGCCGGCATCAAGCGTGAGGGTCGTCGGATTGTCGTTTGTCGGCACGACATACAGCGCCGCGACCTTCTCGTTCCGGCATAAGGCATCGAGCGCCGCGGCATCGAACGGTTCCAGCGACGCGAGCCGCAGCCCGGTCTTCTTCGCAATCGCCCGGAAGCCGGGGTAGATATGCGATCCGCACGCGACGACATCGCCGTGTTCCAACGTCGCCCCGACGATCGCGTGCAGCGCATTCTGCGCGCCCGCGGTCACCACCACCTGGGCCGCGTCGCTCGCCAGCCCCATCCGGCCAAAAATCGTCGCGCCCGCCGCACGATCGGCCTCGCGCCCGCCCGCGGGCGTATAGTGCAGCCGCCCGCCGGCGCCGGGCGCGCGCAGAAGCGCACTCGCGGTCCGCTCCCACGTCGCAAGCAGCGTCCCGCCCTCGACCTCGGGCGGCATGTTCATGCCGGTATCGCGCGGCGGGGGACCGGCGGCGATCGCATCCTGCGGCAGCACGAAGCTCCCCGCCCGCCCGCGCGCGCCGATCAGCCCGCGCGCGCGCGCCTGCTCATACGCCTTGGTGACCGTCGTCAGGTCGATCCCGAGATGCGCGGCAAGGTCGCGCTGCGGCGGCAGACGGTCGCCGCTACGCAGTTCGCCGGTCTCGACCGCGTTCGCAATCGCCTCGGCGATCGCGACATATTTGGCGCCGCGGCTGCGCGTCAGATCGGGAACCCAGCTGTCAGGCATCGGCGTCGGCTATCTCTCCCTTGGCGCGCGCATTCAGCTTGGCCCACAACGCGTCGGTTCCCGCTTCCCGCGCCTTGTTCACATATTGCGACGCAACGAGCCAGCCCTTGATCGGGTGAAGAACCAGCAGGCACGGCACGACCATCAGCGGCGCCGACACGATCAGGTGCATCCACCACGGCGGGTTGAACGCGACCTCGAACCACACGACCAGAAACAACAAGGGAAAGGCGATGAAGCAGAGCGAAAAAAACGCCGGGCCGTCGTCGGGCGCCGCGAAATCATAATCGAGCCCGCAATGCGGGCAGCGGTCCTGCACCTTCAGCCAGCGCCGGAACATCTTGCCCTCACCGCAGCGCGGGCACAGCCCGTGGAGCCCCGTGCGATAAATCCAGAGCCATTTTTCGCGGCCTTCCAATTCGCCAGTCATCGACTCACATCCCGTATATCCATACACAATACCATACATAATACCGGACATGACAAATGTCGAGGGGCGCATTAATTCCCGGCCATGAGCGAACAGAAATCCGGCGACGAAAAAATCTACATCAGCGCGAACGACCTTCTCGCCGATTCCCTGCGGCTCGGGATGCAGGTCGTCGACAGCGGCTTCAAGCCGACCCACCTCGTCGGCATCTGGCGCGGCGGCGCGCCGGTCGGGATCGCGGTCCAGGAACTGCTCGACTATCACGGCCACCACTGCGACCACATCGCGATCCGGACATCGTCGTACAAAGGCATCGACGATCAGGATCCGCACGTCCGCGTCTTTGCACTCGGCTACCTCATCGACACGCTGAACCCCGAGGACCGCCTGTTGATCATCGACGATGTCTTCGACAGCGGTCGCAGCATCCGCGCCTTCATCGCCGAGCTGCAAGCGCGCTGCCGCAACAACATGCCGCGCGACATCCGCATAGCGACCGTCTGGTTCAAGCCGCGCCGCAACGTCACCGACCTGCACCCCGATTATTTCGTCCACGAAACCGACCGGTGGCTGATCTTCCCGCACGAGATCGACGGGCTCACGGTCGAGGAAATCCGCCGCCACAAGCCCGAGGCGGCAATCATCCTGCGCGAGGAGCAAGCTCCCAATGGCTGACGGTTTTGCTTCGCGCGAGGAACGCGCCGCCTTCATCGCCGGCCTGCCCAAGGCCGAACTTCACCTGCATATCGAAGGCTCGCTCGAACCCGAACTGATGTTCGAACTCGCGCAGCGCAACGATGTCGCGATCCCCTTCGCCAGCGTCGAGGAAGTGCGCGCCGCCTACGCCTTCTCGAACCTCCAGGATTTCCTCGACATCTATTATCAGGGGATGGGCGTCCTCCACACCGAACAGGACTTCCACGATCTCACGGCTGCCTATTGCGCGCGCGCCAATGCCGACAATGTCCGCCACATCGAAATCTTCTTCGACCCGCAAGGCCACACCGAACGCGGCATCGCCTTCGAAACTGTCATCAAGGGCATCACCCGCGCGCTCGACGAGGCCGAGGCGACCTGCGGCATGACCTCGAAGCTCATCCTGTGCTTCCTCCGCCATCTCAGCGAAGCCGACGCCGAAGCGACGCTCGATGCGGCGCTACCGTACCTCGGCCACATCGACGGCGTCGGCCTCGACTCGTCCGAGGTCGGCCACCCGCCGTCGAAATTCGAACGCGTCTTCGCCCGCGCCAAAGCCCTTGGCCTCAAGATCGTCGCGCACGCCGGCGAGGAAGGCCCGCCGGCCTATGTCCATGAAGCGCTCGACCTGCTGAAGGTCGACCGGATCGACCACGGCAACCGCAGCCTCGAAGACCCCGCGCTGGTGCGGCGCCTCGCGGACGAAGGCATGACGCTCACCGTCTGCCCGCTCTCGAACTTGAAGCTCTGCGTCGTGGACGACATCGCCGACCATCCGCTGAAGACAATGCTCGACGCCGGTCTCCGCGCGACCGTCAACAGCGACGACCCCAGCTATTTCGGCGGCTATGTGAACGCCAATTATCAGGCGGTCGCGGACGCACTCGACTTGTCGAAGGCCGATCTGGTCACCCTCGCGCGCAACAGCTTCACCGGGTCTTTCCTGGATGACGCCGACAAGGCGCGGCATCTCGCGGCGATCGACGCCTATCGCTGAGCCTCGGAGGGGACGAGAAACTTCAGCCCGTGCAATTTGACGACCGTGTCGCCGGCGCAAACCGGCGCCGCGATCAGCCGCATCCAGCGCCGCGCACCCTACATCGGCCGGATTTCGGCATCGAGCGTGAAACCGCGCCGGTGCCGGATCGCATAGGCGCGCAATTTCTCCATCGCGGCGCGCGATTCCTCGCTGTAGAGCGCCACCGCCTCGTCGCGCGACACGCGCGCGCCGTCGGGAAGGCCGAAAATCGAATAGACTTCGCTCGACCAGTCGAGCCGGTTGTCGGCAAGATCACACGACCATTCGCCGATGTTCCGGGCACCCCGCGCTCCAGTCGCAACCTCGGCGTCGAGCGAATGATAGTCGAACAGCTGCCCCAGCGTGAAGTGGCGCTCGCGCTCGTACAGCGGCCAGCTGTGATGGATCGGCAGGGGATAAAGCTGTTTCATGTCTGGATCTTGCGCTCCGCCCGCGAACCTAGCGGCGGCCGCCTAACAAGATATGAGCGCGATCGCCAATGCAAATGCTGGGTTGCACGACGGATCTAGCGCGGGTGCCGCTTCGCAAGCGCGATCCCCGCCAGATTCTGCGCCCGCCCGATATGGCGGATGCGCGGCGGGGGACCGTTGCCGGCCAGTTCGCGAAACGCTGCCACATGTTTCGCAGCCGTGCCCCGCGCCGGCGCCTTGCCGTTCGCCTGCGCCACGACCGCTGCGGCATCGCCGAGCAGGACGAAATCGGTCAGCCCGCGTTCGCGCGCCAACCGCAGCGCCGCGATCAGCGCCAGCCATTCGGCATCAAGGCTGCTTCCAAAGCCGGGGGCGCTATCGATCGTCTCGACACCGCCGATCACCACTGCGGTTTCCATCGGACCCGGGTTCGGCCGGCAGCCGCCGTCGAAGTATATTTTGGTCCGGCGGGCGGTCATCCGCCCGCCATAGACCCGATCAGAATTTTCCGCGCACCGATAATGCGAAGATCGGACCGATCAGCCGGTTGCGCTTCTCGACGAAGGCAATCGGGCTCTGTCCGCGAATGCCCTCATAGACCGTGCGGTCGCGCTTCGAGCGCGCATTCAGGAAATTGCCCAGCGTCGCGCGAACGGTCAGCCCGAACACATCCTTGTTCTCGACGAACAGGTCGGCGAAGATCGGGCCTTCCCACACCTTGTCGCTCTGGTTGCGGCGATAATTCGGCTGATAGTGACCGTAGTTCGAATTGATCCCCCACGCCCAGTCGCTGCCCTGGATATCATGGCGCAGGTTGAGCTCGATCACCGTATCGGTAAACCCGCTCCACTGGCGCTTTTCGCCGGTGAAGGGATCGCGCAGCGAGCTCTTCTGGAACAGCACGCGCGTGTCGATCTTCACACCCTTCAACCCCGCAGGGTCGAGGTTGATCGTCGAGGTCCAGTCGATTGCCCCCGCCTTCGCCTTGGCGATGTTGCCGACCGCCTCGCCATCCTCGCCGATCGGGATCACGTCGACGCGGTCCTCGACATCGCGATAGATGAGGTTGATCTTGGTCGAGCCCCACGCGCCGAACTTCTTGTTGATCTCGGCCTCATAGGTCCAGTCCTGCTGCGGCCTCAGGTCGTTGTTGCTCTGGTTCTCGTTGCCGTCGTTCAGGAAGGCGCGCGCAAGGAAGTCATAGAAGGACAGCTGCAGCACGCGCCGGCGCAGCTTCACCGAGACGTCGAAATCGTCCGACGGCGTCCATGCGAGCGAGATCGACCCTTTCGGGCGGAAGAAGGTGCGCGTCAGCCCGTTGATCCCGGTCTGGGTGATCGTCGAATGCTCGGCGCCCGCAATGATCTGGAAATTGAGCTTGTCGGTCAGCTTGCGCCCGAAGCTCAAGAGGCCTTCGTAGCGATCCTCGCTCACCCCGCCGGTGCCGCCCTCGAACGGCTGGTCGACCCATGCGCCCGAAGGATCGAGCACCGCGATCGACGCGACATTGTCGAGCGTGTTGAACGCCGCCTCGCCCGACAGCTGCCAGTCGCCGCCGAACATCTTCCACTGATACTCGCCCCGCGCGATCGTCTCGCCGAGGTCGCCGACCTGCTGGAAGCGGTCGCCGGTCGCGACGCCGCCGTCCGGGGTCGTCACGATTTCCTGCTTGTACGGCTCGTGGCTGAAGCGGCGCAGCCCGATCAGCTTCAGCTTTCCGGGGCCGGCCTTGAACTGATAATCGCCCGAAACCTCGTAATTCCAGCTGTCTGCATTTTCGTACACGGTACGGATGCGGTCGGGCGTGCCGGGGCTCATCCGCACGCCATCCTCATAATAGCGGTCGTATTTGCGCTGATATTGCCCGCCCAGGTTTGCGACCGTGTCGCCCGGCGGATCCCAGGTGATGCGCCCCGACAGCTTCGGCGTGTCGTAATGCGTGTTCCAGATATCGCGGCGGCGCTCGATGATGTCGCCCGTGCCGTCATAGATCAGGGTCGGCCCGCCGGCACCGCTGCGCGCCGAATCGTCGTTACTCAGCGCCGCCTCATATTCGATCTGTCCTGCCCGCCCGCGCATCGACACATCACCGCGCGTGAACAGCGGATCGGTGTAATGCGCACGGAACTGCGGCTTCCACGAGAATTGTCCCGAAAAGCTGTCGGCGCGATATACGATATTCGCCACCTGTCCCGACAGCCCGGGGATATCGAGCGTCGCGCCGTCGACGATCTCGATCCGCTCGACATTTTCGGCGGGGATGCGCGACAGCTGGGTGTACATGTCGTCGGCCTTGTTCGACGGCCGTTCGCCGTTGAACAGGACGTTGCCCGTCGCCTGCCCCAACCCGCGCAGATTCTCGTTGTCGCGGATCGCGAAGCCCGGAACCTGCGTCAGCATGTCATAGGCGTTCTTCGGCGCGTAGCGTGTGAAGTCGGCGGGGGTATAGACCTGCCGGGCCGTGGTGCTGCCTGCGGTCGCCGGCACCTCTGTTGCGGCGGGTGGCGGCGTGTCGCCGGTCTGCGCCGGCGTATCCTGTGCCGCGACCGGCATGGTGGAAAGCGCGGCGGCGACCGCCGCGAGGCTTGCGACAAATTTCACTGACCACTCCCCCGCGCGCGATTGATCGCCTGCGCATATTCGGGCGAAACGCCCATCGCCTTCATCCCGACGACATCGTCGGCGCTGAGTTTCCGGTATCCCGCGGCCGCGAGCCCGCGCACATAGGCGCCGTCGACGTCGAGCGCCTTGCACGCGATCGCATCGTCGACATCGGTCAGCACCAGCGCCTCGGACTTCAGATCGCGGACATAGGCGGGCGTGACCTTCAGCGCCGCGGCGGCGATCAGGTCGTCGTCGCCCTTCGGCTTCACCCCTTCGGCGGTCAGCCCGTCGGCCAGCTCGATCGTCGCATCGACCAGCAGCATCGCGAGCAGATCGTCGCGATCCTCGGGGGCCAGTCCGCGCGCGGCCAGCGCGCGCTCGAATTCTGGATCGGCGGTAAAGCGGCAGCTCCCCGCGCCGTCATAGGCGCCCTTCAGCGCCCCCGTGCACGCGAGCGTGCCCGACGCGTGGACGATGGTGAAGGATACCGGTCCCGTCGCACCGCGCAGCACCGCTTCGGTGCCTGCGAGTTCGCGGCGCGAGCCGTCGATCGACACGTCGCTGTTCGAGCGTTTGCGGCTGACGCGCAGATGCGGCTCGCCCTTGCCGGTCGCCGGCGTCGCTTTCCATGCGATATCGCTCAGGACCAGCTGGTCGGCGGCGGTGCTCGGGACCGAGCAGGCGATAACCGACAGCAGTACGGCGCCGGCGGCAAAATAGATGGCTTTCATGGTGCACTCCTCCCATGCGTGCGCCAGACGAGCGTCATCGCTCGCCGCCGCAGCGACATTTCAAAATCAGGGTTCGATCAACGGGTGACGGGTTTGGACGAATGTCCGGGCGTCGGGCGCCCGTCCGTCAGGTGCCGGGGGGTGCCGGCGGTGCCGGCGGCCTTGCGGCGGCAGGGGCTTGGGGAACTTCGATCCGCGCGACGCGGCCGTCGGCGCTGCGAGCCTCGACGACTCCCGGACCGACGCGCACGGTGGCGCCGTCCCTCGACACGGCGGTCTTCTTCACGCCCTTGCCCGGCGGGTGCATGCCCGTCGCGCGCAGCTCGATCGCATCGTCGGGATCGCGCACACGGACCCCGGCCTTGCGCATGTCGGTCACGAAGTCGCAGTCGACGCCCATCGCCTTCAGCGCGATCAGGTCGTCGATATCGACGCCGGGAAAATGCTCCTTCATGTCGCGGGCAAAGGCGGCGTCGACCCCCATCTGCTTCGCCCCGACAAGGTCGCCCAGATCGGCCCCCGGAACGATTGCGCGCATCGACCCGATATAGGCCGGATCGACGCCGGTCGCTTTCGCGGCGATCAGGTCGTCAGGGTCCATCGACCCGCCATGCTCGCGCATCTTTTCGACATATTCGGGCGTGACCCCGACCGCGCGCATCCCGACCAGCTCGTCGGCACTCAGCGGCCGAGACGCGGCAGCCGCGACGGCGGCGGCAGCCTTCGCATCCTTTTCGGCATCGCCCTTTGCCGCCATCGCCGACTGCGCATGAACGACCGCGGTTTCGCGGGCGGCCATCGCGACGTCGCGCGCCTCTTCCGCCACTTCGCGGTCGGCGGTCGCGGAGAAGGCGGCGAGCGGTGCGGTAATCCCCGCCAGCAGCACCAGGCTCATCAGCATCCAGCTCACGCTGGCCGGGCCGCGTTTCAGGCTGCCGTCGAGAACGCGGGTGATCCGGCGCTTCAGGCTGCCCTTGCCCGGCGCGACGCCATGCGCGGCGAGCAGCGCGCCCTGATTGTCGTGGCGCGCCGCGCCGACCAGCAGGGTCGCATAATCGGGTCCGTCGATATCGGCCATCAGCACCGCATCGTCCGCCGCTTCCTCGCGCAGCTGGTGGCTTTCGCGCGCGAGCATCCACACCAGCGGATTGAACCAGAAAACCGCGCAGGCGATACGGGCGCCGAGCAGTTTCGCCCAGTCGAGCCGCGCGACGTGCGCCAGTTCGTGCGCAATGATCGCTTCGGCCTCACCCGCAGCGGCAACTGCCTTGGGGCTCAGCACGATCGTCGGGCGCAGCACGCCCCAGCTGATCGGCGAGCGCAGTTCGTTGCTCACCAGCAGCGCCGTTCCATGCTTGAAACCCATCCGCCGCTGCGCCTCGGCCAGCGCGGAGAGCCACGACCCCTCGACCAGCACCTCGGCGCGGCCGCGCATCGCGAACAGCCGCACGACCGCGAGCAGCATCACTCCGCACAGCAGCGCCAGCGGGATGAAATAGAGAAAGGGCGCGAGCTCGGCGATTGCGGGAAATGTCGCCGGCGCCGACCCCGCGGTCTCCGTCGCGGCAGGGACTGACGCCGCGGCGGGACCCGGGTCGACGACCGGCACCCCTGAAACCATTGCAGTTGAAGCCGCGTGCTCGGCGAGCCCGGTGTCCCCGAACCAATGCTCGGGAAGCGGCGCCCACTGCGGCAGGAACAGGATCGCGGCGGGCAGCGCGAGCAACGCGATCAGCCCGGCATGCGCGATCATCGAGCGCTCGCCCGAAGACCGCGAGCGCGCGAGACGGAGCAGCACGAGCGTCAGCCCGGCCACGATCAGCGATTTCCAGGCAAGGCCCAGCAGCATGGCGGTCGTCATCATTGCATCCTCCCGTCGCGGGCTTTCGCGATCATTTTTTCAAGTTCGTCGAGCTCGTCGTTGCTCATGTCGTCCTGCATGCCCAGCAGCGCCGCAGCGGCGCTCGTCGGCGATCCGTTGAAGAAGACGCGCACGACCTGGCTCAGCGCGGACTTGCGTGCCGCCTTGTCCGACAGGCTCGGCGCATAGACGAAGCCGCGCTCGGACTGTTCGCGCGCCACAAAGCCCTTCGCCTCGAGCCGTTTCAGCATCGCGCGGATCGCCGAACCCGACAGTTCGTCGGAAAGCGCCTCCCCGATCTCGATCACCGTGGAGGCGCCGCGTTCGTACAGGACATCGACAATTTCGCGTTCTCGCGGGGGCAGGCTCGACAACATTCCGAATCACCTCATGCGCTACATTTGTAGCGTGCTACATTTGTAGCGCATGCTTGGCAAGGGGTTTTATCCGGATAACACACATAAAGCGAAACACCGGAATTCGGCATTGGCAGTCCGCGCTCTTCGCGGCACAAGATCGCGCATGAAACGCACTCCCGTCGCCGTCGCCGCCCTGTTCTTCGCCGCGCTCTCGATTCCCGGCGCCACCGGTCAGCCTGCGACCGATATATTGAGCTATGTCGACCCGATGATCGGCACCGGACCCGAAGGTCACACCTTCCCCGGCGCGACCGCGCCCTTCGGGATGGTCCAGCTCTCGCCCGACACCGACGCGACATGCCAGATCCGCGACTGCTATGCCCATGCTGCCGGCTATTCGTACCACGACCCCTCGATCCAGGGGTTCAGCCACACGCATTTCTCGGGCGCGGGCCATTCGGACCTCGGCGACATCCTCGTCATGCCGCAGGCCGGGGACGTCAAACTCGATCCCGGCGATCCGAAGCAGCCGGGCTCGGGCTATCGCCAGCGTTTCGATCATGCGACCGAAAAGGCCAGCCCCGGCTATTACGCCGTCACGCTCGCCGACAGCGGCATCCGCGCCGAACTGACCGCGGGTACGCGCACCGGCGTCCACCGCTACAGCTTCCCCGCGGGCAAGGAGGCGCATCTGCTCCTCGACCTCCGTTCGTCGCTCTACGATTATCCCGGAAAGATCCTCTGGTCGGGGCTTCACCTCCGCCCCGACGGCACGCTCACCGGCTTTCGCGAAACGCGCGGCTGGGCGCCGGGGCGCAAGCTCTATTTCGCGATGCGTTTCTCGGCGCCACTGAAGGGCCACGCCTTCCTCGATCGCGACGAGAAGATACCGTACAAGGGCTTCCAGGGTCCCGGCCGCGGCAGCGATGCGCTCGCCGAAAAGCTCGGCAAGGCGCTCGAGGCGCGGCTCGATTTCGGAGAACTCGGCGGTCCGCTCGAAGTCCGCGTCGCTCTCTCGGGCGTCGACGAGGCGGGTGCGGTCGCCAATCTCGATGCGGAAAGCGCCGATTTCGACACCGTCCGCTCACGCACGCAGGGCGAGTGGCGCAAAGCCTTGGGCGCGCTCCAGATCGACGCCCCCGCGCCGATGCGCACCAACCTCTACACCGCGCTCTACCACAGCCTGCTCGCGCCGAGCGTGTGGAGCGACGTCGACGGCCGCTACCGCGGCCCCGACGATCAGGTCCATGTCGCGAAGGACTTCACCTTCCGCTCGACCTTTTCGCTCTGGGACACCTTCCGCGCCGAGCATCCGCTGCTGACCCTCGTCCAGCCCGGCCAGACCAATACCGATATCGTCAAATCGCTTGTCGCCAGCCGGAAGCACAGCCCGCACGGCATCCTGCCCGTCTGGCAGTTCCACGGGCGCGAGACGTGGACGATGATCGGCTATCATGCCGTCCCGGTGATCGCCGATGCCTATATGAAAGGCGTCGGCGATTTCGACGCGAACGAGGCGCTCGACGCGATGGTCGCGAGCGCCGAATACGCCCCCTATGGCGGGCTCGGCGACTATATGAAGCTCGGCTATGTCCCGATCGACCGCGAACCCGAGGCCGCGTCGAAGACCGTCGAATATGCCTATGACGACTGGACGATCGCCCGCATGGCCGAAAAGCTCGGCCGCAAGGATATCGCCGAGCGCTTCGCCAAGCGCGCCGGCTATTGGCGGAACAGCTTCGATGCGAAGACCGGCTGGCTCCGCGCGCGCAAGGCCGACGGCAGCTTCCGCACCCCCTTCGATCCGACCGCGATCAACTATGGCTCGGACTATACCGAGGGCAATGCCTGGCAATATTCATGGTTCGTGCCGCAGGATCAGGCCGCGCTCTTCAAGATGCTCGGCGGCGACGCCAAGGCGGTCGCGAAGCTCGACGCGATGTTCGACTATGACAATTCGAAACTCGACTACAGCCATGCCGAAGATATCGCCGGACTGATCGGCCAGTATATCCACGGCAACGAACCGAGCCACCACGTCGCCTATCTCTACGCCTATGCCGGCGCACCGTGGCGCACGCAGGAGCGACTGAAGCAGATCGTCGAGAGCCAGTACAAGCCGACCCCCGACGGCCTCTCGGGCAACGACGATCTCGGCCAGATGTCCGCGTGGCTCGTCTTCACCGGCCTCGGCTTCTACCCCGTCGCACCCGGCTCGAACCAATATGTCCTCGGCCGACCGTTCGTCGACCGTGCAGTGCTGACGCTGCCGGACGGCAAGCGCTTCACCATCGAGGCGCCCGGCCTCTCGGACACGAACCGCTACGTCGGCAGGATCGAACTCAACGGCAAACCGCTGACGCGAAGCTGGATCGGTGATGCCGAAATCCGCGCGGGCGGCACGCTGCGCTTCACGATGCAGGCGGTGCCGGACAAGGCATGGGGACAGGCGACGGGCGCCCGCCCTTGGTCGATGTCGACGGCGAAATAATCAGGCGCGCCCCTCGGACCGCGCTCGCACGGCGTCGAAGTCGTGCCGCACGAGCAGCTCGCCATTGCGCCATACCGGCACCAGCAGGTCCGCGCCCGCAGCGACGCTGTCGAGCCGAGCCGCCGCCATCCGGCCGTCCTTCATCACGACCGCCTGCCTTCCGGCCTTGCTCGCCTTGCCGGGGTCGGTGCTCGGCATCTTGAACACGTCGTGCCAGACACCGTCGCTGCCCAGCATCGCATTCGCCTTCATCGCAAAGCGCAGCGTGTCGCGGTTGACGTGCTGCAACATCCCGCCGCCCATGCCGAACGCGATATTGTCGATCGCAAAGCCTTCCTCGACCATGCGCGCCACCAGCTTCCCGATGCTGTCGACCGTCATCCCGTCGCCCTGGATCACGCGAACATGCGGATCGAGCACGCGATAGCCCTTGCTGTTCACGCTGCCGCCGAACTTCTCCCACAGCGTCTTCACCGTGCGGAGCGGCGTTTCGATCGGGTCGCCGCTGTCCGGACGCACGACCAGCGTGCCCTGTCGGCCCAGCACCTTCTCGCGCAGGCTGCCGCCCCAGATATCGGCAACGGCCGCGTCGAGGTCATAGCTGTCGGAGACGACCGCGACGATCCGTCCCTCGCCCTCGAAGCGGTCGAGCATGTTGCGATAGGCATCCTCCTCGCGCTTGCGGCCCCAGCTCGTCATCGTGCTGTGCTCGGCGGCAGGAATGGAAAAGCCCGCCATGTCGGCGCCATAATAACGCCGCGCCGCGACCAGCGCCTCCATCGTATCGGTGCCCTGGAAATTGACGAGATGCGCGAGACCGCCCAGCCCCGCACTCTCGGCGGAGGACACGCCGCGCGCGCCGAAGTCGTGGAGCTTGAAAGGAAGCTGCCCCTCGACATCGTCGGACGTCTTCTCCAGCCCGGCGCGGATCACCTGCTTGCATTTCCAGCTCAGCGTCGCGACCGTCGTCGGATACCAGATCGCGCGCAGCATCGCCGTTTCGATGAAGGTCGTCAGCCACGGCATGCGCGGATCGGTGTTTTCGAGCTGGACCATCGGCACCCCGGCGGGAACGATCGCCCCCTCGGGCAGCGCCTTGATCTCGAGCGGCAGATAGCCGCCATGGTCGGTCACGATCGCTTCCCATCCCGTGCGGTTGAACGGCACCCCGTGCGCGACGCAGATCGCCTCGGCCTCGTCGATGTCCGCCGCCGCGATCGGCTGGCTGAAATAGTCGACCAGCAGCGGCTGCAGCCCCAGGAAGACGATCTCGTCGGAAAAGGGGTTCGGCCGCGCCTCGACATAGGCGCTGATAACGCGTGCCTCGGGCGGGTACTGCAGAAAGTGGCTCTGCTTGTAGCTGTCGGTTGCCAGAATCAGGTTTTTCATGATGTGAACTCCTCACATTCGCTCGGGTCCGGCGGGGCTCCCCCGCCGCGGGTTACAGGTCGGCCATCTCTTCGATGATCGACCAATGGTCTTCGAAAAACATTTCGGGGCTCAGGTCGCCGAGGCGATACCAGCGCGCATGCGCGGCATCGTCGCCCCCCTTGACCGCGAACAGCTTGCGCCGCTCGGGCAGCCGGAACAGATAGGCATGCGTGATGACGCGGCCGCGCAAGCTGCGGTTCGGTGCGTCGAACACCCGCGTGCGATGATCCTCGATGAAACTGCCGAGCATCGCAGGCGGGATCTGGCCTTTGCCGTCGCTGATCCCTGTCTCCTCGCGCAGCTCGCGGATCGCCGCATCGCGGATGCGCTCGCCCGCTTCGACGAAACCGCCGGGCAGCGCGAGCAACCCCTTGCCGGGCAGCCGCCCGCGCTCGACGAGCAATATGTGCCCCGACTGGACGACGACCGCGTCGGCGGTGACAAACGGCCCCTTGCCCCACTGCTTCGGGTAATCGGCCAGATATTCGCTTTCCTCGAGCAGCGTGCGGAATGCCTCGCCCAGCTTGAACGCGTCGAGCCACGCCGCGACGTCCGCCGTCAGGATCGACGCCGGCACTTCGGGGATGCGCTGGAAATAGCGCCGCCGCACGTCGGTCGAGCTGAAGGTCCCATACTGGCTGTCGATCTGGATATTGTCCCATTCGGGAAACAGGCGGAGATAATAGGAGGAGGCGTCCTTCCCATAGCCCGTCAGCGCGACGCGGAAGTCGGCAAGCCCGTGGCTGCCGAAGCCATGCCCGTTGCCGACATCCAGGATGATGCGGTTCACGCGCCGCTGCACCTCGGTCACCCAGGCGGTGTCCGAATAGAGATGATCGTCGAGCGGTTCGACGATCAGCCGCTCCTCGGCGATCTCGTGGCGGAAGGCGGCGCGCAACATCGCCGCGCGCTCGTCGAAGGTGAAGGGGTTGCGCGGATCGCGTGCGACGTTTGCCGATCCGACGAGGACGATCAGCCGCCCGACCTGATCGAGCGCCTGCCGGATGACATGCTCATGCCCGATATGCAGCGGCTGGAAGCGTCCGATAAAGACGCCGAAATCTGCCCGGTTCATCGTTCGAGACTCCCTCGATCCGCCCTTCGCCCCGGACTCCCCGCGGCGACCCGCCCTCCGATTCGATGGCGTTGCCGAACTTATATGCATTTGACATATATCTAGTCAAGATATAAGTTGCCGCCATGTCCGAACCCTATGATCCCGCTGCCTTCCCGCCGCTCGCGGTGACCGTCGACCTTGTTCTGATGACGGTGCGAGATGGCCGGCTGGCGGTTTTGCTCCAGCGTCGCAGCGAGACGCCGTACAGGGGCGACTGGGCACTCCCCGGCGGCTTCGTGGGAGCCGCCGAAAGCCTCGATGCCGCCGCCCAGCGTATCCTCGCCGCCAAGGCAGGGGTTGCCGATGCCTGGCTCGAACAACTCTACAGCTTCGGCGACCCGGGTCGCGACCCGCGCATGCGCATCGTCACTATCGCCTATTTCGCGTTGCTGCCCGCCGAGGCCCTTGCCGCAGCGCTTGCGGGCCGCAGCGACCTGATGCTCGCGCCGTTCGACGCGCTGCCGCCGCTCGCCTTCGATCACCGCGGCATCGTCGATCACGCCGCGGCGCGTCTGCGCGGCAAGCTCGACTATGCTCCTCTCGCCTTCGCCCTGCTCCCGCCCCTCTTCACCTTGCGCGCGCTCCAGGACGTCCACGAAGCGATCCTCGGCACCGCGCTCAACAAGCCGGCGTTTCGCCGCCGCATGCTCGACAAGGGCTGGATCGAGGGGACCGGGATGCGCGAGGAAGGCGGCGCTTTCCGCCCCGCCGAGCTTTTCCGCGTGCGCGTCCCGTCCTGAAGGCCACTTCCCTTCATCGCGGCGCAGCCTATTTAGGGCGCAGCCAGAAAGGAAAGTCCGTCCATGCCCATCGTCGCCGCCCGCCACTATCATCAGGGCAAGCTCGTCCGCGAGCTCGGGCCGAGTGACATTATTCCCGAAGATTGCGCCGACGACGATTTCTTCTGGCTCGGCCTTTACGAACCGACCAAGGAGGAGCTTTCCGGCATCGCGAAACGCTTCGGCCTCCACCCGCTCGCGGTCGAGGATGCGCTGAAGGCAAAGCAGCTTCCGAAGGTCGAGGTTTATGGCGACCAGCTCTTCGTCATCGCCGCCACCGGCAATCTCGATGGCGATACGATCCAGGGCGGCGAGACCGCGATCTTCCTCGGCCGTCACTTCGCCGTCACCGTCCGCCACGGATCGGCGCGCGCGCATACCGAGGTGCGCGCACGGCTGGAGACGCTGCCGCACAAGCTCGCGCACGGGCCTGATTACGTCCTCTATGCGATCCTCGATTTCATCGTCGACGGCTATTTCCCGGTGATCGACGCGATCGAGGACCGGCTGTTGCTGGTCGAGGAAAGCGTGATGGACACGCCGCTCGATGCCAGCGAGATTCGCCACCTCTATTCGCAGCGGCACGAGATCATCCGCTTCCAGCGCATCGTCGGGCTGATGAAGGACGTTGCGAACCGCCTTGTCACCACCGACGACTTGCCGTGGATCGACGACGCCGTGAGGCCCTATTTCCGTGATATCTGGGATCATGTCCAACGCGCCGAATTTCGCCTTCAGGGTCTGCGCGAGGTCGCGGCGTCGGTCGTCGACACCAATTCGCTCCTCGAACAGCAGCGTCAGGGCGTCATCACCCGCCAGCTTGCCGCATGGGCTGCGATCCTCGCGGTTCCGACCGCAATCGCGGGCATCTACGGCATGAATTTCCAGCATATGCCGGAACTTGGCTGGACCTTCGGCTATCCGCTCGTCATCGTGGGCATGGCGGCGATTTGCGGCACACTTTATTGGCGCTTCCGCAGCATCGGCTGGCTCTGACCGGCCCGGTCCGTCGCTTGCCGGGGGCGTCGGGGCGCAAGCCTCTGGCGGCGACGCCCCGCCGTCCCGATAGGCTGGGACTTCGTCCTCGCCGCTAACAAAGTCTTAACCGAGTATCCCCGACATATGGCTACCATGGCCAACCCCGTATTTTCCGATCCGCAGGCGCAAAGCAAACGCCGTAATGCGCGCCGCAATCTCCCGCTTCTCGTGCAGGGCCGGACGGATGCGGGGACACCGCTCGCCATCCAGATCTACAATATCTCGGAGACCGGCCTGCTCGTCGAATGCGACGCCGACCTGGCCGCGAACGATCGCATCCGGATCGACCTGCCGCACGCCGGCACGGTGGGCGCGCAGATCGTCTGGACCAGCGGTCTTCTCGTCGGATGCCAGTTCGATGCCCCGATCTCTTCCGCGACGCTCAGCGCCGCGCAGCTTCAGAGCGCCGCGTCGCCGCATCTCGCACTCGGCGACGATGCGCCGCGGCCGGTCGATCATTTCGGCGCGCGGCTGCAGCGTCTGCGCGTTCGCAAGGGCCTCAGCCAGCTCGACATTGCCGCCCATCTCGGCGTCAGCGCCCCCTCGATTTCCGGGTGGGAGAAGGGCCGCACCCGGCCGAAGCATGCGCGCCTCGACGCGCTTGCCGACCTGCTCGGCGTCTCGCTTGCCGAACTGCTCGACGAACCCGAGTCCGAGGGCATTCACGAACTGATCGACCGCAGCCGCGAACAGATCGCGCGCGCGATGGGCACGACCTCCGACAAGGTCCGCATCACCGTCGAACTGTAACGCGCCTTTCCAGACGGCCGGTTATCGGCTAAAGGACACCCCATCACCGTTTCAGGGAGCTGACAGGATCATGGATCGCAACTGACCGCATCGCCGCAAGCCTTGCCTTCAGGAAAGCCCCGTCCATGTCCTCGATCACCCTCTCCGATATCAGCTGGTCCACGCCCGACGGCCGCGCCGTCCTCTCGCGGCTCGACCTCGGTTTCCAGCGCGAACGCACCGGCATCGTCGGCCGCAACGGCGTCGGCAAGTCGACCCTGCTGCGCCTGCTGACCGGCGATCTTGCGCCCGCCTCGGGCTCGATCGCGATCGACGGCACCATCGCGATGCTGCGCCAGACAGTCCAGGTCGATCCCGACGCCACGATCGCCGACCTGTTCGATGCCCGCGCCGCGCTCGCGCTGCTCCGCAAGGCCGAGGCCGGCGAAGCGAGCGTCGGGGAGATCGGCGACGCCGACTGGACGCTCGACGCGCGGATCGACGAGGCGCTCGCCGCCGTCGGCCTGCCATTGCCCGCCGACACCGCTCTCGCGGCGCTCTCGGGCGGCCAACGGACGCGCGCGGCACTCGCCGGCGCGATGTTCGCACGGCCCGACTTCCTGTTGCTCGACGAGCCCACCAACAACCTCGACCGCGAGGGTCGCGCCGCGGTGCGCGACCTGATCCGCGGCTGGCGCGGCGGCGCGATCGTCGTCAGCCACGACCGCGAGCTGCTGGAGGAAATGGACGCGATCGTCGAACTCACCTCGCTCGGCGCCGCGCGCTACGGCGGGGGCTGGAGTGCGTATCGCGCACGCAAGGATATCGAGCAGGCGGCGGCGGAAGCCGAACTCGCCGGCGCCGAAAAACGTCTCGGTCACGCCCGGCGCCAGGCGCAGGCGGCAACCGAGAAGCAGGACCGGCGCGACGCGCGCGGGCGCGCCAAGGCGGCGCGCGGCGACATGCCGAAAATCGTCATCGGCGGCCTCAAGCGCCGCGCCGAGGAAACCCGCGCCTCCGCAACGCGCCTCGCCGATCGCCAGCATCGCGAGGCCGAAACCGTACTCGAAGCCGCACGCAGCCAGATCGAGGTAATCGATCCGCTCGCGGCCGGTCTTCCCTCGACCGGCCTCTCCGCCTCGCGCACCGTGCTCGAACTCGACCATGTCACGACGGGCCATGTTGCGGGGCATCCGGTGATCGACGACCTGTCACTGACGATTACCGGGCCTGAACGGATCGCGATCACCGGACCCAACGGCTCGGGCAAGTCGACCCTGCTCGCGCTCGTCGCGGGCACGCTCGCCCCCTGGTCGGGCACCGTCCGGACCCCCGTTCGCCTTGCCCTGCTCGACCAGCGCGTCTCGCTCCTCGATCCGGCGCAATCGATCGCGGCCAATTTCCTCGCGCTCAACCCCGGCGCCACCAACAACGGGTGCCGTGCCGCGCTCGCGCGCTTCCGCTTTCGTGCCGACGCCGCCGACCGCATCGTCGGGACGCTCAGCGGCGGGCAGATGCTCCGCGCCGGGCTCGCCTGTGTCCTCGGCGCCCCGCAGCCGCCGCAATTGCTGATCCTCGACGAGCCGGGCAACCACCTCGACCTCGACTCGCTGACCGCAATCGAGACCGGGCTTGCCGCCTATGACGGCGCGTTGCTTGTCGTGAGCCACGATCCGGCCTTTCTCGACGCGATCGGCATCCAGCGCGAAATAGCGGCGGGCTCGGGGTCGGCGCGGGGGTGAGCCGCACCAGGCGAAAAAAGAAGCCCGTCGGAGAACCGGCGGGCTTCGAGAAACAGGATGACTATGGTGGGTCACCCTGTGCTTGGGTCGCGAACACCGAATGGCCCGTCATCGACCCGATTGCGCTACCCGATTGGGTAGCATTCGCATTTTTTTCATCGCATTACGCCTTGGCACGGCGCGATTTGCTCCTCTATCACGGCGCACAGCTGGCTATCTCGCCGACCGGGGACAAGCGTGCCGACCGATCCTGTGCCAATCCTGCCGCCCGATACCGATGCGTCCGCCGAGTGGGACGTTCTGAACGAGCTGATCGGCGAGATCTATGAATCGGTGCTCCATCCCGAGCGCTGGAACGAGACGCTGACGCGGATAACCGGCGCGCTGTGTCCGCTGCGCTGGGAATCGGCTTTCATCCTGTGGGAAAGCAACAATCCGCCGCGCGCGCGTTTCGTCGCCGCATCCGGCCTCGCAGCAGGACTTCAGGAAATCTACACCGGGGTCTATGCCGGCATGAACACCTGGTCGCGGCGCTTTTCGCGCTATGCGAACGGCAGCGTCGTCGACAGCTACGACATCGTGACGCGCGACGAATTCTACGAAACCGAATTTTTCCGCAACTTCCTGAAGCCTTACGGGATCGACCGGCTCGTCGGCGTGCTGCTCGACCGGCGCGGGGGCGAGCGGCTCGGGCTGATGCTGCCCGGCCCGGGCGACCGCGACACCGAAAAGCTGAAGCGCGGGCTTCGGATTCTCGCGCCGCATATCCAGCGCGCGCTGCGGATCAGCGACCGCCTCGCCTCGCTCGAACTCGCAGCCGGCGCCGCGCGCGCTGCGGCGGATGCCGCGCCCTTCGCGATCTTCAGCCTCGACGACCAGCTCGGCATCCTCGCCGCCAACGGCCGCTCCGCCCGCTATGAAGAAGCGGGCTTCGTCCGCTTCGCGGGGAACCGGCTCAGCTTCACCCATCCCGCGAGCCAGAAAAGGCTGCTCGATCTCGTGCGCGGTCCGGCAACGACCAGCCTCGCCTTTCAGGCGGTGAACGACGCGGGCGCCGAATGCCCGGTGCTGGCGGCGCGCCTTCCGCGCCAAACCGCACAGCGGATGGGCGGTACCGAACTCGGCGCGTCGCTGATCGTCACCATGGGAAGCTCCGTCGGCGAAACCCCCGTCGTCGAAATCGACCATGTCGCGCAATGGTTCGGCCTCACGCCGGCAGAGGCGCGGCTCTCCGTAGCGCTGGCGCGCGGGCAGACGCTGCAGGATTATGCCGCGCTCCGTGCCGTCAGCCTCAACGCCGCACGGTTCCTGCTCAAGGGCATCTTCCGCAAGACCGGCACGACCAGCCAGGCCCAGCTTCTCGCGACGCTCGCCCGGCTTCCGGCCGGCAGCGAGACCTAGGGCCGATCCCTCAGGCCGCCAGCACCTTCGCCATCATCCGCTCTTCCTTCTCGACCCACGGCGCGAGGCTCGGGCGCGACAGGATCGCCTCGCTCCACGCCGCGGTCTTCGGATGCGTCGCGGCGTCGATGCACGCGCCGCAGTGGCGGAAATTCATCAGCGGCGAAGCGACCGCCAGATCGGCAAGCGTGAAACGGTCGCCGACCAGATAGCCCGACGCGGGAATCGCACTTTCCAGATAGGCGAGCAGTTTCGGCAGCTCCTCGGCCTCGGCCTGCGCCGCCGCCGCCAGATCGCCCTCGCGGCCGAGGAATTTGGGCGAAACGATGCGGTTGAAGAACATCTTGCCG
>Ga0209257_1000923_pt1 | contig 40837 bp, 40 predicted proteins | sample AraplaCvi_mCL_r2_FD_184277 | JGI IMG/M metagenome (GOLD analysis project Ga0209257, IMG submission 184277) | Arabidopsis root microbial communities from North Carolina, USA - plate scrape MF_Cvi_mCL_r2 (SPAdes) (version 2) | ecosystem: Host-associated > Plants > Roots > Endosphere | place: USA...
ACCTTCGTGATCGCCGCCGTCAGCGACGTCTTGCCGTGGTCAACGTGACCGATCGTGCCAACATTGCAATGCGGCTTGTTCCGCTCAAACTTAGCTTTCGCCATTTGCCTGCTCCGTCTTCCTGGCCGCTACCGTTACGCCATCTTGGCGCGGACTTCGTCCGCAACCGCCTGCGGCACTTGCTCATAGTGGTCGAAGGTCATCGTGTACTGCGCGCGTCCCTGGCTCATCGAGCGCAGGTTGTTCACGTAACCGAACATGTTGGCGAGCGGCACCATGGCCGTCACCACCTGCGCGTTGCCGCGCGAGTCCATACCTTGCACCTGGCCGCGACGGCTGTTCAGATCGCCGATCACGTCGCCGAGATACTCTTCCGGGGTCACCACCTCGACCTTCATCATCGGCTCGAGCAGCTTCGGGCCGGCCTTCGGAATGCCTTCGCGGAAGCAAGCCCGCGCGGCGATGTCGAAGGTCATGACGTTCGAGTCAACGTCGTGGTACTGGCCGTCGATCAGGCTCGCCTTGAAGTCGATCATCGGGAAGCCGGCGATCACACCGGATTCCTTGGCCAGCTTCAGGCCCTTTTCGACGCCCGGGATGTATTCCTTCGGAACGGTGCCGCCGACCACTTCGTTCTCGAACACGAAGCCGCTGCCCGGAGCCAGGGGCTCGAAGCGGATCTTCACCTTCGCGAACTGGCCCGAACCGCCGGTCTGCTTCTTGTGGGTGTAGTCGTGCTCGATGGTCTTGGTGATGGTCTCGCGATACGCCACCTGCGGCGCGCCGACATTCGCCTCGACCTTGAACTCGCGCTTCATGCGATCGACGATGATCTCGAGATGAAGCTCGCCCATCCCCTTGATGATCGTCTGGCCGCTCTCGTGGTCCACCGAGACGCGGAACGACGGATCCTCCTGCGCCAGGCGGTGCAGGGCGACGCCCATCTTCTCCTGGTCGGCCTTCGACTTCGGCTCGACCGCGACCTCGATGACCGGATCCGGGAATTCCATGCGCTCCAGCACGATCGGATGCGCGGGGTCGCAGAGCGTGTCGCCGGTGGTGGTCGCCTTGAGGCCCGCGAGCGCAACGATGTCGCCGGCGCGGGCTTCCTTGATGTCTTCGCGGGAGTTGGCGTGCATGGCCAGCATGCGGCCAACCCGCTCCTTGTCGCCCTTCACCGTGTTCATCACCTGGGTCGCTGCGTTGAGCACGCCGGAATAGACCCGGACGAAGGTCAGCGAACCGACGAAAGGATCGGTCATGATCTTGAAGGCAAGGCCCGAGAACGGCTCGTCATCCGAGCTCTTGCGGGTCATTTCCTTGTCGCCGTCCACTTCCACGCCCTTCACGTCGGGCACGTCCAGCGGCGACGGCAGATAATCGATCACGGCGTCCAGCATCGGCTGCACGCCCTTGTTCTTGAACGCGGAGCCGCACAGGACCGGCACGAAGCTGCCGGAGATGGTGCCCTTGCGGATCAGCTTCTTCAGTGTATCGAGGTCGGGCTCCTTGCCCTCGAGATAGGCTTCCATCGCCGCGTCGTCGGTCTCGACGACCGCCTCGATCAGGCGATGGCGATAGTCGGCGGCCTGTTCCTTCATGTCCTCGGGAATGTCACCGACGACGAACTCGGCACCCAGGCTCTCGTCCTTCCAGATGATGCCCTTCATCGCGACGATATCGACCAGGCCGGCGAAATCGCTCTCGACGCCGATCGGCAGGTGGACGACCAGCGGCTTCGCGCCGAGGCGGTCCTTGATCATCTGGACGCAGCGATAGAAGTCCGCGCCGATGCGATCCATCTTGTTGACGAAGCAGATGCGCGGAACGCCGTACTTGTCGGCCTGGCGCCACACGGTCTCCGACTGCGGCTCGACGCCGGCGACGGAGTCGAACACGGTGACCGCACCGTCGAGCACGCGCAGCGAGCGCTCGACTTCGATGGTGAAGTCGACGTGGCCCGGCGTGTCGATGATGTTGATGCGATGCTCGCGCCAGAAGCAGGTCGTCGCGGCCGAGGTGATGGTGATGCCGCGCTCTTGCTCCTGCTCCATCCAGTCCATGGTGGCGGTGCCCTCATGGACTTCGCCGATCTTATAGGACTTGCCGGTGTAATAGAGGATGCGCTCCGTGGTCGTGGTCTTGCCGGCATCGATGTGGGCCATGATGCCGATGTTACGGTAGCGATCGAGTGGAGTGGTGCGCGCCATGATGCGTTCCTAAGCCGCCGTGATTACCAGCGGTAATGCGAGAAGGCCTTGTTGGCCTCCGCCATGCGATGGGTGTCTTCGCGCTTCTTCACCGAGGCGCCGCGGTTGTTCGCGGCATCCATCAGCTCGGCGGCGAGACGGTCGGTCATGGTCTGCTCGGAACGGCCGCGCGCGGTGGCGATGATCCAGCGGATCGCCAGCGCCTGGGCGCGATCGGGGCGGACCTCGACCGGCACCTGGTAGGTCGCACCGCCGACGCGGCGGGAGCGGACTTCGAGGTGCGGCTTCACGTTGGTGAGCGCCTCATGGAACGCCTTCACCGGATCGCCCTTGGACTTCTTCTCGACCTGGGCCATGGCGCCGTAGACGATGGTCTCGGCAGCCGACTTCTTGCCCTGGTACATGAGGCAGTTCATGAACTTGGTGAGGACGATATCGCCATACTTGGCGTCCGGCAGGACTTCGCGCTTCTCAGCGGCGTGACGACGGGACATTGCGCGCTCTCCTTACTTCGGCCGCTTCGCGCCGTACTTCGAACGGCGCTGCTTGCGGTCCTTCACGCCCTGGGTATCGAGCGTGCCGCGGATGATGTGATAGCGAACGCCAGGCAAATCCTTCACGCGGCCGCCGCGGATCATGACGACCGAGTGTTCCTGAAGGTTGTGGCCTTCGCCGGGAATGTAGGAGGTGACTTCGAAACCGTTGGTGAGGCGGACGCGAGCGACCTTACGGAGCGCCGAGTTCGGCTTCTTCGGGGTCGTCGTGTAGACGCGGGTGCAAACGCCACGCTTCTGCGGGTTAGCCTGCAGAGCCGGCACCTTGTTCCGCGTGACCAATGGCGAACGCGGCTTGCGGATCAACTGGTTGATCGTCGGCATTCTAAGTCCTCACCTCGTGCGCGTCCGGACCGAGTCCATCAGGCGCTTTTCCAAACAGCGATACGCGAAACGACCACAACCAGGCCTGCCCTCTCGGGGCGATACCTCGATGCGGTCTCTTTGTACGCTTGCTCTCAAACTGAGAGAGCTATGTTATTTCAATGCTTTGTAGGGGGGCAGCGTCTGGTTCGTTGCGTCCCGGAGGACGACTGGAACCACCACCTGCCCCGTCAAAGGCGCGCGGAATATATTGATTCGGGCATGGGGCGTCAAGGAAAAGCGGAGAGCAAGATTCACAATAATTTACAGAGACTTAGACCGAGTCTTGCGATTCTGTGCACCCACCCATTCCCGCCCTCCGGTCCCAAGTGCCGAGCCTCGGAACTGCACACCCTGCCTTCCGGATGTGAGGTTGCAAATATAGTTAAACTTGTTCCGGGAGGACACCAGTCTTAGCCTCGACCGCCGGGGTACTTGGTGGGCGAGGTCGGTCGTGCGGCTCTGGGGCGTGCTTTCCTCCTTATTACTATGTCTGCTCGCGTGGATCGGAACGGCCGCGGCGGAGCCGCGGGTGGCCCTGGTCATCGGCAACGGACATTACGGCGCCAGCTTCAGCCCGCTGCCCAATCCGCCCAATGACGCCAAGCTGATCTCCAAGGCGTTGAAAGACGCCGGATTCGACGTGACCACGGTGCTCGATGCCGACCAGAAGCAGATGAAGCGCGCCTTTGCCGATTTCGGGCAAAAGCTCGCCGACAAGGGGCCGGACGCGGTCGGCCTCTTCTACTACGCCGGACACGGCGTCCAGGTGGACGGGAAGAACTATCTCATCCCCACCAAGGCCGAGATTTCGAACGCGAAAGATGTCGGCATCGAGGCAGTCGATGCGGACTGGGTGCTGCAGCAGATGGAGTTCGCCGGCAACCGCATGAACATCGTCATCCTCGATGCCTGCCGCAACAACCCGCTCCCGGCCAGCAAGCGTTCGGCCGACAAGGGCCTCGCGCGCATGGACGCCCCGAAAGGCAGCTTCCTCGCCTATTCGACGGCACCGGGGGCGACGGCGGTCGATGGCAAGGGCTCGAACAGCCCCTACTCCCAGGCTCTGGCCCATGCGATCGAGAACAACGCGGTCCCCCTCGAGCAGCTGTTCCGCCAGGTGCGCGTCGATGTGATGAACGCGACCGGCGAGGATCAGGTGCCTTGGGATTCCTCGTCTCTCACAGGCGAGTTCTACTTCAAGCGCCCGAACGGCACGGCGCCGGCGCAGCAGACCGCAGCGCTCACCCCGGCACCCGCGCCACAACCCGCGCCGCAAGGCAGCAGCGCCAGCCGCGCGCCGGAACCCGGCATCGCGCCGGGCAAGGTGTTCCGCGACAAGCCGGATGCGCCGGAATTGGTCTCACTTGCGGGCGGCAGCTTCAACATGGGGGCGCTGCCCGGCGACGAAGTCAACGATCGTGCCGAGGAGCAACCGGCGCATGCGGTGACGCTGAAGCCGTTCGCGATCATGACCAAGGAGGTCACCCGCGATCAGTTCGCCGCCTTCGCCAAGGCGACCAACCGCGAGGTCGAAACCGGGTGCCAGGCCTCGGACGGCGGCGATGGCAAGTGGCGTGACCAGGGGAGTTATCTCGATCCCGGGATCGAGCAGCAGGGCAATCATCCCGTGGTCTGCGTCAGCGAGCAGGATGCCCGCGACTATGCCGATTGGCTCAGCAGCACGACCGGCCATCATTATCGGCTGCCGACCGAGGCGGAATGGGAATATGCGGCCCGTGCGGGCAAGAAGACCGGATGGCCCTGGGGCAACAGCCTCGGCACCGGCGGCTGCAAATCGGTCAACATCATGGACGCCAGTGGTCACAAGAAATACCCGGTCAACGATGCGATGAACTGCGACGACCATTTCGTGACGACGGCGCCGGTGGGTTCGTTCCCGGCGAATGCTTTCGGCCTCTACGACATGATCGGCAATGTCTGGGAGATGGTCAGCGACTGCTGGCACGAGGACTACAAGGGCGCGCCGACCGACGGTTCGTCGTGGGACGACGGCAGTTGCCAGGCTCATGTCCGCCGCGGCGGCGCCTGGCTCGAGAATCCCTGGGACAGCCGCCTTGCCGCGCGCTGGGAGAACGATCCAGGCAACAGGGACACTTCGATCGGTTTCCGCCTGGTGCGGGACTTCTAGCCGGTTCGCCGCGCCCGCCCTGAAGGCCTCAGCCGCGCGCAATAGGGTATTTCCTGACAATGGCGCGGCGCGCATGGGCTCCGTCGCAAAGGCTATTTGTAGGACAAACAGCTCCATTTGTTTCGTGGCGCTGGCCCGCCGCGCATTTCTATTGCACCGAGAAAGGCCACGCATAAGCGCGTGTGAGGCGAGTAAAGACTTATTCAACCTACATTCACAGATTGCATGACCCGCATGCGCAGCGATGCAGTTGCTTTCCTAGCGTCAATCCGCCATTCACCCCGCGAGTTGAGGGCGCGTTTCCGAATCCGGTCGCGCCCATTTCGTTTCTGACAGCAATGAATGAGCGACAGCGGGCTGCGCGCCGTGGGGCAGCTGCGCCGCAGGAAAGCGAATCATGCCGAGTGCATCCTTCAATCAGCGCGACGCCGCGCCAAGCGGACAAGGCGCGCATGTCCGCAATGCCGAGATCTTCATCGACCCGGCGACGCAGCGCGAGATCGCATCCGGCGATGAGCCGCTGTGGGGCCAGTTCCTGCGTACCTGGGAGGCGCTGGTTGCGGCCAAAGGACGCTATCCCGCGCGCGCCGAGATCGATCCCGCGGCGCTCGGCGCCAAGCTGCTGCCGAACGTCTTTCTGGTCGACGTGATCGGCGCGCCGGGCGCGCGGCAGCCCCGCTATCGCTACCGTCTGCTGGGACAAGCGATCATCGACCGCGAGCCGACCCGGGCCGGCGCCTATCTCGACGAGATCGGCGCCACCGCGGACATCGACCAGATCGAGGAGCACTATGCCGGCTGCCTCGACGGCAAGGTCTGGATCCGCGATTCGAATCTGACCTGGACCGATCCGCGCGGCAGCTATCTGCGCTATCGGGCGCTGATGCTGCCGCTCTCGGACGACGGCGTGAGCGTCACCCATCTCATCGGCCTGGCGCTCTACGAGTTCTGATCAGACGTTCTGGATTGCGAGCCGCTTCCGGCGAATCCCGCCCATCAGCAACCAGATCGCAATCGCCATGTTGAGCAGGTTCCAGGCGATGCCGTTGAGGAAGGCGGCGCTGTAGGAGCCGGTCCAGTCGAAGATCAGGCCGGTCATCCAGCCGCCGATCGCCATCCCGATGACGGTCGACATCAGCACCAAGCTGACACGCACGCCCGCCTGCCGGGCCGGAAAGTATTGCCGCACGATCAGGGCATAGCTCGGCACGATCCCGCCTTGCGACAGGCCGAACAGGGCCGACACCACATAGAGTGAGGTGAGGCCGTTGAACGGGATATAGAAGATCAGCGTCACCGCTTGCAGCACCGAGCCAAGGATCAGCGTGCCGACGCCGCCGATCCGGTCGGCAATCAAGCCTGAGCCAAGACGACTGACCACGCCCATGCCGAGCATCAGCGAGAGCATCTCCGCGCCGCGCGCCGGTCCATAGCCGAGATCGGTGCAATAGGCGACGATATGCACCTGCGGCATCGACATGGCAACGCAGCAGGCAACGCCCGCCAGCATCAGCAAGGGTTGCAGGAATCGCGGCGCGGACAGCAGCGCATGCGCGCCCGATCCGTCGCCGCCATTACCCACCGCATGATGGTCCGGGATGGGCGGCCGACGCTTCAGAAACAAGGCCAGCGGCAGCATGGTGACGAGGCAAAGCACGCCGATCGCGAGATAGGCATCGCGCCAGCCGTAGTGGGAAACCGCGTATTCCAGGAGCGGCGGCCAGATCGTGCCGGCGAGATAATTGCCGCTCGCAACGATCGCGACCGCCAACCCGCGTTGCCGCTGGAACCAATGCGTGGTGTCGGCGACCAGCGGCCCGAAGGTCGCGCTGCTGCCGAGCATGCCGATCAGCACCGCCTGAACGAGAAGGAATTGCCAATAGCTGGTGCTGAACGCGCCGGCGATGAAGCCGAGGCCCAGCGTGAGTGCGCCGACCAGCAACGGCGGCAGGATGCCGAACTTGTCCGCGACCCGGCCGAGCGTCACGCCGCCGACCGCGAAGCCGATCATGGTTGCGGTATAGGGCAGCGAACCGCCCGCGCGCCCGACATTGAACTCCTGCTCGATCGTCGTCAGCACGACGACCGGCGCCCAAAGCCCAATCCCGCCCACCGTCGCGAGACCGAGCGAGGCCGCCACCCGGCCCCAGGCATAGAGACTGTCCGGCAGCGGTTCCCCGTCCGGCGTGCGACTGGCTGACATTGTCCCGCTGTTCCCCTGCGAATCCTTGGCCGGATTGTCCGCGACAATCGCGCGATCTTGCTATGATATTTCCTCAGGGGAGCGCGTGCGTCCGCGGCAAGTCTGCTTAATTGTGAGGGTACAATGCCGAAGAAGAACGGCGGGCGATTGGAAGGGAAGGTCGCGCTCGTCACCGGCGCGACCTCCGGCATGGGCTTGGCCATCGCGGAGCGCTTCGCCGAAGAGGGCGCGCGGCTGCTCTTGACCGGCCGCAATCGCGAGAGCGGTGCGCAACTGGCGAAGCGGCTTGGCGCGACGTTCATCGCGGGCGATGTCACCGTGCCGAGCCTCGCCGACGAGCTCGTCCGGGAGACCGTCGAGCGCTTCGGCCGCATCGATATCCTGATCAACAATGCCGGCATCGTCCATCGCGGCACGGCGCTCGAGACGTCGGATGAAGACTTTGCCCGGGTCATGGCCGTGAATGTCGAAGCGGTGTTCCGCTTCTCGCGCGCCGCGGTGCGCCGCATGATCGGGCAGTTCGACCGCGATGCACGCGGCGGTGCCATCGTCAACATCGCCTCCGATTGGGCGTTCGTCGCCGGCCGTGGCGAACTCGCTTATTGCACCTCCAAGGGTGCCGTGGTGCAGATGACCCGCGCCCTTGCCGCCGACCACGCGCGCCAGGGGATCCGCGTGAACGCAGTGGCACCCGGCGACGTCGAGACGCCGATGCTGGTCTCGGGCATCGTGCACCGTGGCGCAACCGCTGCCGAAGGGTTGCGTGAAAACGGGGAAGCCATTCCGATGGGCCGCGTCGGCCAGCCGCCGGAGATTGCCGCCGCCGTCGCCTTCCTCGCCAGCGACGAGGCGAGCTTCATCACCGGCACGACGCTGCTGGTGGATGGCGGCAATACGGCGGTCTGATCGAGCTTCGCCGATCAGCCGCCTTTCCAGAGCATCGGCAACGGTCCGCCCGATCCTGAGACCGGATCCGAATCCGGGAATGAGAGAGCCGCGATCCGCGCGATCATCTCTGCGGTCGCCGCCGCCCGGTGCATATCCGGCTTCTGCTTCGGCGGATAGGCGCCGACCACCAGGAAGTCGCCGGTGGATTCCAGCTTGCAATGCCCGGTCCCGGCCGGCAACACCGCGACATCGCCGGCATTGACCGTGACCTCCTGCCCGTCCGGTCCGCCGAGCAGCAGCCGCGCGCTGCCGCCGGCAAAGCCCAGCGCCTCATGGGCGCCGGTGTGATAGTGGTGATAAGGATAGACGCCGTTGCGCCAGGCCGCAGGCCAGCCGTTGCGGTCGAACATCGCCTCGAATTTCGCGGCGGGATCCTGGCCGGAAATCTCGACTGCATTGCGATAGACCAGCACCGGCAGGCGCGGATTGTTCGGCGTCAAGGCGCCCGGCTTCAGGAGCAGTGTCTCCGGCTTTATCATCGCTGTCTCCCTCACGCGCGGACATAACTCTCGATAGCAACCGCATCGATCTGCTCCGGTTGCATGAAGCGCTCCGCATAGCGCCGATAGACGCCCGAGGTCAGAAACAAGTCGAACACCTCAGGATCGATATGCGCAGTGTCGCGCATCCGAGCCATGATGGAAATCGATTCCGAGAGCGACTTCGCCTTCTTATAGGGCCGGTCTGCCGCCGTCAGCGCCTCGAAGATGTCGGCGATCGCCATCATGCGGGCCGGGACGCTCATCTCTTCGCGGCTGAGGCGTTTCGGATAGCCGGTACCGTCCATCTTCTCGTGATGTCCGCCGGCGATCTCCGGCACGTTGCGCAGATGCCGCGGCAGCGGTAGACGGTTCAGCATGCGGATGGTCTCGATCATGTGCGCATTGATCTTGAAGCGCTCTTCATCGGTCAGGGTGCCGCGCGGGACGGTCAGATTGTAGATCTCACCGCGGTTGTAGAGCAGGTCCGGGACGTCGACCTTGAAGCCCCACGGGTTGTCCGGATCGATCCGGTCGCGTTCGCCGCGGAGGATGATGTGTTCCGGCCGGTCGGCCAGTAGCGGCTCGATGACCGGCAGAGATCGCGCGGGTATGCGCGCCTTGCGCTCACTCTCCTCGTGCGAGAGGCCGATCCGGTCGTCCAGGGTGCGCGTCCAGGTCCGCGTCGCGATTTCCTTCAGCCGCGCGATCCGCTCCGGCGCCATCGCTTCGCCGCCGACATTGCTTTCAGCGACCAGGGCGAACTCGCCGTCCAGCGTGCGCCAGAGGCCCGCCAGCGCGGCCAGCCGTGCATCACGCGCCGCGCCGCCGAGGTTGCGATCGGCGATCTCCTTCCAGCAGGCGACCTCCGCCTCTCGCTTGATCACCTCGAAGCGCATCCGGACTTCGTGCAGGCGATCGTAGATGGTCTCCAGCTTGGTCGCCTTGTCGATCACGAACTCGGGCGAGGTCACCTTGCCGCAATCGTGGAGCCAGCCGGCGATGTGGACCTCCTCCCATTGCTCGTCGGTAAGATGGAAATCCTTGAACGGCCCTTCGCCTGCATCCTCCGCGGCATGGGCCAGCATCTCCATCAGTGCCGGCACGCGCTGGCAATGGCCGCTGGTATAAGGGCTCTTGGCATCGATCGCGCCGGCCAGGAGCTCGATGATCGCCAGCATCAACCGCTTCTGCTCCTCGATCAGCCGGTTGGTCTCGATCGCCACCGCCGCGGTGCCGGAGACCGCTTCGACGAACGCCATCATATCGGTCCGGGTCGCGGCACTCTGCGTCTCGGGATCGCGCGACAGCATCAGCACGCCGACCAGATCACCCTGCCGGTTCTTCAGCGGCAGCGCGATCACCGCGAAATGCTGGCGATGTTCGAAGCCCGGATACCAGCGGGTCACCTGCTCCGGCGTCACGGTGACCTCGACGCTCGCGCGGCTGGTAGCGGCCCGCATCGCCGGATGATCCGCGTCGGGTCCGGGCCGCAGGGTCGGCGGCGGTTTTCCCTCCAGCTGCCGTCCGTCGAATCGCGCCAGAGCACCGGTCAGGCTGCCGTCCGGCTCGGCCAGATAGACGATCCCGCCGCGGGCATGCGTGACGTGGATCGTCTCGGCGATAATCTCGTCCAACAGCCGGTCGAAGCGCTTCTCCCCGCCGAGCAGCGCGCCGATCGCCAGCAGGCGGCTGATGGTGTTCTTCATCCGACCCATTGCCTCGGCCAGCCGGTCGATCTCGACCACGAAGGAATGGACGTCGAAGGGCCGGTCGAACTTCAGCGCGTTGAAATCGCGCGCCGCCTGGGTCAGGCGATCGAGCGACCGCGCAATCAGCCGCGCGATGATGAGCGCCACCAGGGTGGCGACGGTGAGCGCGATCAGGCCGATCAGCAGCATCCATCCCCGCATCCGGTCGGCCTCGGCCAGGATCTCGCGCTGCGGCGTTGCGATTGCGAGCGAGATCGGCTCGGCGCCGCTGATCAGCGGCGCATAGAAGGTCTGCCAGCGCGTCCCGCCGACATCGAACGCGTTGATCGTCGCCTGCGCCGCATAGGCCCGGCCCGCGATCTGCTCCATCACCGGCTGGTGGAGATCCGCGACATTCGGCAGAACGGGAGCACCGGCCGTGTCGAGCACGGAGAGCAGCTTGCCCGCGCTGCTCGCCAGCACGTGGCCGGCCTCGTCCACGATCGCGAGCTGCGACGATGGCGTCGCCTTGGAGGCTTGCAGCACCTCGGAGAGAGAATCGAGCGTGACGTCGACGCCGACCACGGCACGGCCATCCGCGCCGCGCTCGCTGAAGGTGATGCCGATCTGCCGCGTGGTGAAGAAGAGATAGGGTGCACTCATGACAGCACCTTCGCGCTGCATCGCCGCCTTGAACCAGCCGCGTTGCCGCGGATCGAAGACATAGTTCGGCATCGGCCGGTCCAGCAGCAGCACCATGCCCCGGTCGTAGAAGAGATAATGTCCGGACGGCCTGCCGGCGGCGTCATGCGCGATGCTCTGCACCAGAAAGGCCGCGCCGTCCGGCGCCGCGATCGAACGCGCCCAATCCGAGCGGGGCGCGATTGCGCGCACGGCGACGAAATCTCCATCGTCATAGCCGACATAGGCGGCCTGGATCGCCGCGCCGCCCTGCAAGGCCTCGACCATGATGCGGGAAGTGGCGAAGCGCGTTTCCTCGGTCCGCGCCGTTACCAGATAGGAGCGCGACAGCAAGCGCGCCGAAAGAATCGCCGGTTCGGTGATCCGGCCGAGCCCCTGCCTTGTCTGCTCGCCGATGCGCTCGAACAGGGCACCGGCCGAGACCAGCAGCATGTTCCGGGTCTGGATGTACTGCGTAGCGATGGTCACCGCTGCGAAGGCGAAGAGCAGCGCCACGAACAGCGTTGCTATGTAGGCATAGAGTGAAAAGCCCTTGGGTTTTGGGCGCATGCCTGACCGGACCTCGGTGAGGCGTTCATTCTACAGCCGGCGCGCGTGATTGTCATTCCTACCCGATGCGCGGCCGTCGGAATTTGGGCAAGAGTTCCGGGAGGCCGCATTTGGCGTCTCGTCGGCTGAGGCCGTCAGCGCTGTTGCCGCTTCCTTCGGCTTGTTCACCTGTTCTTGCGCGTAGCCCGCCATGGACGCATAGCCGCGCACCACGGCCTCGCGTTCGGCATGGCTGGCGATGTCTTCTACGTCGTTGAAACCTTCGGGCGCGCGCGCTTCGACCAGGTCGATGACCCGCTCCGGCCCGCCCTTGCGGTTGCTGAGCACGATCGCCGCGGTGGCCGGCCGACGCTCGGCGTCATAGGCTGCGAGCGCATCCGGAATCGGCTTTCCCGACGCGAGGTGTTGGGCCAGAGCGTGCGCGTCCAGGATGGCCTGGCTGGCCCCGTTGCTGCCGACCGGATACATCGGATGGGCGGCGTCGCCCAGCAGGGTCACGCGTCCGAACGACCAGCGCGTCAGCGGATCGCGGTCGCAGCAGGGATATTCATAGATCGTCTCCGTCGCCGCGATCAGCGCCGCCGGATCGATGAAACCGAGCCGGAAGCGATCGCGCACGAAGGGCAGCACCTCTTCGGGGTCGCCCGGGCGGTTCCAGTCTTCCCGGCGCGGCGGCGGCTGGGTGCCGTCCGCGATCCGCGCCATGACCGCCCAGTTCGTCAACCGGATCTCCGGTCGCGCCGGATCGGCATGGATCGGATAGAGGACGAATTTCGCATCATTGCCGCCGGCGATCATCATGGTCCGGCCGTCGCCGTAGACCGGCCAATCCAGCGCGCCACGCCAGAGCATGATTCCGTTCCAGCTCGGAGCACCCTCTTGCGGGTAGAGCGTTGCGCGCACCTTGGAATGGATTCCGTCGGCGCCGAGCAGCACATCGCCCCTTGAGACGAGCCGCCGACCGGTCGCGCGGTCCTCGCATTCGGCAGCGACCGCCTCGCCCTCGTCCCGGAATGCCGCAAGCCGACTGCCAACATGGATGCGCTCTGGGCCGAGGCGGTCCAGCGCAGCGCGCAGCAGCACGCCGTGCAGCTTGCCGCGGTGGATGCTGAATTGCGGCGTGTCATAGCCCGCTTCGATGCCACGCAGCTCCTGCCAGACGGTCTGGCCGAAACGGTTGGCGTAGATGAGCTCGCGGGTGCGGATTCCCGCGGCATCCAGCGCCGACAGCAGGCCGAGCGCCGCCAGTTCCTTGATCGCATGCGGCAGCATGTTGATGCCGACACCGAGCTCGCGCAGTTCGCTCGCCTGCTCGTGGACCTCGGACTCGATGCCTCTCTCATGCAAAGCCAAGGCGGCGGTCAGCCCGCCGATCCCGGCGCCGACGATGACGACCTTCATCACCACTCCATCGATAGGCGAGAGAGTCGCGTGACGCGACATCAATGATTACGCCCGGGATGAAGTTCGGTTCCCGATCGGGCGAGCGTTTCGGCCCCGATGCGGCCAACGCGGTTGCAGCCCCGGCAGTCCGCGGAACGGCCCCCTTCATGAGCCCTTTTCAGCACGGCAATCTGGGCTGGCCCCCTGGTCAGACCGGCCGCGCGTTCCCACATCAGCCACACCCTTGCGGCGATGGGAGGCGGCGGGTATGCGTGCGCGACAGGCGTGAATACCGGCAAACCCGGCCCCGGCGGGGGCGCAACCACCGATATTGCCGGCGCCATCGCACGCGAGGAGGCGAGCGGCCTCGCTTATATGTTCTGGGGCCGGGTCGCCGTGCTGGCGCTGCTGGCACTCTGGGTCGGCCTCACGATTCCCTTCCAGCGCTCGCAGGCCTATCTCCTCGCCATCATCGTCTTTGCGGTGCTCGGGGCGCCCTCCTACCTGCTTGCGCGCCGCGGCATCCGCAGCATCTTCGCCACCGCCTTCTTCCTGCTGCTCGATGCCAGCATCCTCACCTATATCCTGATCGTGCCGCCGCCCTTCCTCGCCGAGGAATGGACGCCGCAGCTGAATTTCCGCCTGCCGAACTTCCTCTATCTCGGCATCTTTCTCGCCAGCATGGCCTTGAGCTATTCGCCCACGCTGGTCATCTGGGCAGGCATCGCCTCGATCCTGGCCTGGAGCACCGGCTTCCTCTGGATCGTCGGCCTGCCGGATACGATCCCGACGACCGCGCGCAGCCAGCTGGACAGCGGCCTCAGTCCCGAGGTCATCATCAGCAACTTCCTCAACCCGCATGCGGTGAGCGTCACCGCCTGGTATAACCAGCTGGTCTTCCTGGCGCTGGTGACCGGCATCCTGGCGCTGGCAGTCTGGCGCTCGCGCCAGCTGGTCTATCGCCGCGCCGCCGCCGAAGCGGAACGCGCCGCGCTCTCGCGCTACTTTTCACCCAACATCGTCGAAGAGCTTTCCACCCGGAGCCCGGAGCTGGCGCAACCCGCTGTTCAGCCGGTGGCCGTGCTCTTCGCCGATATGGTCGGCTTCACCGGAATCTCGGAACGCCTGGGACCGGAAGCACTGGTCGCCCTGTTGCGCGAGTTCCATGGCCGCCTGGTCCAGGTCGCCTTCGCCCATGGCGGCACGCTCGACAAGTATATCGGCGATGCAATCATGGTGCATTTCGGCACGCCGCGGCCGAAGGTGGAGGATCCGCTGCGCGCACTCGCCTGCGCCGGCGCCATGATCGAAGACATCCGCGGCTGGAGCGCCGAGCGGGTGCGCCGCGGCGAGATGCCGATCGAGATCGGGGTCGGCGTGCATTACGGCGACGTCCTGGTCGGCAATATCGGCGATCAGCGGCGCCTCGAATATACGGTGCTCGGCGATACGGTGAACGTGGCGAGCCGGCTCGAGCGGCTGACCCGCGAAGCCGGGGTGCCGCTGATCGTCAGCGACGACCTGGTCGTGGCGGTGCGCGGTTGCGGCGGCGATCCGCTGCATATCGTGAAGGACCTCTGCCGTGACGAGGCCCGTACCGTCCGCGGCCGTCGCGAACCGATCGCGATCTGGTGCGTCACCGCGCGGCTGCAGACGCGCGCCGTCCGCGTGTAGCGGCCGCGCGCGCGTTACGCCAGCTTGCGGATTTCCTCGGCCACCATCGCCTGCAATTTCCAGAGATGGCTGTCGTGGATGCCGTATTCCTCGAGCTTGGTGATGGTCTGATAGAGATAGTTCGCGCAGGAGCCCCAATGTCCGGCGGCTCGCGCCAGGATGCGCGCGACCTCGGCATCCGGCAGCTTGCCGGTGTAGTAGCTCGCGCGCGGACCGGCATAGAACGTGAGTGCGCGCACCTTGCCGATTTCGGTGGTCGCCGTGATCCAGCGCAGGTCGCCGACATCCTCGTGCTGGTCGACCTCGCGATGCAGCAGCTTGCTGAGCTGCGCAACCCTGTCCTGATCCGGCAGCCGGCCGATGACGCCATGACAGGCGCCGCCGTGATCGAGCGCCATCATCAGGCCCGGAAAGTCCGGCGTGCCCCGCCAGCGCTTGAGCTCCAGGCAGAACGAGCGATGCCAGCCATGGGCGGTGGCGCGGCGATGCTCGGTGAAATCGCATGCGGGCCGCCAGATCAGCGAGCCATAGGCGAAAACCCAGAACGGCGCGTTGCCGCATTCGGCGATCAGCCGCGCCGTGAGCGCCGCATAGTCTGTTTCCGTCAGATAGTTCCGATCCGGCAGCGGCCCGGGATCGGGTTCGGTCCGCTCGACCCGCGCGACCAGCTCTGCGGTCAGGGAGAGCGCGGATCTCCGGACCGCTTTTAGGGAACGCGCCGGCATGATGTCCCCGAGATCGAAACCGGCCCGAGAATAACGTCCCCGTGACCGCCGCGCCAGCCGGGAACCGGGACGCGCGGTAAGGCGTTTTGGCGACGACGAGGACTGCAGGGGACGAAAGATCGATGCGTTTCAACCGCGACTTGGCGGGGGTTTCCCGCATTGCCTGGCCGCTGGGCGCGGTCCTGCTGCTGGCCGGTTGTGCCGGCAATGTGGAGGGCCGCATGCTGCACACGCCGGAGACCTTCACCGGCGAATCAAGCGCGAGCATCGACGGCGACGGCGCGCTCCAGCTCACGAGCAGCGAAGGCGCGCAATGCCACGGGCCGTACCGCCAGGTCGCCAACGACACCGCCGGCGAAGTCCAGGCCGATGACGACACGGAGAATGGGCAAGCCACCCTCACCTGCTCCGACGGCCGCACCGGCTCGGTGATGTTTCTGGTCGGATCCGACCAGGCGGTCGGCACCGGAATGCTCGGCCAGGACATCGTCACCCTGACGATCGGCCAATGAAAGCGCCCTTCTAGCGCGGCGGTGCGCCGCGGTTTGCCAGCACCCGATCGATCGCTTCGACCAGCTTCGACTGGCGGAACGGCTTGTCGAGCACGGCGGCAGCGCCGAGCCGCTCGGCCACCGAGAGCTGGTCGAAGTCGGCCGAGCCGGAGCTCGAGCCCGACATGGCGATGACCGGGATACGCATCCCGTTGTTGCGCAGCCAGTTCAGCAATTCGAACCCGTCGCCGGCCGGCATGTAGATGTCGGTGATGATGATGTCCGGCGTATGCCTGCCGACCCGGGTGATTGCCGCGCGCGCGTCTTCGGCGCATTCGACGTCATAGCCCACCGACGCCACCATCCGGCACAGCGTGTCTCGCAAAGCCGGATCGTCGTCGACGATCAGCACGGAAAACGGTGGATGCCCCGAACTCATAATGTCTTTTGCCGCAACTGCGTTGCGACGGCGGGACGCGGAATCCCTGTGCGTGCCATTTGCGCCCATGTTTCAGCGACCTTGTCGCATCCCCCGCATGGTTAATTCTTCATTAAGACATGCAGAGCATCCGACATTCGAATCTCCAACCCAAAATCGGTAAATTGGTTGCGGCTTCATCCTTTAGAGCAGTCCTTCCCAAAGGCGGGCGAAGAAACTGCGGAAGCGGTCCGCAAAAGGCCGTTGCGCCTCCCAGTGCGCACGATCAATCGCCTTCGCCTTTCGCTCCCCGTTCTTGAAGATGGCCTCGAGATCACGTGCGGTTCTCCGGCCGAGCACGACGGCGTCGATCTCGTCGTTGAACAGCACACTGCGATGATCGAAGTTCGAGGAACCGATCGCCGACCAGACGCCGTCGATGACGATCGTCTTCGAATGCAGGACGACATTCTGCGTCTCATAGATCTTCACGCCGGCGCGCAGGAGATCGCTGTAATGCGAGCGCGCGGCTTCGACCGCGATCTCGGCGTCGCTCTTCTCCGGCAGCAGGAGGCGCACGTCGCACCCACGCCGTGCCGCGACCATCAGCGCCTCGACCTCGTCCTCCGTCGGGACGAAGTAGGCATTGCTGATCCAGATCTTGCTTTCCGCGCTGCGCAACGCCGAGACCAGAGTCACGTAGTAGCGTGAGATCTCCTGTTCCGGCGTGCTGCCGATGATGCGCACGACCGCATCGCCCTTCGCGACCGGTTTCGGGAAATAGGGCTTCTCATCGAGCGGTGTGCCGCCCTCCTCCTTCCAATGCGCGAAGAAGAGCTTCTGGACTTCGACGACCGCCGGACCTTCGATCCGAACGGAGGTATCGCTCCAATGGGCGGGCAGGCCGGTCGTCGAATCCTCCTCATCGTCATCTCCGCCCGGAGATTTGCTCTCATAGCTCCGGCTGAGATTGACGCCCCCGGTGATCGCGATCCTTCCGTCCGCCACCAGGATCTTGCGATGGTCGCGGTCGTTGCCTTCGATGACGTTCGCCGGATTGGGGTCAATCGGATGGAACTCGAGCAGCTTCGCGCCGGCCGCCTTCAAACGATCGAAGAATGCGTCGGGGGTGTCGCTGGAGCCGTAGCCGTCATAGATGATGTTGACGGCTACGCCATGCTGCAGCTTGGCAATCAGCATGGCGCCCAACGCCTGCGCGTTGCCGTCCGGCGTCTTCAGATCCACGTCCTCGATCATATAGTATTCGAGATTGATCGTCTCACGCGCCTCGGCGATCGCCTTGCCGATTGCCGCAAACGTCTGCTCTCCGTCGTGCAGCACTTCGACCGTGTTGTCGGCGGTCAGCGGACTTCCGGCGACCGCCTCCTCGACCTTCAGATGCCGCTGCAATATGGCGCTGCCCTCGGCGCCGTCGCCAAGCCGTTTCAGCAGCGCATCGCTCTCCGCCGGCGAGAGCGGCCCTTCCGCTGCTTGGATGACCGGTTTCGGTTGGGCGGCGGATCGTGCGATGCTCCGATCGGCATTCGGAACGGCACAGGCTGCGAGCGCCGCCGCCAGTACCAGAAGTCCCAATCGCGTGATCGTGAAGGATGAGGACATGGTCCGCAGATCCGGATGCCAGGAAAGAACCCGCTGGGAAACCGAAACGTTCCGATGGGTCGTTCTCTCTCCTGGCCGGTGTGATATAGGCTGGCGCGAAATATTCCGGCGAAGCGATGGAATAAAATCGAAAATGAAACAGACCGCTCTCTGCGCCCTCCTCCTGCTGGCCGCCTGCGCATCCGATCGCACGGTCGAAGCGCATATCAACCAGACCGGCGAGAGCTTCACCGGCACCTTCGATCCCGGCACCTTCGGCGGGTCGCTGGAGATGGAGAGTGCCAAGACCAAATGCACCGGCCGCTCGACCGGCTCTGAGGCGATCGGCACGACCGTCGTCGTCCTGATCTGCGACGATGGTCGTGCCGGTTCTGCGGTGCTGCTGGATGGCCCGACCCGCGCCAGCGGATCGGGGGTGCTGGGCGACGATCAGGTCAGCATCTCGATTGTCCGCTAGCTCAGGTGATGCACGTCCTGCAGGCCGTAGACCGGCGTCGGCAGGCCTTCCATCCGAGCCTTGAGCTGCATCGAGAGGAACTGCGAGTAGTGCCGCGACTGGTGCAGGTTGCCGCCGTGGAACCAGAGGCCCTCCTGCTGCGTCGGCTTCCACATGTTGCGGAGCTCGCCTTCCCAGGGCCCGGGATCCTTGGTCGTATCGGAGCCCAAGCCCCAGCACTTGCCGACCTTGTCGGCGACATCCTGTGAGATGAGCTGCGCCGCCCAGCCGTTCATCGAGCCATAGCCGGTGGCATAGACGATGAGATCGGCCGGCAGCTCGCTGCCATCGGTGAACTTGACGCCGGTCGCGGTGATGCGCTCGACCTTGCCCTGCTTCAGCTTGACCGATCCGTTGCAGATCAGTTCGGACGCGCCGACATCGATGTAATAGCCGGAGCCGCGGCGCACATACTTCATGAAGAGCCCGCTTTCATCGTCGCCGAAGTCGAGCATGAAGCCGGCCTTCTTCAGCCGCTCATAGAAATCGGCGTCGCGCCGCTTGATCTCCTGGTAGAGTGGCTTCTGGAACTCGCCGAGCAGCTTGTAGGGGATCGAGGCGGCAATGAGATCGGCCTTCTCGGTGGTGATGCCCTTCTCCAGCGCCTCCTCGCCCCAGAGCGGATAGGTGGTGACTTCCATCAGGCTCTCGGATTTCGAGACATGGGTCGAGGAGCGCTGGACCATGGTGACGTCGGCGCCGTGCTCCCACAGATCGGCGGCGATGTCATGGGCGGAGTTGTTTGAGCCGATGACGACGCATTTCTTCCCCTTCCAACCTTCGCCGCTCTTGTGTTGCGAGGAGTGGTGCTGCGTGCCCTTGAAGTCCTTCATGCCCGGATAGTCCGGCATGTTCGGGACGCCGGCCTGGCCGGTCGCGAGCACCAGCTGCTTCGGTCGGAGCGTCACTGGCTTGCCGTCGCGCATCACCTCGACGACCCATTCCTTCTTGGCGGAATCGTATTTGGCGCTCTTACACTCGGACCTGGTCCAGTAGTTGAGCTCCATGATCTTGGTGTAGCTCTCGAGCCAATCGCCAATCTTGTCCTTCGGCGCGAAGACCGGCCAGTCGTCCGGAAACGGCAGATAAGGCAGATGGTCGTACCAGACGGGATCGTGCAGGCAGAGCGACTTGTAGCGCTTGCGCCAGGAATCGCCCGGCCGTTCGTTCTTTTCGACGATGATGGTGGGCACGCCGAGACGCTTCAGCCGTGCACCGAGCGCGATGCCGCCTTGGCCACCGCCGATGATGAGGACATAAGGCTGCTTCGTATAACCGAGCGTCGCCTCCTCCTCGGTCTTCCGCTCCAGCCAGGTCTTGCGGTCGCGATGCACCCCGTGCTCGGTGCCCCGCCAGCGGTTGCGGCCTTTCTTTTCCTCGAAGCCTTTCAACTCCTGGGCGGTGGTCAGAAGGGTCCAGGCTTTGTCGCCCTTCAGCCGCATGTGACCGCGACCGCGCGCGGCGGCAGTCTCGAAGGTGAACCAGGCGTCGGTGATCCCGTCTTTCTCCGTCGCCTCGCCGTCGAGCTTCCAATTGCCGGGCTTGGCGTTACCCAACGTGGCCTTCAGGCCGTCGACGATTGCGGCCCGCCCCTCGAGGGTCTTCAGGTTCCAGGTGAAGGCGATGAGATCGCGCCAGAACCCACCCTCCTCGAACATCGCCGCCGCGCCGGCTGTGTCATTGCGCGCCAGCGCGGATGCGAAAGCGGAAAGCCAGTTGGATGCGCGCTCGGTCGGTGTGCTCATGTGTCTCCTGCCCAGTTCATTGTTGTTTTTTCAGGCTCAGTATGAAACGGCACGGGTTTCAGAGACAAGCGTAGACGGCGTCGATCAGGGCCTTGCGCCTGGGGTCGATGCCATCGTCGAAACCGAGCATCCGGTTGGTGACATAGGCGAAGCCGAGCCGCGCTTCCGGATCGGCGAAGCCGTAGCTCCCGCCCCAGCCGCTATGGCCGAAGGCAGCCTTGCCGGTGAGAGGGTTGTCGATCTGGAAGCCGGCGGCAAACGCGGTCGGCGTGCCGAAGCTCTCGTCGATGCCGCGCACCCGTGGCCGCGCGGCTTCGGCAATGGACTGGCGCCGGATCATGGTCCCGCCGCCCGCCGCCAACATGCCGTAGATCTTCGCCAGGCCGGTCGCACTTGCCTGGCCGTTGCCGCCGGGGATTTCCGCAGCACGCCAGGCGCGCTGGTTGGGCGCTAGCGCGACCGGGGTCGGATTGGCACAGGAATGCGGGAAGGCCGTCGAGAGAACATAAGCGACCCAATCCGAGGCCTTCGGTCCCTCGATCATCTCGGCGACGCGGTGCTCCTCGCGCTCGGGCAGTCCGACGAAGAAATCGGCATCGAGCGGCCGCGCGATCTCCTCGGCGAGAAAACGGCCCACGCTGCGGCCGTCCACGCGCCGCAACACTTCGCCGGCGAGATGGCCGTAGGAGAGTGCGTGATAGATCGAACGGCTGCCAGGCGCCCAGAGCGGCGGCATGCGCGCCAAGGCCTCGACATAGGGATCCCAGGCAAGCAACCCCGCCTCGTCCATCGCCACCGACAGGCCGTTCAGGCCTGCCTGATGCGACAAGACCTGATCGAGCGTGATCTGCTCCTTGCCGCCGGCGGCAAACTCCGGCCACCAGCGGGCCACTGGCGCCGCATAGTCCAGCTTGCCACGCTCGACCAGCATCGCAATCGCCAGCGCCACCACGCCCTTCGTGCAGGACCAGACATTGATCAGCGTCTCCCGCCGCCAGGGCCGCGTCCGCGCCGCGTCGGCGTAGCCGCCCCAGAACTCCGCCACCGGCTTGCCATCGAGCACGACTGCAACCGCGCCGCCATGCTCCAACCCGGACGCAAAATTCGCGGCGAAGACGTCCCGTAGACCGGCGAATCTCGAATCTGCGGTCCCGGCGATCGTGGCGGCGGCCATGGGCTGCATTGCGGAATTTTCCGGGAGTTGTGGTTGCAGCGCCGCATGACCGGCGCGAGCACGCATCATAGCACAACGCCGGCCGCCTTGCGCGCTAGATCAAGCCGCGCAACACATTCTCAAGGCTCATGGTGCCGCGCAGGACGGCTTGCGGATTCTCGAAATCGAGCCAACCCTCGTTGAAGCCGTCGAGCATCTGGATGCGAGGCAAGGGATCGCGCATGCCCTGCGCCTGGAAGAACGCACCCCAGGTTTCGCGCGGGACGGCTTGTGCCGCGACCGTGCGGCCGAGAACTTTCGAGAAGATCGCGGCGGCATCGTCCGGGGAGACATCGGCGCTCTTCAGCTCGACCACGCTGCCCGAGCTTCCGCGTGCGGTCAGCAGATCGGTGGCGGTGCGCGCGATGTCGGCGGTCGCCGCCATCGGAATGGCGCGCTCGAGCGGCTGCAGGAAGCTCGGCAAGACCCCTCGATCGCGGGCGCTCGCCACGTCCCAGCTGAAATTCTCCATGAACCAGGCCGGCCGCAGGCTCGTGACCGGAAGATCGAGGCGGCGCAGTGCTTGTTCGACCAGGGTCTGCTGGCTGAGGAGATTGGGCTGGGCCGCCTGGGCGCCGATGGTGGAGAGATGCAGGACCCGCGCGGGACGCGCCGCTGCCAGGGCTTCAGTCAGGGCGGCGATGACGGCGTGGACTTCCGGAAATCCGGGTGCCGGATCGAAGATCGGCGGTGGCAGGATCAAGACCGCCTCGGCGCCCCGGAATGCCGCGGCCAGAGCCTTGGGGTCGGTCATCTCGGCCAAGGCGATCTCGCAGCCCTGGCGCCGCCAAGCCTCTGCCTTGGTGAGATCGCGCAGGACGGCGCGGACCGGCTTGCCCGCGGCCAGGAGATTGCGGGCAACGGCGCCGCCGACTTTTCCCGTCACTCCGGTGATGGCGTACATGATGAAAGCTCCTTTCCATTGCGGATGTGGGAAAGGTGGCCGCCGGGCGACGTTGACTGAAGTGCGCTTCTGTCAGAGGGTTGGTGACTTCGACGCAACAATCACGCGGAAGGTGGCGCGATGCCGTTCGATGGCCGGTTGGTGGCGAATGTCGGCGTGCTGGCCGCGATCGTCGAGGCCGGAAGCTTCGCGAAAGCGGCAGAAGCACTGGGACTTTCGCCCTCGGGAGTCTCCCGCGCCCTGGCGCGGCTGGAGGAGCGTGTCGGGGTGCGGCTGCTCGACCGCACCACGCGCTCGCTGGCGCTGACCGATGAGGGACGGCGCCTCTATGGCGAGATCGGGCCGCTGCTTTCGGGCATCGAGGATGCGTTCACCGCGACCGCGGGGGCGCGGGCGGTGGTGAAGGGCCGGCTGCGGGTCAATGTCGATGCCTTCTTCTCGCGCTTCCTGCTGGGACCGGAAATCGGGCGCTTCCTCGCTCGCTATCCGGAGGTCGGCCTGGAGCTGGTCGCCCGCGACGGGCTCGGCGATCTGGTCGGTGAGGGATTCGACATCGCGCTGCGCTTCGGCCAGCCGCCGGATTCCGCGCTGGTGGCGAAGCGGCTGCTGGAGACCCATACCTTGACCGTGGCGGCGCCCGCCTATGTGAAGCGGCGCGGCATGCCGCGGGCGCCGTCGGAGCTGGCGCGTCACGACTGCATTCTAATGAAGAACACGCTGAGCGGCGAGACCTTGAGCGTCTGGAGCTATCGCAAGGGGCAGCGGCGCGAGAGCGTCACCGTCTCCGGACGGCTGCTGGTTTCCGAAGTCGGGACCCTGCTCGGCGCCTGCCTGGCGGGTGTCGGCGTCGCGCGGATCAAGGGACTCGGCATCGCCGATCTCATCGAGAAGGGCAAGCTGGTTTCCCTGCTTCCCGACTGGCAGGGCGAGCGGTTTCCGCTTTATGCGCTCTATCCGTCGCGCCACCTGCCGGCGGCGAAGGTGAAGGCCTTCATCGATTTCGTGGAAGAGGTGCTCGCCGGCCGCGCGTGATCGGCCGCGGCCGTGTTACAGCCGTAGCCCGGCGCCCTGCCGGCTGACATGGCGGTGTAGCCGCGTTGCAGCAATCTGGGCAGCCCACGGGTTTAGGAGCACGGCATGCAAGCCTTCTGGCGGCCCCGCACGGCCGACGCGGATTTCTTCGATCTCTTGACCGGCAGCTACGCGCGGCTGGTCGGGCGCAGCCTGGTGCCGCCCGGGGCCGATGCCGACTGGCTCTACACCGAGGCGCCATTCGCCGTGCTGGCGCATGATACCGAGGACGATCCGCGCTTCGTCTATGCCAACCGCGCCGCGCAGGCTTGCTTCGGCTATTCCTGGGCGGAGTTCGTCGGCCTGCCCTCGCGCCTCTCCGCGGAAGCGCCGGAGCGCGCGGCGCGGCAGGCTCTGTTGGAGACGGTCGCGCGCGACGGCTACATCGCCGACTATCGCGGCGTACGGATCGCGAAATCCGGCCGGCGCTTCTGGATCGAGCAGGCCGTGGTCTGGGAGCTGATCGACGACCTCGGCCGCCGCCACGGCCAAGCCGCGACCTTCGAGCGCTGGGTCGATCTACAAGGGCGGAGCTAGAGCCCGGCGCTCCACGCCGCGACGCGTTCCGCGAGCGTCTTCAGGTGATCGGCGGCGGAGAAGCCGGAGACCGATTTCCGCGGCTTCAGGTCGTGATCGCCGTCTTCCAGCCAGAGCAATTCGATCGCCGGCGAGAGCGTGTAGGTCGCGACCTCGCCCGGGATGCCGAAGGGATCGCGGGTGCCTTGGACGATCAGGGTCGGCGTCTTCAACGCGGCAAGATGCGCGGTGCGCAGCTGCTGCGGCTTCTCCGGCGGATGGAACGGATAGCCGAGGCAGAGCAGGCCCGCGGGACGGACTGCGTCGGCGATCATGCTGGCGACCCGGCCGCCCATGGATTTGCCGCCGATGATGAGCTTGCCCTTTGCGCCGAGGGCATCGATCGCCGCGCGGTATTCCGGCATGACGGTCTCGGCCCGCGGTGGCGGCTTGCGCTGACCGCTGCGCCGCGCCGCCATATAGCCGAACTCGAACCGCGCGACCCGGAGACCCGCGGCGGCGAGCGCCGTGGCGGTCGCGGTCATCGACGCGGAATCCATCGGCGCGCCGGCACCATGGGCGAGGAGGATTGTGGTGGCAGCGTCTTCGGGGCCGTCGAAGAGGAAGTCGGTCATGTATCGGATTCCGGCAGAGGCAGGTGCATGGTAGAGGATAACGCCCGGCGCTGGATCACCTTATATGCATGGCATGAAACTCTTCACCATCGGGTTCACGCAATCGAGCGCGGCGCAGTTCTTCGGGCGGCTGAAGGCGGCGGGAGTGCGGCGGCTGGTGGATGTGCGCCTCAACCGCAGTTCGCAGCTTGCCGGTTTCGCGAAGGAAGGCGATCTCGCCTACTTCGCGCGGGAGCTCTGCGGGATCGAGACCACAGCAGTACACGAGCTCGCACCCACGGCGGCGATGCTCGGCGCTTATCGCAAGGGTGAGATCGACTGGGCGGAATATGCGGGGCAGTTCGTGACGCTGATCGCCGCGCGCAGGATCGAAGGGGTGTTGAATCGGACAGAAATGGACGGCGCGTGCCTGCTCTGCAGCGAGGCGCGGCCGCATCACTGCCACCGGCGCCTGATCGCGGAATACCTGAAGGCGAAATGGGGCGGCGTCGACGTCGTCGATCTCTAGCCGGGGCGGGCCAAGAGAGAGGAGGATGCGACAGGAAGGTGCGAGACGCGCCAGGCAGGCGCCTTTCGCCGTGGAAAGCGCTTGGGTGCGCGCAGCGTCTCGGTCATGGTGCGCCGCAGTCCAACCTATGACGGAGAGCAACATGGCTGAGAAGCATACTGGCAAGTGTTTTTGCGGCGCGGTGGAGGTTGAGGTGACCGGGTCACCCGAGGCGATGGGCTATTGCCATTGCAGCTCCTGCCGCTCCTGGTCGGCGGGACCGGTCAATGCCTTCACGTTGTGGAAGCCCGAGGCGGTCAAGGTGACCAAGGGCGCGGAGCACATCGCCAAGTTCATGAAGACCGAGGTGAGCGACCGGCAGTGGTGCAAGAAATGCGGCGGCCATGTCATGACCGGGCATCCGCCGCTGGGCTTGATCGACGTCTATGCCGCGACCCTTCCCAGCCTCGCCTTCAAGCCGGGCGTGCATGTGAACTACGGCGAGACCGTGCTGCGCATGAAGGACGGGCTGCCGAAGCTCAAGGACTTCCCGAAGGAGTTCGGCGGGTCCGGCGAGATGGTGGCGGAGTAGGTGCGGGCGGGCTCAGCCCGCCTTCGCCTTTTTCTTGGTGGCGGTCTTGGTGGCGGTGGCGGTCGCCTTGGCTTCCACCGCCGCGGTCTCGGCGGCGGCGTCGCGCGCGAGGCGGAGAGCCTTCAGCTTCGCGGTCTTCTGCGATTGCGCCTCGAAGGCCTTCTCGCGCTCCTTGACGGTTTCGGCATCCTTGGCGCGGTCGCGCTGGAACAGCTCGCGGGCTTTCTTGCGGGCTTCCTCGGCCTTGGCTTCGGTCGGTCTCAACATCGTGGCAGGCTCTTTCATTCCAGTTGCAGGCAGTAGCTTGCAGGGACGTAAAGAGCGGCGGCGCGAGACGAAATTCGAGGGCTCGTGCGGCAAATCTCGACGTGGAATCTCCGCCGCCGGATCGATGCCCGGCGGCGGTCTTCAAGCGGCAATCAGAGCAGCTTCAGATTGGCAGCCGCAGCCTTGCCGCGCTCTTCCTGCACGTCATAGCTGACCGCCTGGCCGTCATTGAGCCCGCGGATGCCGGCGCGCTCGAGGGCGCTGATATGGACGAAGACGTCCTTGCCGCCATCATCCGGCTGGATGAAGCCGAAGCCCTTTTGCGAATTGAACCACTTAACTTTTCCCGAAGCCATGCGAACAAACCTTATGCGTAGACGGATGCCAGGATGCGGATTTCAAGCGGCGCGGCGGTGCCGGGAGCAAGAAAACCGGCAGCTCTTAAACCGAGCATGCGCAGCCGACGGCCCCGTGGGGGGCCGGATGGCAGATCATGGCCGCAATCGACGCATCTGGCAAGCCATCCCGGTTGGGCCCGCGGAAAGCGCAGCGGGCTGCAGCCCCCGGAGCGGCTGCCAGCCCCGCACGGCTTGGTGGCGGATATGGCGGGCCCCGGCCCCGTGAAGCGGCGGCGCGGGCCGGCCCAGCGCAACGGCGCCCCTACTCCACCACCAGCTTCACCTTGTCGCCCGGCGTCACGTCGTCGCCGGCGGCAAGGCCGTTCAGCACGCGGAACCACTCGAGCTTCTTCTCCTTGACCGCCATGCGCTCGGCCAGGCTCTTCACCGTGTCGCCGGGCTTGACCGTGACGACGTGGAGGCGCAGCGCCGGCCTGGGCTTGGCTTCGGCGCCTTCCAGCCCGCGGAAGCTCTTCAGGGAGGCGAGGAAGCCGGCATCGAGATCGTCGAAGGCGCGGCGGTGCGCGACGTAGAGCAATTTGTAGAGATGGTTGCCGCGGTCGTGGACGGCGGCCAGGCGGATGGTGAAGGGATCGTTGGCGGCGACGCCGGTCGCACCGCGCCAGCCGTCGATCTCGAGCGGGCGCACGTCGGTGACGCTCAGCTTGTCCATCATCGACGACTGGACATAGGCCGCCAGCGATTGCCCGGTGTAATCCTCGGTCTGCTCGATCACCAGCGCGGCCTTGGGGCCGATGCCGAACACGCCGCCATGGCTGACCCAGAGGTCGAAATCCGGCGGCGCCTCGAAGCCGAAGCCCAGGGCGGCGTTCACCAGGCGGCGCCCCTCGACCGTGCCGTCGACCGGATCCTCGCCGAAGGTCATGCCGTCGACCGCCGCGAGATAGGCGTCGCGGTTGCGCATCGGCGCGGCACCGGCGGGAGCTGCGGCCGCCACGGCACCCGGCGCGGGCTCGCTCGCCGCCGCCAGCTTCGCTTCCTCCACATTCATCATCTCGACCTTGGCGGCTTCCACCTTGGCGGCTTCCAGGGCGTGCGCCTCGCGCTGCGGCGTCGCCGGATGCGACTGGTCCAGCGCGAACATCTCGTGGGCGATCGGATTGCCCTTCATCTTGCCGTCGTCGAGCGCGGTCTTCGCATCGCCGGTGCGCATCGCGACCAGGATCCCCTCCGGGTCGTAGCCGGCGAGCGCCATGTAGTGGATGCCGAGCGCGTCCGCTTCCAGCTCCTGCTCTTGCGAGTAATCGGAGGACCGCGCCGACTCGTCGGCCAGCTTCTTCGCCAAGGCGAGGTCGTCGATGCTCTGGCTGGAATGGCGCAACAGCACGCTGAGCAGGATCTTCACCGTGTCGTGGTCGCTGCGGCCGAAATGGAAGGCGTCGACATGGCCGATCTCGTGGCCGATGATCCCCGCGATCTCCGCCTCGCTGTTGGCGAAGTTGAGCGCGCCGCGGGTGACGTAGACATAGCCGCCCGGCAGTGCGTAGGCGTTGATCTCGTCGTCGTTCAGGATGGTGAAGGTGTATCTGATGTCCTTGCGGACCGTGTTCTTCACCAGGGTCTGGCCGATGCGATCGACATAGGCCGAGAGCGCCGGATCTTCCTTATAGACGCCGTAGCTGGCAGTGAGCTCGTCATTGGCCTTCTTGCCGGCCGCGGCCTCGATCGCGGGCGTGACCCCCCGCGTGTAGATCGGCTTGCCGGTGACCGGGTTGATGTTCTGCGCCACGCAGCCCGAAAGCACCGCCGCCAGGAGCAGCGCCCCCGCCCTGCTCCAAATACCCCAATGCATGGTCCCGCCGTCCCTTACCCGCGATCACCCGCCCGGATATTCACCCGGCGGTGGCAGCACGGGCAATACCATTTTGGTCACAGACGCATACCGGAGTGAGTCGAAATGCGGGGCGACGAATAGATTCCTCCGCCCGCCTGCGCTCTATCAATCAACATCGCGTGCCGGGGCGGAAAGCGATCCGGCTGCAAGCATCCTGTGCGCGGCCATGCGCGGAAGGTCGAGCGGGGTTGCGTGGTGCGGCGTAGGCGCGCGGGCGGCAACTGCCTAGTCTCGCCGGTGCCGCCCCGCGCGGCGACCATGCATAGGAATTGAGGGAGTGCCGATGATCCGCTTCTATTTCCACCCGACGCCCAATCCCGCCAAGGTGGCGCTGCTGCTGGAAGAGCTGGGGCTCGCCTATGAGCTCGTGCCGGTCGATACCGCGAAGGGCGAGCAGCACGATCCGGCGTTCCGCGCGATCAACCCGAACGGCAAGCTGCCGGCGATCGTCGACAGCGAGGGCCCCGGCGGCAAGGAAGTGCGGGTGTTCGATTCGACCGCGATCCTCATCTACCTCGCCGAGAAGGCGGGCCGGTTCATGGGCACGCCGGCGGACCGGCCGGAGCTGCTCTCCTGGCTGATGTTCCTCGGCACCGGGCTCGGGCCGTTCTCGGGACAGGCGGTGCATTTCCAGCATGCGGTGCCGGAGAAGATCCCCTATGCGATCAACCGCTATCGCCGCGAGGTCGAGCGGCATTACCAGGTGCTCGACGACCGGCTCCAGGGCCGCGACTGGATCGTCGGCGACAGCTACACGATCGCCGACATCTCCGCCTGGGGCTGGCTCGACCGCGCGCCGCGGGTGCTCGCCAATCCGGACGATCCCCTGAAGGCCTTCCCGAACCTGAAGCGCCTGATGGCCGCGATCGACGCCCGCCCCGCCGCCGCCCGCGCCCGGACGGTCGGCAAGCAGCATACGTTCAAGACCTACGGCGACGAGGAATCGCGGCGGCACATGTTCCCGTCGAACTATCCGCCGGCAAAGGCGGGCTGACGGCGCAGGCGGACGACCCGGACGGGCCGGCGCGTCCGTTGCGGCAGAAAACGGCACCAAGTCTTTGGCGGTGCTGGCTTTTGTCGCCTGAGACAACAGCCGCGGAAATGCGATTCCGTCCGGGTCCTGTCCGGGTTGGGCGCTCAGGAAGAGCGCGATTCTGTCCGGGTCCCGTCCGGGTTGGACGCCCACGTGGAGTGCGATTCCGTCCGTGTCCTGTCCGGGTTGCACGGAGAAGAAGGACGATTCTGTAAACGTCCGGTCAACGTTGCGGCGTGTCGCGCGGACGGTGCAAAAGCGATTCTGTAAACGTCGGGTCAACGTTGCGGCGTGTCGCGCGGACGGATGCAAAAGCGATTCTGTAAACGTCGGGTCAACGTCAGGGGAAGCGATGCGCGTCCGGTGCGACGGAGCGGTTGCGGCCGTTGGAGCCGCGCGTCCGGCGCGGCGGCGTTCACGATTTCAAACAGCGTGCCGACTGTAGCACAAACGGGCGGTTTTGTCGTGGCCGGGACGCGTGCGGTGGTGTGGTGCATCGCGCGGATGGGTCTGTCACGAGCGTTGCGCCGGCGCTCCGCGGTCGGCACAATCACAGGCTGCGGCGGGGGAAGCGTATTCGCAAAGACGGGGGATAGAAATGCAGCTCGCATTGTTTCTGGTGGCGCTGGTGATCGGGGCGCTGGATCCGGTGCTGTGGATCGCGCCGATCGTCGCGGCTTTCTTCAGCAAAGGGCGCTGGTGGCTGGTGCCGCTGGCGGCCATGGTCTGGGGCGCCGTCCTGGAATTTGCCCTCCGTCCGCAGCTCATGCCGGGCTATAACGGCGAGCAGGCCGGCCTGCACCTCGCCTCCGCGCTGCTGAACGGCTGCATCGTGCTCGGCATCGCCGGCTTGATCCGCAAGCTGCGCAAGCCGGCACCGGGCGCGACGGAAGGAAGCGCGAGCGGCGAGGCGTGAGGCTCACCTTGCCGCAGAGGGTCGACACCGAGAGGGGCACCGATGATGCGTGTGTTTAAAGGCTGCGCCCATTTCGCAACGATCTGTACGCTGTTCCTTCTAACGTCGCACCCCGCGTTCGCGGCCAATTGGGAATTCACGACCTGGGGCATGACCGTCGCCGAGGTCGAGGCAGCCTCAAAAAGGAAGGCGGTTCCCTGCGATGCGGACACCTGCAGCAACATGTCGGGCCATGCCGACCGGGCCATGCTCAGCATGCCGCTGCAAGCCGACGGCTTCGACCTCGTCGCCGTCTTCAACTTCGACCGCAAGTCCGACTTGCTGACCGCGGTCATCCTGCGCCCAAAGAACAAGCGCGACAACACGCGCTGGGCGATCGCACAGCGTATCAAGCTGAAGGCGACCTATGGGCCCTGGAAGGAAGAGCAGTGGTTCGGCATCCCGACCTGGAAATGGAAATGGGACGACGGTGAAATCCGGCTCACCGAGACCACCAAATACGACATGGACATCGCGAACGTCGCCTACATCTCCAAGGCTTGGCTTGAGGCGATCGCGGCCGACGAGTGAGCGCAGATCTTTGGTTCGATGCGCAAGCTGAGCGAACGAACCCGTACCGCGCTTGACGCGGTGTATGCGGCGTTCGCCGAGAATGGGCGGCCGGAACGGATCGCGGCTTGCCCGTGCTGTGTCAGCGCGGAGGAGCTTGCGGCCCTGACCGGGACCAAGCTGCGCGACCTTACCTGGCCGCAACTCGAGCACTATCTCTCCGCGGTGTTCCTGACCTCCGGCGGGCCGGAGGATTTCCGGTATTTCCTGCCACGGCTCTTGGACCTCAATGCGCATGTCCGATGGGATTTGCAGTCCGACTGGGAAATCCTGCTGGGAAAGCTCTCGCTCGGCGAATGGCAGACCTGGCCGAAGCGCGAGCGCGGGGCGCTGTCGGAATTCCTGCACGCCACTCTCGAGGATCTCATTGCTGCGGGCGAAGAGCGCGGCGAGGAAGTCGACTCCTTCCTATGCGGGCTCGCGCGCGGCGGCGTCGATCTCCAATATTACCTCGATCGCCTCTCGCAACCGGATGCCGATGCGGCCTTCTTCGCGCTGCATGATTGGAATGCGGTGTCGCTGATGAAGGGAAAGCTGGCGAACGCTTTCTGGAAGGATCACCGCGCGGCGGGTGAGCCGATCAAGCAGTGGTTGCTGTCGGAGGCGAATGCGGCGCGGCTTGCGCGGCGTGGGAGGCCGGAGAAACGGTGAGAGAGAAATCTTAGGCTGCAGCGGCGCGGTCACTCCGGGACGACGTGGTAGCAGCGGTCGGGGTCGGGGCCGGTGTTGTCGTCGAGGAAGAAGGCGAGGCTGTCGCGTTTGATGACGGTGTGGTTGGTGCGGGCGAAGAAGGCCATGCCCATATGCGGCTCGCCGAGCTCGACCGCGTGCTTGGGATCGTAGATCAGGGTGACGCCGCCATCCGGGCCGATCACGTAGCGGCCGCGCACCTTGCGCGGCATCCGGAAATAGGTCTCCTTGTTGGCGAAGACGCCCTGGACGGTGATCGCTTCCGGCCCGTCGGTCGCGAAGTCGCCGCCGTCGGTCCCACGCGGCATCAGGTGCACGGTCGGGCGGCCGTCGATCTCCTGCTGATCCTCGGCATCGATTTCCGTGATGCCGAAGAGCACATCCATCAGCGGCAAGGTCCCCTGCCCCTTCGCCTGCGCCGCCGCGACCTCGTCCAGGAACTTGGCGATCTCCGGCCCGATGCCCGGGACGGTCATGCACGCGGTCTTCGCCTCGGCCGGCGGCGCGGCGGCCGGCGCCAGGAAGGCGAGGATGACGGGGAAGAGCGGAAGCTTGCGTCGCCGATGGCTCATGAGACTCGCGGATGCTGGGGCGCGCTGAGTTTACGATCCGCCGGCGCCGCGCCTCAAGACCGAAGCTGCACGCCCGTAAGCGGGTCCCGCACGCGCGGAGCGCCGATCTCGCCGGCTCACTTGCCGCGGCGGATTTGCAGATGGACGCGGTCGCGGCGCTGGAGGTGGGCGAGGACGCGGAAAAGATTGCTTGCGGTCGGATTGCCGCGCGGGCCGAACATGCGCATCAGACTTTTCGGCGGCAGCTTCGCGGCCGCGCCCAGCTTCTCGAAGCCCCCGGTCGCGTTGATGTAGTCGCGCAGGATCACCTTGCCGGTCTCGACATCGCCGGCCACCAGGCTCTGCACGCCCTCGACCAGCAGCGCCGCGCGGAACTTCGGATCGCGCTGGACGCGGGCCGCCACAGTCCGAGCGAGGGGACTTGCCAACGCCATGGTCACGCGCGCTTCAGCTTGCGTTCGAGCGGCGGGGCGAGGCTGATGGTTTCGAACAAGCCGGCCGGATAGAGATAGTCCTCGCCGGACTCGTCGATGACCCGGATCATGCCAAGGGCCTCACCCTTGCGGTCTGCGACGACGCGATAGAGCTTCCGCACCTCCAACGAGGCCGGATGATCATCGTTCGCGACGCAGACTGCCCACTTCATAGCAACCTCTTGATCTTCCATTCGACCCGGCCGACGTCATGCGCTTCGTGTATTCAAGCACCGGCGTCACTTCGGCGCTACGCATTTCAGCTCTTGTACCAAGGCGAGGAAGTCCTCCGGCGCCTTGCCGAAGATGTCGTGGCCGCAGGGCAAGGACTTCACGATCCAGGCGGGATCGCGCTTCAGGCGCTCATAGGTCGCGGTGAACGGCGTCTCTTCCCAGCCGGTCGCATAGATGAACATCTTCTCCCGCACCTCTTGCCAGCGACCGGTGAGGCGGATGGCCTGGCGGAATGACGCGAGGGGATGCGGCACGCGCCGCGCATCGCCGGGCGAGGACGGCGGCATCACGCTGAAACCGTCCGCCGCCGATCCCTCGATCGCGAGCTTGCGGAAATAATCGCCCGCCAGGTCCCACCACGCCTCACCGTCGTTGGGCACGAAGGCATCGACATAGACCAGCGCCGCGATCCGCTCCGGCATAAGGTCCGCGACCCCGCTCACCACCATGCCGGCGTAAGAGTGCCCGCAGAGGACCACATCGTGGAGGTCCTCATAGGTGAGGAGGTTGGCGACGTCGGCGATGTGGGTGTCGAGGTTGGGCCGCGCGGAGGAAGCGAGATGCACGCGCTCGCCGAGGCCGGTGAGCGTTGGGGTGTAGACTTCATGGCCGAGGGCGCGGAGCTTGCGGGCCAGCGGCGTCACGGACCAGCCGCCCCGCCAGCCGCCGGGGATTAGGACGAAGGTGGGCATGGGGTGTCTCTAAAAGAACCACAGCAATTCATCATTAAGCTGCTTCTACTTCCCTACCCAGCACTTCGCTTGTTCCAAGGTAGTGCGTACTTGCGAATGAGACCGAGTTCAAGGCCCGCACTCCCATGGACCGGAAGCCCATTCCAAGCGGAATCAGGAGGAATAGCGATATAGATTTCGATTTGTCGGCCCGCTGACAATTCGCTCTTGATCAGTTCGTGAATGCGTAGACTGGTACGTTGTGTTCGTCCTGGGTTGCCATAGAAGTATATGCGCTTCTTGAGACCCATCGTCGCCACACCAACGTACAGCACCGTGCCAGAAGAGGCGAATGCATAGACACCAATCTCCTTCGGGAGGACCTTGTCGAGCAGAGGGCGGCCATCACCTGACAATTGCCATCGAGCAGCCAGTGTAAAGCCCCCCTTGAGGAGAACATCCGTTGTTAGCGCCGGTTTTCCGGGCCGCTCCTCAATTGCGATTGATTCTGGATCGCGAAGCGTGACCGCCTTGGTTTGATCGACCTCCGGCTCCTGAAGGGACTTCAGAACGTCGCTCGTTTGCAACCCGGCTTTGGACCTCTTTGGCTGCGTCCCGGGAGACGAACCCTCGATGCACCAGAACCGCCACTCCTTGCCGCTCTGGACTCCTTTAATCACGCCATCTGTCCTTAGCTGCCGTGTTATTTGAAAGACCGTCTGATGGCGTCTGACACCGGTTTTGGAAACGATCTCCTCGTTCGTCGCGGCACTCGGCGCGATCGAACGCAGAAAGACCAGGATCCGTTCCTTGTTAGTCACCCTGCTTGCCCCGTGGCGTTCGTCGTTATGGTGGCCGAAAGATTGAACCAGCGAGCTTGCTCGTTGCCAATAAGGAGAACTCTACTCGCGACTGCCAAGGCAGCAATTACAGCTGTAGGGCCAGTTACCGCTTTTGGAGTGGCATCAAGCGTTAGCCAGGCTCCGGAGGCGACATCGCGGTGAGGGCGGAGCAGCATCGTTCATCTGGAGGTACTAGCGCCACCCGTCCTTTGGTTGTAATTTATAACCAGACTTGCCGCATCGGGGAAGTGCAATGGTCAGTCGGCACAAGCGCCTATGAGGACAGCAGCCAATGAATGAACTTGGAACACTGCTTTGCGGAGGTGCTCATGCTCCTGGCATGGCAAAGGCTGCGCTAGAGCAGCTTCAGCGTTCCGTGGTTAGCTTCTCTGCAAGAGCAGCTAAGTTCTTTGCCGAACCAGTTAGCGACGACACGTTGGCTTTGGGGCCATTCTGCGCCCGGGTAGTCTTAGAGAATGCGTGCGCTGCACTCGTGGGAAGAATTGACTCTTTTCGAATGCTTTATCTAGCTGAGTTTCAAGCGCAACCTGAATACAAGCCGGGGTCAAGAGCGCGATCAGGTTTTTCATGGACTGGCGATGTGATTCCTGATGAGAGGGCAGCACAAGCTTTGTGGAGCTTAGATACTGAGCTACCAAGGATTAGTCGCGCGCTCTTTTCGAAGCATATTGACCACATCTACTGGAAGCCAGCTGTTGAAAGTATGCTCGATTTCGTTTCAAACAATTCTGAACCCCTCTTAGGCGACGTACGCTTGATCGACGCTGACTCCTATATTGATTCAGCGAAGGGCCGCAGCCAGCAGCTCTACTCGTCGCTATCGAAAGCCGTTCACTGGGAGTTCTTCACTACTGCACTGGTGTTTGATGAGGCAACAGTTAAGAGCCTCATTCGAGATACCTTCATTTTGGTCGGACATCTTGGTCTAGTTTCGCATTTCATTCCCACGGCATATGCTCCCCTCCAGCCAACTGATGCTGTTGACTGCTATATCTCCATTAGAAAGGCGATCCCGTGAGAGGTATTCACGATGAGGATGTCGATGCGGGATTAATTCTCGCTGCCGAGGAGTGTCCACCTGATCGTTTTGAACAATATCATCGCTTTACTGACTATGACGAAGTCATCATTCGCAAACTGAGCGCACATGGGCCTGTCTTAGTGCGAGGCGGGCGCGGAAGTGGAAAGAGTGCGCTGCTACTTGAAGCATACCGACGCATGCGTTCCACCACCAGCGTTCTCCCAGTCTACGTCAGCCTTAGGTATCTCCCGCTCCTGCAGTCAGATGGCGAAGAGTACATCGGCCATTTCTGTGCAATTCTCTCGCAGGCAATTCAGAAAGAGGTGAACGGCCGTGGCCTAGCGTACGACTTCGGGATTGCGCCAGATCAAGCATCTCTTCAGTTCCAGCTCGCAAGCTTGTCGCAGACTGTGAGCCGTCGAATTGTACTTCTTTTTGATGACGCAGCTCACATCGGTCGCGAAAAGCCGCTCGAAGTGTTCTTCGATTTGTTCAGAACTCTTTCGAGCAATCTGACATCGTGTAAAGCTCCGATCTATCCTGGTGTTACTAAGTTTGGCGTTAGATTCGACGTCTACAATGATTCTACGGTCATTGACATCAGCAGGTCAGATGTCAGTGACGATTCTAAGTTTTTCCCCGACGTCGTCAGGGCGAGATACCCTAGATTGGCCGAGCGGTCAGCCTTTTCCGATCGCTTAGTGCCAGAGCAGTTTGCCAACCTTTTGGGTCGAGCAGTGGTCGGCAACATGCGAGGGTTCATACTCGCTTGCAATCGGTTCGACGGCCAGCAGACGATTAGCCTACCTGCGGTTAATCGCTGCTTTCTTGAGATGGCGACCGACTACTATTGGCCGCTTATGGATGAAGTCGCACCTAAGCTCGGCATTTATGAACCGCTGGTTGTACCAGCGAGAGACGTTATGGAAGCAATCGTCGATCATGCCGCTGAAAGGACTAGGGCGATCGTCCCAGAGCGAGTCCTAGTTCATAGGCAAATTGTTTCTCAGTTCATGAAGATCTTCGAGATTCTTGAGTACCTTGGATTTCTGGCGAGGCGGGAAGCTTCGCGATCAATGAAATCAGGGGGACGAGGCCCTGTCTTTGCGATAAATCTATGCAACTTGCTTGAAAGCGTCCCCTCGAAGCGGCTAACATTCGAAATGATACAAGAATGGGTGAAAGGAACTCCAGATCCGTCGGAGATTCATCTATCCAGCCTTACATTTCTCCATGTCGTGCTCCCAACGCTTCCTGAGGAACACGGGCTCGCTATTCTTGAAAAGCCAATCGAAGTACTTAAGAAGTCTCGAGCGTATCCCTACGGCCTGACTGACGACATGATCACTCGTCTGCAGGGGTCAAATCTCACCAAGGTTGGCCAGTTAGCCAGGGTTTCCGACGATGAGCTTGATGCGATTGCAGGCATTGGAGAAGCGAAGATCAAACGGATCCGAAATGTTTTCGAACAAGCAGTTTGGATGTAAGGCCGCGTCTTAGGAAATTATTAGCTCCGACGACCAACACGGAGTGCGCGCTCTACAGCGGTGCGATGTTTGTCGCTGCTGTTGCGGTCGACCAGCGAGTTTGATAGCCCCGTGAGATTTTGGACCGCTGTATCTATATCATAGCGCGCCAATTTTATCGCGATGCGTGTCACCCAAGAAGCATCAATCCTGATTGCTTCAAGTCTTGCAGCACATCTTCGTAATTCAGCGCGACCTGCTTTCTGACGATCTTCATTTTCTGGAATTACATTTGCGTAAAAATACATAACCTCTATGGCTTCCGCACGGACCGCACGGAAGCGGACCAACTGGCGGCCGAAGAACTCGGCCGTGATCCAAGCCGTCCCGCCAAGTGCTATCGGGATTACTAGCTGGTTTAAGAAATCCTCCATCTCTTCAACACTCCCGGCACCTCACCCGAACTTGTTGTTCTTCGGGAACCCGTTCGGCGGCAGGCGGCCGGCCTGCGCCCTCTGCCCGACCCAGTCGCCTAAAGCCGTCTCCGTCCGCGTCTTCTCGCCGAGGCGCCAGGTCAGCCCTTCCTTGCGCACATAGGCGCGAGCGTCGCTCAGCCCGCCGTCCTTGTACTTCTGCAAGGTGACGCCGCGGCCGCGGTTCATTTCCGGGACTTCTTCGAGCTTGAAGATGAGGAGCTTGCGGTTCTCGCCGATGACGGCGAGCATGTCGGCGCCTTCGGGGACCGGGGTGGCGACGACGGCTTCGACGCCTTCCGGCACGCTGAGGACTTGCTTGCCGTTCTTGGTCTGGGCGACCACTTCGTCGGTCGGGACGATGAAGCCGCGGCCGTCATGGCCGGCGACCAGGAGTTTCTGGCCGGGCTTGAACACCATCATGGTGACGATGTCGTGCTCGTTGGCGAGGTCGATCCAGAGGCGGACCGGCTCGCCGAAGCCGCGGCCGCCGGGGAGCTTGTCGCAGCCGATCGTATAGAACTTGCCGTTGGTGGCGAAGATCAGCAGCTTGTCGGTGGTCTCGGCCTTGAGCTCGAAGCGGCCGCGGTCGCCTTCCTTGTATTTCGCTTCCGCCGTGACCTCGGGCTCGACATGGCCCTTCATCGCGCGGATCCAGCCCTTCTGCGAGCAGAGGATGGTGATGGGCTCGCGCTCGATCATCGCCTCCAGCGGGATGATCTCGGCCGAGGGCGCGTCGCCGAACTCGGTACGGCGCTTACCCAGTTCGGTCTTCGGGCCGTAGAGGGCCTTCAGCTCCTTGACCTCGTCGCCGATCTTCGCCCATTGCAGCTCCTCGGACTTGAGGAGCGCGGTGATGTCCTTCTTCTCGGCGGTGAGCTTCTTGTGCTCGCCCTTGATCTCGATCTCTTCCAGGCGGCGCAAGGCACGAAGCCGCATGTTGAGGATCGATTCCGCCTGGAGGTCGGTGAGCTTCCACTTCTTCATCATCACCGGCTTCGGCTCGTCCTCGTGCCGGATGATGCGGATCACCTCGTCGATGTTGAGATAGGCGATGAGATAGCCTTCGAGGATCTCGAGGCGGCGCTCGATTTCCCCTAAGCGGAACTTGCTGCGGCGCTGGAGCACGTCGCGGCGATGGTCGAGATAGGCCTTCAGCACCTCGTTCAGCGCCATGACGCGCGGAATCTGGTTGCCGTCCAGCACATTCATGTTGAGGCCGAAGCGGGTCTCGAGGTCGGTGGAGCGGAACAGCTGCTCCATCAGGTGCTCGGCCTCGATGTTGCGCGACTTCGGCGTGAGCACAATGCGGACGTCGGTCGTGCTCTCGTCGTTGATGTCCTCGAGGAAGGGCAGCTTCTTCTCGTTGAGGAGCTCGGCGATGCGCTCGATCAGCTTCGACTTCGCGACCTGGTAGGGGATCTCGGTGACGACGATCTGGTAGGTGCCGCCTTTGAGCTCCTCCTTCTCCCACTTGGCGCGGATGCGGAAGGAGCCGCGGCCGGTGCGGTAGGCCTCGACGATGGTCTCGCGGCTCTCGACCACGATGCCGCCGGTCGGGAAGTCCGGGCCCTTGATGAAATCGACCAGCTTGTCGACCCGGGCGTTGGGGAACTTCAGGAGATGCGAGAGCGCGTCGCAGATCTCGGCGACGTTGTGCGGCGGGATGTTGGTCGCCATGCCGACCGCAATACCCTGCGACCCGTTGGCCAGCAGGTTCGGGAAGGCGGCGGGGAGGACGGCGGGCTCCTGCTCGGTGCCGTCGTAGTTGGGGCGGAAGTCGACCGTGTCCTCGTCGAGGCCGTCCAGCATCAGCGCCGCGGCCTCGGTCAGGCGCGCCTCGGTGTAGCGCATCGCCGCGGGGTTATCGCCGTCGATCGAGCCGAAATTGCCCTGGCCATCCACCATCGGATAGCGCACGGCGAAATCCTGCGCGAGGCGCGCCATCGCGTCGTAGATCGCGCTGTCGCCATGGGGATGGTATTTGCCCATGACGTCGCCGACCACGCGGGCCGATTTCTTGAAGGCCGAGCCCGGCACCAGCCGCATGATGCTCATGCCGTAGAGGATGCGGCGATGGACCGGCTTCAAGCCGTCGCGGACATCGGGGAGCGAGCGCGCGGTGATGGTGGAGAGCGCGTAGGAGAGATACCTCTGGCCCAGGGCTTCGGCGAGGTTGGTCGGCTTGATCCCTTCTTCGGGATCGCGCTTCGGCGCTTCGGCGCGGGGTCTTCTGGCCATCGGTACTCACGACTCGGGGAAAGCGGACGGATTGGGGCCTATGGATAGGCCCTGATGCCGTCACGTCAAGCCGTGGCATGCCCCGCGCGGCCTCCCCCCTTGGCGGCTCCAAAGGCGGCAACCGGGGGAAGGCAAAGCGCGCGCGGTTCCGTCTACATCATGTGCTGGGCGGCGTAAGGTCCGGCGTTCGGGTGCAGGGTGCCGGTGCAATAGTCCTTGTTCGCGAAGCCGTTGCCGCTGCAGTTGTTCCAGGAGGTGCAACCGCCGAGGAGCGCCAGGCCGGCGAGAGCCGCGAGGGAGAGAACGATCTTGCGCATGGGTTTTTCCGTTTCTTGTTGTTCGGGCGCCCCATCCGCCGCCCTGCCCGATCGGCCGAGGGGCCGATGGACGAGGAACGGGGGACGCGAGTTCGAAACCGGGAACTCGGGTGCGCGTTCCCTGGTCGCGGCGAATTTACACTCCGGCCGGTGACAAAAAGCTTTCCTTCCGGCGGCAAAGCCTGAGAATGCGGGGCCGAATCGCAAATCTCGAGGACTGGTATGTTCCGCCGCGCCGCCGTGACGACGCTCATGTTCCTGACGCCGCTCCTGCTCTGGATGGGCTCCGCCGCCGCACAGAACGCCGCGGCGGTGGTGCAGCAGATCCACGACCAGGCCTATGCCAAGTGCATGGAAGCCGGGCAGTTCGGCACCGGCGCCGAGCTCCAGGAAAGCTGCAGCTGCTCCGCCGATGTCGCGGTCAACCTGCTCTCGGAAGACTTCAAGCGCGCGATCGCCGACGGGACGCAGACGAGCTTCAACGGCGCGAAGCTCGCCGGCGACGAGATGAGCCGCAGCGTCGCGCTGGTGAAGACCTGCCCGAAGGTCGGCGCTTATCTCAAGGCGAAATGCGCCGGCACGCCCGACAACCCGCATTGCCAGGTGCTGCAGCGGGCGCTGGAGCAGGCGCAGTAGCGCGGCTGGCTCTTCGGTCGTTGCGTTCTATCGGGAAGCGTCTGCAGCTGCAGTGCCCCCCTCTTACTCCCCCCTGAAGAGGGGGAGAAGAGCACTGGCAACGTGTTCCACTCGGTCAGACCGACCACGCGGTGAGAATGCCTCCCCCTCTTCAGCAGGGCTATCGCATTTGGCCGAGGAGGCTGAGGAGAAAGGTATCGTCCCATCCGGCGCGCTTGATTTTGCGCCGGATGGAAGCCTTGTCTGGATCGCTCCTGAGCAGGTTGAGGGCGAGCTTTCGA